>Ga0209086_10002122_pt1 | contig 15684 bp, 24 predicted proteins | sample M_130207_XF_Meta_FD_187312 | JGI IMG/M metagenome (GOLD analysis project Ga0209086, IMG submission 187312) | Freshwater microbial communities from Lake Montjoie, Canada to study carbon cycling - M_130207_XF_MetaG (SPAdes) (version 2) | ecosystem: Environmental > Aquatic > Freshwater > Lake... | reverse complement strand
GTTAAAACTACATTCCCTTTATGTAATACAAATTCAATTAATGTTTCTTGGGGTTTTACAGATGATAAATATGCAATTGTAAATGTTCATTGGTGGGATAATTTTTTAGAAGATCCTGAACAACATAAGAAATTACTTGCTGATTTTTATGAGATGAGCTTCAAAATACTAGAGGCCAAATTATGAGTAAAAAAATTGGTGAAGAATTAGATTCAGAAAATTATGAAATATTACGAAGTTCATTTATTCAGTTTTTAGAATCATTTAGACCTTTATTAGATATACAAGAAGTAATACATCAAGATTTAATTGCTCAATCAATGGTTGATGATAGTATTGAAATAAAACAAAAATTAGAAGATATGGAAAAAATGAATAAGATTTTTTCTGAAATTTTCATCCCTAATTTTTTCAAGATTGGTCATTTAGAAGAAAAATTAACAAAATAATTTTTCTTGACATCAATTTAAAAATGCTATATACTTGTTCAAGTTTTGTTAGAAAGGTTAGTATATGTCGAAAGAAAATTACGTAGAAGTCCCCATAAAGATTTCTAAAAAACACGTCATAAAGAATGCAAAGAATAACAATATGGATTTTGAAGAAGCCATTTGTGAATTCATTGATAACTCCATTGATGCAAAAGCAACTCTGATTAAGATCAGTAAGAAGAAAACTGATATTGATAAGTATTTCCATTTATCATTCGAAGATAATGGCAATGGGATGAGCTATGATGCATTGGTTTCTGCTGTAAGTTCTTATGGAAGCAAAGGTCAATATGATAACACTTCCATTGGAATGTATGGTGTTGGTTTGAAAGATGCTGTTTCTAATCTTTGTGAAAAAGGTTTAGTAAGGATTGAAACTGTCAAGGATAAACTGCTTTCAAGAGCTGAAATGTCCTTTGATGATGATGATCTTGATGGCGATGCTTCCTGGAGAATCTACCCAGCAAAGCCCACTAACAAGAAGAATGGAACTCATATCTACATACCATATGTTAAAGGCACCACTCATAACCAGCCTTTATTGAATTTCTTGTCTGTTACTTACTATCCAAGATGGAAGAATGATAAGAATTTTAAAATTCAATTCAATTACAATGATGAAAAACCAATCCCTGTAGTATTGGAAGACCCTTTATATATTGATTTAATGATTAAGAATAAAGCTGAACCTCATCACAGAGTAGTTTCTATACTTGGTGAAAATATTGAGATGATGGGTTTTCATTATTCTGAGAATTGTCCACAGTATGAAGACTTTATTATGTTTGATAAAAATGTTGGAAGATCTATGGATGGCCCAAGAGCTGCAAAAAGATCAGGCACATTTTGGAACATAGGTAACAGATTTTCAACTTTGGGAGATGGTATTTGGCATTTTTCTCAGTCTGATCAGCAAATTTTCAACTCTTGTAGAATTCTTATTAAAGTTCCAAAAAATCTACAAAAATATTTTGTGCAAATTAATAAGTCAAAAATCAATATAGATGAAAATGATGAATTGCTTAAAGAATTCGTAGATAAGTACAAAGAAATAGTTAATGCTTTGCGTAAAGATGCCAACAAAAAAGTCAAGGACAACCCTGATAATGCTGGTCAAATTAAAGACATCAATGAAGCTTTGAGAAATTTGCAAAAAGATAAGCCGGTTGATTTAAAAGATGAAGATTATAGATCATTCATTGAGCAAATTCAACCTTCAGTCAAGAATAAAACTGGTAAATCAAACAATAGACCTTCTGGTTTGACATATGAAAAACCTAGACCGTTTAGTGTGGATATCAAGATGTTTGACAATCAGAGAGAGCTTTTTAGACACGAGCAAAAACCTAACGGTGAAATTGTAATTACCTTGAATGAATCTCATTCTTATTACATCAATTATTTCCGTAAGCTTGATATTAGTGAAAAAGCAATTCAAGTTGTAAATTTATATTGCCAAATTGTGACTTTAGCCCAAATGTTTCGGGCTGACTATCTTTCTAAGCATGCTATGTCAGAGTATTATGACTTATATGCTAAGAAACTGAACGAATATCACGATCAAGCTGAAGCATAAAAAAAGCCCTCGAAAGAGGGCTTTTTTTATTATCTGATGATTACTTGTTTTTCGTGGCCTACAATGATGTCCGGATCAACATAAACCTTGACTCCAGCATCCTTCCACTTCCAACACAATGACACGTCTTCAGATGAGAAGTCTCTACTCATTTCAATTTCGTGCATTGCTGGCTCAAACCAAGGATAAGTAACCTTTTCAAATGCACCCTTACGACACATCATAAATCCCATACCCGCATAGAATACTTCAGCAAGCTTCTTTGGATGAGCATTTGCAAGTTCTTTCAAATCACCAGGGGAAAGGAATGGGAACATACCTGTCTTTAGGAAGAAGTTCAAATCCCAATCCTTGACAATTGTAGAGTGAGTTCCTGAAGTAGTAAGATAAATTCCACAAAGAACTTCAAGAGTTTTATCCTTCTGCATTTGAGCAAAAAGCTTTACTACTTGTTCTGGCTCAAATACAATGTCAGAGTCAAACCACATAATATAATCGTAATCAATTTTGCCTTGAAATGGAACTTGATGAATACCTGCTCTGTTGTCAGCACCTAGTAGATTTGCTCTACAGTGGAAAATAACTGGGGAATAATGCCTCGAAACAATAATATCAAATGGCAAACCACGAGAAGTAGCCAACAATAACTTTGTCCAAGAATCAAAGAATCCAGGGGTAAATTCTTTTCCAGGAATACAACATACAACAACTGGCTTCTTTTGAGGAGCAGCATTAATAGTTTGAGCTAATGGAGCTGGCATATTAGTATTGAATTTCATATAGATATTATACAAAGAATTATGAAAATAAGGCCTTGTACTTTATAATATTTCATATCTTGTTAAATAAATAAATATCAATAGCAGGAAATTTCAACTCAACAAAATAAAAAAACACTAACTCTCCGCAAAGGATAAGATTTATAAATGAAAAAAATTGCAATCACCCATGATTTGTTAGATATCGCAAACGAATTGGACAATATGAAATTGTTCAAGGAAGCAAATACTTTAACTAGAATTGCTCGAATCATTGTAGCTGAAGATTACAAGCATGAGCCAATGGTTTATAATCCTGATGATGCCAATGCTGATGTTCAAGAAGCACATTCTATGGATTATTTAGATGCTATGGAAGCTTTAAATAAATTAGTTGAATCTGGTGAACTTAACCCTAACGAATTATCACAAATTCAATCTATTCTTTCTGATTCTGATGATGAAGGCCCAGATCCATTTAAGGAAATGTCTTTTGATGATGAAGATGATGAGCATTATATGACAGATGAAGAACTTGATGAGCAATTCGATAATGATCCAAGCAATATGGATGATGATGATGATTTTGATGAAGAAATGATGGACGAAGATCCTAATGCTTGGATGTACGATAAAGATGAAGATGATGAAAGAAGAGATAAAAATCATAAAGAAAATGATGGTCATTATTTCTTTCAAGACGAAGACGATTTCTAGATAAAATAATCCCCTCTTTCGAGGGGATTATTTATTTTTACTCTATAATTAATATATGGAAAATCTTGATATCGTTTATATATTCACAAATAGAGGAATGCCCGGTCTTTGTAAGATTGGATACACTTCAAGAAATGATGTGAAAGAAAGGGCAAAAGAACTGTATACAACAGGAGTGCCATATCCTTTTCAAATCTATTATGCTTGCCAAGTTTATAAGGGTAAAAAGATTGAAAAAACCTTACATAAATTATTTGATGATCAAAGAGTAAATGATAATCGAGAGTTTTTTGAAACAGATCCAGAAAAGGTGATATTAGCTCTTCAATTAGCAAGCCCTGTAGATGTCACACCAAGAGAAATTGAATATCTTACAACAGATGAAATAAAAGAAATTGAAAAAGTAGAAAAGAAAAGATTGTCTAATTTTACTTTTGAACAAGCAGATATCCCTATTGGTTCCATTCTTTATTTTTGTAGAGATTCTGAAATTACTTGCACAGTGTATTCAGATAACACTGTAATGTTTAATGAACAAATTATGACACTTACAGAAGCTGCAAGAAATACAGGAGTAATTCCTTATTATGAATTACAAGGCCCTAAATTTTGGATGTATGAAGATGAACCACTCACTATCAGAAGAAAAAGAATTCAAGGATTGTAAACATAATTCGAGGGATGCAAGTGTAACACCACGTATAAAACTATTGAAATGTTCTACAGTATTACAGTTAAACTTCCTAAAAGCAAAATTCAACAATATGATATACCTGGGCCTGTATCAGTAAATGATTTATCTAATGATGAATTTTTGAACTTGATTTCAAAGTATAATCATCAACAATTAGCTAAAAATATTAACCAACTCAAAAATGGGCTTACAGATATAAAATGGGAAGCGCTATCCTCAGAAAAATCTAACCTGTTACAAAATTTTTATTCAACAAATCCAGTTTATTTTGCCGACATTAATACAAATCCTGGAGATGATAATACTGTCTCCCAAAAAGACGGAATCTATAGAATAAAAGATATACCCAATATAAATAAATCAAATCAAGCATATATAGCATTAGGAATTAATCCCATACCCTTTTTTAGAGTGAATGGTAAAAATTATGCTGTGCCAAATTATGAAATAAATCCATTATATAAAATAAAACCAATTATTCCTGATGCACCAACATTTGAAGCTTTACTCTCACAACTAATACAAAAGAATGTTCTTGGATATCCTTTAGCTCAGAAAAAATATAATTATACTAAACCAGACTTTTATCAATTAGATGATATTTATTATTTCTTACCACATTACAATACACTAGTAAGACCTGAATATAAACCTTTACTTGATGTCTTTAATAAATTTACCCAAGTGGAAAATGTTAATGAATTTGATGACAATATAGAGGTCTGGACAGAATTTTTAAATTCATTACCAGACATTGTTATATCAGAAAAAACTTATGATAAATATATAATGCAATATCCAAAAATGCCTTCTCCTTTTCCCGGCACTAGAGGAAAAGAAATTGCTATATATACATATCAAGATAAACCTTATTTTATTCCAACATATGAAACTTTAAGAAAAACACAATTATTCCCTTTGTGGAAAAAAATTATTATAGATAAAAAACCTGTTATTAATAGTCGAGCCAATGAAGTGTTTAGACAAATTAAAAATGAAGGATCACTTAACCAAATAATAAATGATGGATTGATTTTTGACACTGAATATAATTGCAAAGAAGATCCAAGATGGGAAGAATTTATTCAAAAAAAATTATTAAAAATACCTGATAATATTCCTTATGAAGAAGCAATTAAAGTATCAAGAAGTAAAAGTTCAAAACTTTATCTTTTTAGTAGCATAAAAGATATCAAAAAAGTAGTTTTCGAGGATGGTAAGAAGAAACATTGCTTCAATCTTTCTACTGATCATTTTGAAACAATTCCAAATGGACCTTGGAAGTCAGGTATTGCATCTGGACAAATTTTTGAGTTTGCAATTTATTGTAATGAAACTCAATTAGATGAAAGTGGAAAATATATATGCTCTCAATGGATTTGTGAAAGCAGAACTCCCACAGCAAGAGGCGATATAAAATTAAATAAATTTGAATTTTTACAAAATATAAATTTAAATGAATATAGATATACTGTTGATGCTGCTCTTATTAATGAAGAAAATCAAATTCAATATATTATTGAATTTGATGGCACTGATCACTTTTTCTCAAAAAGAAAAGATGGTAACCCTACTGCAAAAATAGTTTCTGATCAAGTAAAAAATAATTTTGCTAGTTTTTATAATATTCCAATTGTAAGAATTCCAGGATTTAAAAATGATAGAGAATTAAATTTTCAAAGTGATTTTAAAAAATATATCATAAACTTAATAAGACAAAAATATAATCTTCCACCATTACAACAAGAATCAGAAACTACAAATCCAGGAATATATAACAATAGTAAATCCCCAGGTTAATTCGAGGGATTTATTTTATTGTTGCATTCTTGATTTTTGCAATTCATTATAGGTCATATTTGGTGTATCACTTGCTGTTGGCGGTAATGCACCTTTGTTATTTATCATAAATATAATATTATCTTTTGTTTTTTGATCTAATTGATTAAAAGGCTTGCTTGTTTGATATCCCATACTTAACGGTTGATTAAATAACTGACCATTTGCAAAATTTGGTACTTGTATACTAATTGTTGGATTATCTTTTTGAAATGCTGCTAACACTGCTTGAGGAGTTTTTTGTTTAGCATAATATTCTAAAATTAATTCTTGCCAAGCTTTATATGGATTCAAGCTTTTTTGTAATTCTTTTGTATTAATACTCATAGAAGATTGATAATCTTGAGGATTTTCCAAATATTTTCCAAATTCATTAAATGCTATTTCAATTGCTGGCTCTATCAAAGCAGCTAGAGGACTGCCAGCAAAACCTTCTAATGATTTACTGATATTTTGTAAATTTTTACCCGTAGATTGCATTAAACCACGTAGTGCATCTTTTGCATTAGGAGTGAGTTTTGTTGTAGATTTTAAAAAATTTTCGAATGCTTGATTGTTACCCATAGTATAAAGTTTTAGAGAACCATCTTTATTAAGTTTAGGTGGCATTCTTTTATCATTCCTTAAACTTGGCCTTCTCAATCTAGACAAAAAATCATCATATTTAGGCCCATAATTTTTGGTAACATAATTTATAAATCCTTGTATTCCATCATGGGTTTCTATTTTTTCAATTCCATAATCATATAACATTTTGACTAATTCGACAGGCGCATCTTTAAACAAATCTCCAATATTAAAAGATAAACCAGCTCTAGCCATAGGTTGTGAAACTTGCTTTTTTCCTTGACTTGAAGGATTGAAAGTTTGCACAGCTTTGTTGACCAAATTTTCACCCATTTGAACACCTGTTTTAGCCAATTCAATGGGATTTACACTTGGTGGCAAAAGATTAGTTATTGGTCTTACTAAATTCTTAACACCAGAAAAAAAATTGTTTTGATTCTGAGCAATAGTAAATAATTTATCCGACAATTCATAATGCCCAGATCTGTCCAATACACTAGCAATTCGCAATAATTCCACATTCATAATTTTTATATACTAGAAAAAATATCTGATAACTTTCTAAATTCTCCACTTGACAACACAATTTCGAGCAAATATAATTAACATTATGCTTACTGGATTATCTCGACCACAACAAATGCTCTATTTCTTTCAACAACATCAAGAAGAAATTTACTCAACAAATTACATCTCACAATACATATGTAATAATTTCGACCTGTCAAAAAAGAAGATTCCAAAAAGTGGAATCCCTATGATGCAACAAATCAATAATGAAGTATCAAGCAATTTCTCGAAATTCGCTGATCCAAAACATAAGAAAAACCCTATTGTGAATTTTATAGTAATTAGCACAGGTAAAGAATTCCTTTATCAATATCAACATAACACAAAACTTAAATTACCAACACCCTCAATAATTGATGTGCCTAATAAATACAAGACAACAATTCTTCTTAAACCCACCCAAACTTCATTCAATTTCGAGCAAAAAGAAGAGATTAAAGTAATAGAAACACCATTAGAGAAAATAACAAATATGGAACAAAATAGCCCACTTTTCGAGGATATTATTGCTGCTGATAAAATCAATGACCCAATACAACAAATCATTGATATTTATAATAATATCAACATACACAATTTACAAGATTTCAATATCTCAACCATTAGGGATAATAAGAAAATCACAATTCAGATCTCTAATATATAAAAATAATCTCTCTTTAAAACAGAGGGATTATTTTTTGCCCATTAGAGAAAAAACATATATAATAATTTCGAGCAATTAAATGATAGATAACCTTGAAAGATACATAGAACTAACATCACTCAAATTATATACACAACTATTTTTCGAGGGACATACACTAGAGGAATATAAATTTAAATCTTTCTCCTTCTATCTACAAAAAGAAAAAGATATTATCAAAATAATCAGCAGACATAATAAAAGAATTAAACTAAAAATAGATTTCGCTTTTTCTACAAAATTATTCTCCACCGAAAAACTATATGACATACTAAATATATTAGAACAACAATACAATATAGAAATAATAAATCCATCAACATAATTTTTCGAGCTTTTATAATTGCACCATTAGAGAAGAACAATTTTCGAGCATTTAAAGAAAGAACAAAATGAAAATCAATTTTTATAATTACGATTTAATTGGAAGAACCATGAGTTACCAATATCCACTCATCATTAAATTTATTGATGAACAAGACACAGATGATTTCGAGCAAATAAATAAAAGACTTAAAGAAAAATTTAATTCCCATCTTCCACAACACGGATTAATTACAATAGATACAAAAACAATCGCTCTGTTAAATCTTACTAAAGAAGAAACTAAATCATTATTCTCTATCGAAGAAAATAGTAATAATATATATAATAGAGATTTCAAAAAAATAATAACAAGAATAAAAACCCAAAATAAAAAGAATTCTAATAACGATTTATATATGCTCAAAACATTTTTCGAGTTTTCAATTAGAGCAAAGTCAGAATATATATCGATTTACTTACAATCAAAAGAACTATAATAATTTCGAGCAAAATAAAAACACCATTAGAGAACAACAATTTTCGAGCATTATAACTTTCAATATATTTTTCCTGCACATTTTTTATATCAATATTAAAAATGTATAAACCTTTCACCACTAACCTCAACCACAACTTATAATAGATTGTTTCTGCGCTTTATACCCACAAGCCTAAATAATGCTCAAACATAAACAATTCACACTAAATGAGCATAAGATTTCGAGCTTTACACCAAATCTAAAAAAATAAAAAGAAGAATAATCTAGTGGAGACCAATATACATAACATTAGAGAAGATATATAATAGAGTGGATATACAGTGGAGGACAAGTGGAGACCTAGTGGAGAGATAATGGATGATACTATATATATAATTTGTAACATATACACTTACCATAATTTCGAGCTAAATAAGTTTATAGATAAAAATAAAAGATTGATATTATAAGGAAGGAATTCTTTTTAGCAATATAGAAGAATAATTATCCACTACATAGACGCTAAACAAACAAAAACACCAACCCATATTTTCGAGGGCTGGTGTTTTTCTATTTAAGGAAGGAACAAAAAAGTAATTCTCTCTATAGGTAAAAAAGAAACATTTAGGATTGAGAGTAAAAGATTTCGAGTAATTATATTTATTTCTCTATATAGAAGAATTAAATTTATTTCTTCCATTAGATAAGAACAAAAAATAATATCTTATATAGGAGATAAAGAAAAAGAACATTCTAACTCATTGAAAGATTGTTCTGATTTATCGGGGCTCTTAAGAAAATTCTATTACTTTTCATTTTCTACTATAAAAAGAGTCGTAATATATTATATTCTATATTAGATAAATCTTTTCCTGCAACTTTTTCGAGCTTAAATTTTTCGAGCCATTAGAGGGGAAGAATATTCTAGCAAATAGTGTAGGGAAGAATATTCTTTGATATAATAGGGACAACAACAAAGCTTCTTCCCATCACCAAAATTGTTATACCAGATAAAACTTTCTTTGTTGCTTATTCAATTATTATGAAAGATAAATCTTTCATAATAATCTAGGTTCAATTCTTGAGCTGTTAGAGGGCCACAATTTTCGAGCCTAATGTTTAAAGATTATTCTCTCACTCCCTTGTGGTCGTGAGAGAATAATTTAGGTTCACTCTTTTACAATACTCTATAAGGAAAATTTCGAGCCTATGAATATTCGAGGGTATGGTTTAAGTAAAGTAAATGGTCCTGGTAATAGATTTGTATTATGGACTCAAGGTTGTTCTAAAGGATGTTCTGAGTGTTTTAATCCTGAGACATGGAGCTATAACATTTTTAAAGAACTTTCTCCCAAGCAAATTTCTGAGTTGATAAAGAATTTCGAGGTAGATGGAGTAACAATATCTGGTGGAGATCCTTTAGAGCAAGAGGATGAATTGTTAGAACTTTTATTTCTCTTAAAAGAAATAAAACTACCTAAGGGAATTATATTGTTCACTGGATTCTCTCGAAATGAAATTCGAGAGAATCCTATTAGAGAAAAGTGTTTAGAACTTATAGATGTTTTAATTGATGGACGTTATGAGAAAAATCTAAAAGTAGATTTTTCTTTAAGAGGATCTAGTAATCAAGAGTTTTATTTTTTCTCCAATAAGATTTCGAGGAGTGAGTTAGTGTTTGACCAAGAGATAGAAATTTCTTGTTTAGAGGGAGATATAATGATGACAGGTTTTCCTAACATTTCGAGGAAGATCTTAAGGGAGCTAGGTGTTAATTTAAAATGACTATAGAAGAATTATTGTTATTAGAGAGTAAGAAAAGTAATGTGCAAGAATTCTTTTCTTTGTTATATGATCAGAGTATAGACTCTTCATTTAGTGTCTTTGGTAGTTTAGATATAAATTATAATTGTTTAGAGGGAGTGAGTGTTTTTCTTATTGATGTTAATGGCGCTAATTATTTTAAGTTATGTTTTACTGATGCGCCGTTTTTAATTTATAAGGTGGAAGAAAATATTGATATTAAAGATTGTTGGTGTATAGATTTTGATTTATACAAAGCAGCATTGAGAAGTTGTGTAAAAGCAGTGGATAAGAAATATATTCCAGTAAAAGATAAGAATGAAAAGATATTTTAAAATTAGAATATCTTTCTTTTAAGGGGGATAATATGACTAGGAAAAATAAAATGCTGTATGATGCTTTGATTGACTATGTTTCTTATTTTTACAATTTTTCAGATATGCCAGATAGTGCTAAATTAAATGCGCTAAAAGTTTTCGAGGCATTACAAGACGAAAAGATAGATGTTATTGATTTTATCCCTGTAATGAGACAGATGCAATTCAGCTTAGATCTTCTCGCAGCATAAGGAAAAGATCTATCTTTTCCTATATAATAATAATGAAGAGACGAATAAGACAATGAAGTACTAGATCTACTCTTCCCTAAACAGTTTAATTGTGAGATTAAATAAAAAAGGATCCTTCTAGAAAGGATCCTTTTTTATTATGCATATTTGAGTAATAATTTTATTTCTTCCATTAGGTTTTCCAATTCATCTTTTGCATATCTTTTGTGCATAGGAAAAGCTCTAACATCCTCATCGTATTCTTCTTCAGCTACGGTATACTCTGGAAGATCATTTATTAATCTTTCCACTTCTTCTAATTTATTTAAGATATTTCTAACATCACTTTTGACGTCAGAGGAAAGATCATTTAAAGATGGATCCTTATTTATACTTGGTCTCTCTCCTGGCATTAATATATCTTCAGGATTAATTTGTGCTTCTCTCTTAAGCAGCATTTCGAGGGCAATACTATTATAACCAAGCTTTTTTAAAATCTCATCGTTCATAATAATCTCTTGTTCTATATTTTATCATTTTATACCTACAAATCCATACATATGATAGAATATTCTTATGAACCTCTCCCTATGCTGCATCTCGAATATTTTGGCAGAACAAGGCCATAAATTTCGAACAATGACTTTTAAATCTTTTTCGAGTAAAGAAAGATCCGAGTCATTAGAGAAGCTGTCTGGTATTGTAATTAATAATTTTAATACAACAGAGAAAATCGTTAGACATTGTGCAGCTAATAATATAAAGGGATATAGACTTTCGAGTGATATATGTCCTGTAATAAAACATCCAGATGTAATGCTTGGCCTTGAAAGTCTGCCAAACTATTCTGAGATAGAAAATTCAATAAAAGATTTATCTGCAGCAATAAAAGAAACAGGCATTAGAGTAAGTGCACACCCAAGCGAATACATTACTCTTACTTCTGATGATCCTATTAAAGTAAATCATTCCCTTATTGATTTAGAATTGCACGGTGAAATATTTGATCGCCTGGAATTAGAGAGATCTTATTATAATCCTTTAAATATTCATGTACGTAAAGAAGGAGATGCTCAAGATTTATCTGACACCTTTATGCGCAATTATGATATGCTTTCAGAGTCTATTAAAAAAAGATTAGTGTTAGAGAATAACGATACTGGAAATACTTGGACTGTGAAAAACTTAAAAAAATATTTTTTCGAGCCCTATGGTATTCCTGTTACTTTTGATAATTTACATCACAAAATGTTGAATCATGATGTTTCTCAAAAGGATGCATTTTTCGAAGCATACTCTACCTGGAACTGTACTCCAATATTTCATTACTCTGAGGGCAAAAATGGTACCAGAGCTCACAGAGATATGGGTGAAGATCTTCCTATAAATTATGATAAAGATGTATTGTTTGATGTAGAATTAAAAGGTAAAGACTACGCAATTTTGGATATATTAAAAAGATACAATGATAGACAAATTTAAAGAATTGGTCCTTTCACTAGATGAGAAAGAGACAAATAATATTATCACACTATTAGTTTTATTGCTTGAGTCCTGGGAAGATGATAAGATCAATCTATACTCAGAAATTCAAGATTTCGAGCTGACAACAATTTATAAGGTATTAAATTTATTTAGAGATGATACACAAACTGAAAACGCTAGCTGAAAATATTAATGAAGAAGAGGCAGCATTATTATTTCAGTTAATGCTAAGCGCTTTTGAGACAGCTAATTTACAAAAGACTCAATATCAAAATGAGGACCTTCCAGATGAATCTTCTCTTATGGTAAATGTAGAATTAGATACTAGAAATGTTCCTGCAGCTGTAATAGATAAATTATTAGGATTATTAAAATGAATACCCTATTTCCAGAATTAATTAATGAAGAAGATGAGGCAATGTTTTCAGCTAATCTTTTTAAATTATATAAGCTTGATGAACGTTGCGGCAAATTAGAGGCGCCCAGTTTTCGAGTTCTTTATTTAAAAGATAAGAATACACAGCTTCATATTTCGAATCATTTTAATAACCCTACATGTATTATATCTTATTATAATATAGAAGATAAAAGCTGTATTGATGCAAGAACTATCTCAAAAAAATTATATAACAAAATTCACGATCATTATTTCAATTCTAAGAAAAAAATCTTTTGACACATTAGGATAAGTCTGATACTATAAGACATCAGTAGAAAGGGTCGAAGCCAAAATGACCTATCAGAGTGTTTTAGAAAGTATTGATTCCCATAAGGTGAATCAATATAAAGAATATTGGAATAATGTTGCTCCACAGACAGATGGAGAATTTTTCCAAAGATGGTTGTTCGCATACACATCAATCCATACTACATGGGAAAGTAATGTTAGAGCATACAACCATATAAAGAATTTCGAGTCTTGGATTGATGATAAAGATAAACTTGCTCATTTATTATATATAGGTAGAGCAGGTTGTCATAATCAGCGCACAAAGTATATCTGGGATTTTTCGAGTAAGTTTTGGGCTAATCCAGAAAAATTCAAAAAGACTAATAGAGAGAACTGGTTTAAATTTAGAAATCGTCTCTCTAATGAATTGTGGGGAATTGGATTAGCAAAAACTTCATTTGCTTTAGAGTTATGTTATCCAGAAAAATGTCAAGCAGTATGTTTAGATGTTCATATGCTCCGTTTACTAGGAATGAATGAACAGGGATATAAGAAGGATTCTAAAAAAGACGTTGCCGAGTATGAACAAGGCGAACGTAAATGGCATTATCGAGCAGAGAAAATGAAAGCACCCAATTATATAGCCAGATGTATTTATTGGGATGTTAAACAAGGATATAAAAATTCGAGGTATTGGTCTTCCTGTTTAGAGAACCAATTACACTTTGATTTTTAAAAGATTTATTACAGGATGATTTTGGCTTCTTGTCCTGTAATAAATGGGGGAAAACGACATTGTTTTCCCCCTCTCAAGAAGCCTATATGATATAATACATAAAGAAAGCCAATTATGAAATTCAATTTTAACGTGACAGGTACAATGGAAATACCTGACGACGCAATCAAGCATTATGATGTTGCTGGTAAATTATATGCATTAGAGTTTAACGACATTATGTATATGCTCCAGGTATGTATTGTAGCTGAACAAGGTGCTGGTGGATTTGATATTCTTCATCAATACGAAGATATGGAAAATCATAGCATAACCAATTTACGCTATGATGATGCAGAATTTAGTGAAGGTTAATGTAGCAAAACAACTAGTTAGAGACACCAGATCTCTAACTAGTTGGGAAACTATTACTTTAAATTTTTATTATCTGCAGCATAAAAATTTCCATATATATAAAAGATATATCTCAAAAAATTATTGGCAATTTATCGTGACAGATGATATAACAAGATGTACATTTAAGATGTATGAGAAAGAAGCCAAAAATGCCGAACTGGGTAATGAATGAACTCACCTGTATTTTTCAAACACAGGAAGAGTACAATGTTTTTAAAGAAAAAATCAATCTCGAAGGATTGTTTAATTCCTTCATCCCTATGCCTGAAATATTGGACGGTACTCAATCCCCTAATATTAATGTAGAAAAGTTGATTCTTGAATACAATCAAGAAACCAATTCTACATCAATGGGTCTAACAGAAATTATTAATAGCAATCACCCTATATTTTCTGATTTAGCCAAGAATGCATTAAAGAACCAACAAGCATTCATTGAAACAGGTTATCACGATTGGTATACTTGGAACATTGATAATTGGGGTGTTAAGTGGGATGCCGTAAGACCAACTGCTAAGTATGACCTTCTTTCAATAACGCTTAGTTTTGACTCTCCTTGGGATACACCTGAGCACTTTGTTAGAGAACTATCTAAACTGTATCCTAATGCTACTTTCGAGATGGTTTCTGGCTCCATTGAAAACGATACCCATTACGAGTTTACCTGTGAAGATGGTAAATTCGAGGAAACCTGCTCTTATGAAACATTTAAGCAAGCAGTAGTAGATGGTAAATGGGGCGGATGGGATGAATGGTCTGATATGTTTGAGGAAAGCATATAATGACACTCAGAGAACTAATTTTAAAACTTCAAGAATTAGATAAAAAATATGAACAGTATAGCCAAGATACTGAAGTGGTGTTGGCTATACATTCTAAAAATGAATTTAACCCAGAAGTAAATTTAGATTATATTGATGAAGTATTACATCCCGCTTTAGATACATTTTCAGGATATCTCTGCAGAATTGTTCTATGTGGTGAATTCGAGCAAGAAGACTAAATTCGAGGGGGAGATTTTTCGAGTCTCCCCTTTTCTTTTATGTTAGAGATGATATAATACAAGTATGGAAAACTTGAAATGGATTCGAGCAATGAGTGACCGTTTGAGAGATGAACTTTCGAGCGAGTATGATGATGAAACAAAAGATTTAATTATTCGAGCTTTTATGCAAGGATTATATCAACAGCCAGCAATTGTAGAAGAGTTAAAATCGAGCTCCCTTATTGAATCAGACTATTTCGAGGATGCAGAGTAATGAAAGAATTAAAATTTTCAATCACAGGCACTATCTTTGTTCCTGATAATGCGGAGTATGAGTACGATTTCGAGAATCAAATCTACACTTTTAAAATCAATGATAA
>Ga0209086_10002119_pt1 | contig 15705 bp, 9 predicted proteins | sample M_130207_XF_Meta_FD_187312 | JGI IMG/M metagenome (GOLD analysis project Ga0209086, IMG submission 187312) | Freshwater microbial communities from Lake Montjoie, Canada to study carbon cycling - M_130207_XF_MetaG (SPAdes) (version 2) | ecosystem: Environmental > Aquatic > Freshwater > Lake... | reverse complement strand
GACTCAAACCCTGCACGCTGCTTGGCTTGAGCCATCTCATCACTCAAAGCCTCATGCAGCGGCGCAAACACGCGCGGCGGTTCCTGTATGACCCAAGATATGCCTTGGTCATCGCGATTCACGATCAGCGAGCGCGGACGCACCTTGTCCATCGCATCGCCATTGAGGCCGGGCAGAATAACGACATCGAACTCCAGGCCCTTCGCCTTATGAACCGTCATCACTTGCACCGCATTGGCTGCGCCACGCAACTTCATCGGCATGTCGCGTGCGTGCTGGATGAACGCATCCATGTCACGCGAGCCTCGTGCATCGAACTCGGCGGCGATTTCACCGAACTGGCGCAGCCGTAGCTCGTGAAACGCGTCCATCTCCGGCAGCAGCAGGCGTAACTGCCGCGTCCAAACTTCGGTGAAGCCGATGAAGCCGCGCTCAAACACCTCGTTGCGGACCTGATGGCACGTCAGCGGCCATTTCTGGCCTTCAAACTCGATCTGAGTCCATAGCGGTGTCATTTTCAGATGTTCCAGCGCCAGAGAGTCGCCAGGATGCGCCGCGAGTTGCAACAGTGACAAAAGCGCGAGTGTCACCGCATTGTCTGTGGCCGGATGCTGCTGAGATTCGCACACGATCTCCATGCCGGTGGCGGCGCGCAGTTCCTCGGTGATCGCAATCGCATCCTTATTGCCCCGCACCAGCACTGCGCAGGATAAACCGTGCTCCAGCGGCCGAATTTCGCTCAACAAGGCCGCCACAACCGGCGTGGTCGATTTTTCCTCGCTGTCCGGTTTCACACCGAGCAGCGCCGCGTAACCCGCGAGGCTTTGATTCTTATCTGCTGCAACATGTGGCTGAAACTCAAACCCTTCCGTGCAGCCTTTGAGCAGCGCTTCCATGCCATCGCGATTTGCGAACACGGCATTGATTGCATCCAACACTGCCGGAGCGCTGCGGAACGACTGGCTCAAGGTCTGCGGCTCCAGTCCATCTTCACCGTGATGTGGCCACTCGTGCAAAACATCATTGAACAAGCCGGGCTCCGCCTGCCGCCAGAGATAAATCGACTGCTTCGGATCGCCGACGGCAAAGAAGCTGCGCCTGCCGGAATCATCCTGCATTACTTCATCCACGAGTCCGCGCACCACATTCCATTGCACGCGGCTGGTGTCTTGAAACTCGTCGAACAACCAGTGATTATACCTTCCGTCGAGCCGGAACCACAGATCGTTGCGTTCATGGTCCATCCATTCTGCGCCGCCCGTCGTCGCTTCGGCTAGCAGACGCTGCACATCCGCAAAGGATAGCCTGCCGCGAGAACGCACACGGCGTGCGTATTCGGTTTCATACAACTCCATGAGCCCCGCCATGCCACGCGTGCGTTGCGCACGGCATTTCAATTCGCGATGCAGAATTGTTTCAGCGACACGAAGCCAGGCGCGGGCCGTTGAGCCACTGAGTTCGGTTTTTTTACCACGTCCCCACGCGATTTCAGCCTGACCTTCTTTCAATTCGCTCCACACCGCAGTCGTCTTCTCCAAATAATATTTCACCCGTGGCGGCAATGTGGCTCCCGGCTCCAAAGTGGTGGCCTGCGTGATGAATTCATCGAAGAAGCGGACACCTTCGTCACTGCGCGGGACGAAACGATCTCGCAATGCTTTAAGATCGGCCGTGAGATCATCATCACCTGCCAAATCGAGTCCCGGGAGCCTGCCCCAACTTGAAATGCCATCACTATCGAGCCAGGTGGTGTGATGATCGCCGATCCAGGATTCGAGACTGCTCACTGCACTGCGTTCTTCGACGCCAAAAGTTGCCTGCTTAAAGCCTTCGAGCAGCGCCCGGCCCGCCTTGTCATCGCGAGAGGAATGGATGCGTTCCAAGAGTGCGTCGAGCGCGTCATTGCGAGCTTGAGAAGCTTCATCTTCGGCCATGACCTTCGCACCGAGCGGTAGGCCGAGTTCAAGCGGAAAACAGGCGGCGATGTTGGCAAAGAAGCTGTCCATTGTACCCAGGCGCAACCGATGCAGCCGCCGCGTAACCTGACGTAGTAGCGTGGCGAACTCCGGCCACTGAGCGGGAAGCGGCGCCAGACCGGCGAAGTATTGTTCCGGCTTTTCATCATGCTGCGAGAGAGCGGAGAGGCGTTGCAAGATGCGTTGGAAAAACTCACCCGCTGCTTTGCGAGTGAACGTCATCGCCGCGATGCCCTCTGGCTCTTGCCCCAGTGCGAGCAGATGCAGATGCCGCCGCACCAGCTGGTAGGTCTTGCCAGAACCAGCAGAGGCGGAGACGAGGATGTGGCGAAGGCGATTCACGCGTGATGGCGATGCAAGCGCACGCGATGCGGCGTGTCCAGCTTTGTCATTTCTCCACCCAACGACGAATCCAAGGCAGTGTGAGCACCACAGCGACGATAATGCCTGCACCAAGGTAGAATCCGCCGCTCATGAACTCAGCTTTGCCGAAGACGATTGCGGCGAGGAGGATGCCGTAAACGGGTTCCATGTTGTAAACGACGTTCACGGTGAAGACGCTGACACGCCGCAGCACATCCATAAAACCAGCATAGGCGACGACGGTGCAGACAAGAGCGAGAACGATAAGCCAAAGCGCGGAGGAAGCATCCGGCAGCGCTGGCAGAATTCCTGTTTCTAAAAATGGCCGTGAAATGATCGAAGCGAGACAAGCGCCGGTCATTTGGTAGAGGCCGATGACGCTCCAATGCATGTCTTTGGCAACCTGCTGCTTGCTAAAGGTAGCAAAGAAAGCCGCAAACACGGCGGCGGCGATGGCAACGGAGAATCCCAGCCAGTATCGGAACTCGACCTCGTAAATCAGCCATACGGCCCCGACCATGACCATGCCGACGAGGAGTTCGGAAGGCCGCCAGCGCCGCGTGCCATCAACGACCGGTTCGATAAGCGAGCACCAAAGCATCGCTGTGGGCATGGCGGCCAGACAGACCGAAGCAGTGGCAAGCCTTGCAGACCAGAAGAACAGAATCCAATGCAGACCGAGAATGACCCCGACACCAAGCATGGCGAGCATGATGCGTCGCGGTGGCACCAGCGAATGCCCCAGCACTCGCGCGAGTATGGCAAAGCCGAGTGCGGCGAGCGCAGTGCGCCACAGCACGACATCGACCGGTGGTAGCAGAATGAGTTTGCCTAAAATCGCGGTGAGACCCCAGGCAAACACGACGAGGTGAAGCTGGAGATAGTCGCGTGTATCGGTTCTGGGCATAGATTGAGTCTGGGCGGCTGTTCTAGCCGTTTAGAGGGTGAAATCCCAATTCTTTTCTGTGATGGGGGCGAAAGCGAATGGCTGAGCTTGCAAACAGCACTCTCACGAGTGCGAATGAGGGCAGTTTTCCGATTGAACTTACACCTTGACGCGGGGCGGCTGGGAAGCAGTAATGCGGATTCCCGTGCGTCAGTTTTGGCGCACCCATTCGATTGCCCAAATTTGCCCGCCTTTTCTCCCTTCGCCTATGAATCACGGACTCACCCCTCGACCACGTCTGGCTCTTTTTGCCGCAGCGGTTTTCGCGCTCACAGCCACCAGTCCTGAACAGGTGCAAGCTCAAGCAGTGATCCCTGCAGCACCTACGGTCAGAAAAATCGTTCAGGAGGTGCAAATCATCTTCAAAGGCGGGGTGAAACTGGATGAGAGCCGTATCCGTAGCCAGATGTCCACCCGGGTAGGCCAGCCGTTCACCAACGAGGCAGTGGAACGAGATATCCGTGCGCTCTACAGCACAGGAGCGGTGGAAAACCTGGACATCCGTGCCGTGGACGTGGCAGGCGGCGTGCGAGTGATCGTCGAGGTCACGGGCCGTGGTGGCATCGGTGAAATCAGCTTCCTGGGCAACACGACGTTTAATAGCGATAAGTTGCGCAAGGATATCGAGATCAAAGTAGGCGATCCCGTGGACGACATTAAACTTTCCGCCGCACAGCACAAGATCTCTGAGCTCTATGAAAAGAAAGGCTATGCCGATGTAATCGTCAGCTACGACATCGCGCCCTCCGTGCGTGAAGGATTCTCCAGTGTGGTATTCAAGATTGATGAAGGTGCACGCGGCATCATCCATGACATCCTCTTTGAGGGTAACACTGCCATCAAGTCGCGCACGCTGCGTGGCAAAATCAAATCTCAAGAGCACCACCTTTGGAACCTTTGGGGTAAAAAGGGCAAGATGAACAGCCAAGACATCCAAGAGGACATCAAGATCATCGAGCAAGCCTTCCAAGACGAGGGCTATGTGTACGCGAAGGTCACCGAAGTGCGCCGTGAGCCAGTTTCCACCAAGGAAATGGATCTTGTTTATGTGATCAATGAAGGTGCCAAGTATGACGTGGCTGGCGTGAGCCTTTCAGGCAACACGCTGTTCACCCAGGACGAACTGATGAGGGGGGTCCGGCAGGAGGCTGGCTTCCCATACAAAGGCAGCTTTGTGAAGGCGGATGAAAAAATGATTCAGGACTACTATGGCTCGCGCGGCTACGCCGATGCACGGGCAGAAACAAGTATTCTGGAGTCCACGCCAGGACAGGTGACCGTTGCCTATCAAATCACCGAAGGCACCAAATCCTACATCAATAAGGTCAATATCTCCGGCAACTCCGTCACCAAGGACGAGGTCATCCGCCGTGAAGTGCCCTTCGCTCCCGGCGAGGAACTCAATACAGTGAAAATCGAAGCGGGCAAAAACCGACTGCAAAACCTGAACTACTTCAGTGCCGTGGATGTCCGCAATACTCCGTCCACCACACCGGGATACAAGGATGTGGACATCAACGTTGCAGAGCAGTCCACCGGCACGGTGAACTTCGGTGCAGGTTTCAGCTCCATCGACAGCATCACTGGTTTCATTCAGGTGACGCAAACGAACTTCGACATCCGCGATTGGAAAGATTTCCGCGGCGGCGGCCAGCGTTTCAACGCCAATATCCGTGCAGGTGCACTTCGTAAAGATGTCACCATCAGCTGGACCGAACCATGGTTCATGGGACGTGAGCTGGCCCTCACTGTCGAGGCGTTCTACCACAATTTGTTTTATCTCTCGAACAGGTACAATCAGACGAATGTCGGAGCCTCGGCCGGACTGCGCAAGCGACTGGGTGAGCACTCCTACGTTGAGGGCACCTATACGCTTCAGCAGGTCACCATGGATGGTATCGATGCTGCCGCCTCTCCCCAGATCCAACAAGAAGCTGGCGATTACATTCAGAGTAAGGTTGACCTAAACTGGGTGCACGACACCCGCGACAGCGTCTTCATCACCCGCAGCGGCCACAAAATGGAAGCAGGGATGCTGCTCTCAGGCCTAGGTGGTGATGTCCAAGTCTATGGTGCCAACTTTGGCGGACAGCAGTATTTTAATCTTCCGGGAGACACTATTCTGAGCTTCGAAGGTATGTTCCGTGCCGTGAACAACTGGGGTGGCAGCCGTGTACCTATTTTTGAGCGCCTCTTCCTTGGTGGTGCCAATAATCTACGCGGATTCAATTACCGTCAGGCTGGTCCAAAAGATGCCACCGGGGAAGCACTCGGCGGCAAAACATCTATTTATGCAACCAGCGAATTCTCTGTCCCCGTACACATCACCAGCAATACCGACAAATCGCCCCGTATCGTCTTCTTTGGTGACATTGGCAGCATTGGCGGCGCCAGTGGCGCCCTCCTCGGCGATGGCAGTATCTACTCAGATGTTGGTATTGGCATGCGCCTCTTCCTGCCCGTGGGTCCCATCCGGGTCGATTACGCCGTTCCTATGGGTAAAGATCAGTATTCCGGCAACGGCCGCTTCCAGTTCAACATGGGCTACAAGTTCTAGTCCATTGTGTCGGACATTTTGTTTGTCCGCCCTTTCATTCCCCTCCAAACTCCCATCCCTATGATTCGCAGCGCGCTCCTCGCACTCCTCCTCACCACCACCGCCACCCTCCAGGCCGCCGACCTCAAAATCGGTGTCATCGACATGTCCAAAGTCTTCCAGGAGTTCCACAAAACCAAGTCTGCTGCTGAAAAGTACAAGGGCAATTACGAAAAGGCCGCCCAGGAAATGCAGGAGCGCCAGACGGTTTACAAGAATCTCTCTGCCGAGGCGATGAAGTTGCAAAAAACCGCCCAAGACCCGATCATTACACCTGAGCAGCGCAATAAATACGCTGCCGAACTCGGTGAAAAGGTGAAGGAAATCCGCTCCATGGAAATGGAAATGCAGGAATTTGCCGAACGCCGCCAGACCCAGCTCAAGCAGGAGGACATGCAGATCCGCAAAGGTCTCTACGAGGAAATTCTCGTCGTCGTGCGTGACCGATCCAAGGCCGACAACTTTGACATCGTCTTCGACAAGACCGGCGTTAGCCTTTCCACGGTGCCGATCATCCTGCACGTCAAGGAAGGCGCTGCTGCTGATCTTACCGACCAACTCATTGTTGAACTCAACAAAGACGCTCCGCCTCCCGGTGCCGAACCGAAAAAGGAAGAACCTGCAGCGACCCCAAAAACCGAAGCACCGAAGAAATAATCCTTCCTCACAAATTTCCAAGGCACGCCGTGGTTAATTACGGCGTGCCTTTTTTCTTTTCTGCGCCATTGGTCAGCCTGCATCCATGAGCAACTCCATCACACTGCAGCAACTGGCCGAACTCGTCGGTGGTGAACTTTGCGACGGCAACGCCGATACCCTCATCACCGGCCTAAACTCCATCAGGGATGCCCGCACAGGCGAAGTTACCTTTCTTGGCAACGCCCGTTACCTGCCTGCGCTCAAAACAACGAGTGCCTCCGCCGCCCTCGTCCCGAACGATCTGGCCGCACAGGAGGCGCAGCCAGGATTGGCCCTCATTCGTGTCGCAAATCCCACGCTTGCCTTCTCACATGTCATTCGGCATTTCATGCCACCCGATGCTGTCTTTGTGCCTGGTGTGCATGCAACCGCCGTCGTCGCCAGCGATGTCGTTTTTGATGCGCAGAAAGTCAGCATTGGTGCGCATGTCGTCATTGAGTCAGGTGTTGTCATCGGTGACGGCACAACCATTCACTCCGGTGTGTTTGTTGGTCGCGGCGTGCACATGGGCACAGATTGCGTTCTGCATGCCAATGCCGTCATCAAAGAACACTGCGTCATCGGCAATCGTGTCATTCTACACAGTAGTGCCATCATCGGCAGCGACGGCTTCGGCTACGAAACCGTACAGGGGTGCCACGTCAAAATCGACCAGGTCGGCATCGTCCAAATCGATGACGACGTCGAGATCGGTTCCTGCGCCACCATCGACCGCGCCCGTTTTGGCCGCACTTGGATCGGTGAAGGCACCAAGATCGATAATCTTGTCCAAATCGGCCACAACTGCATCATCGGCAAGCACTGCATCATTGTTTCGCAGACCGGCATCTCCGGTAGCACCCGCCTCGGCAACTACGTCACCATGGGCGGCCAGGTCGGCGTGGCGGGACATCTTGAAATTGCTGACAAGGTCATGCTCTTCGCCAAATCCGGTGTCACCAAAAGCATCCCCGAAGCCGGACCTTACACCGGTTACCCTGCCCGCCCGCTCATGGAGGGCCGCAAAATGCTCAGCCTCCCTGCCCGCATCCCTGATCTCATCGACCGTGTCCGCGAATTGGAGAAAAAACTCGCCGCGCTCGAAGCCCAGAGCTGATCTTCACTCGTAACCCCTAGCGCATGAGGCGTGGACGTTGCCAACGTCCTGCCTTCGTTCTACTTTGCCCGCCCCATGACCGCCGCCTCCCTGCTACCACTCCCCGTGATGCCCGATTCCCACGGCCACTTCGGCCAATACGGCGGCATGTTCGTACCCGAAACACTCATGGCGGCGCTTACGGAGCTTTCCGACCACTACGAAAAAGCCAAAGCCGATCCTGCCTTCCAGAAAGAACTCGATCGTTTACTCCACGAATACGTCGGTCGTCCCACGCCGCTGTATTTTGCCGAACGCTGGACCGAAAAACTCGGTGGTGCAAAAATTTACCTCAAGCGCGAAGATCTGCTGCACACCGGTGCTCACAAAATCAACAACGCCCTCGGCCAGATCCTCCTCGCCCAGCGTCTCGGTAAAAAACGCATCATCGCCGAAACTGGTGCCGGTCAGCACGGCGTCGCCACCGCAACCGTCTGTGCGCGCTTCGGCGTCGAATGCGTCATTTACATGGGCAAGGTAGATATGGAGCGCCAGGCGCTCAATGTGGCACGTATGCGTTTCCTCGGGGCTAAAGTCGTTGCCGTCACTGCCGGCCAAGCCACACTCAAAGAAGCCGTGAACGAAGCCATGCGTGACTGGGTCACCAATGTGCAAACCACGCACTACATTCTCGGCTCCGCACTCGGATCACACCCCTTCCCCATGATGGTGCGCGATTTCCACCGCGTCATCGGTGTCGAGGCACGCCGACAGATTTTGGAGCGCGAGCAACGTCTGCCTGATCTCCTTGTCGCCTGCGTCGGTGGCGGTAGCAACAGCATCGGCCTCTTTCATCCGTTCTTGAATGACAAAGACGTGCGCATGACCGGCGTCGAAGCCGGTGGTGATGGCATCATCCCAGAGCGCCACGCCGCACGCTTCCAAGGTGGCCGTCTCGGCGTCCTGCAAGGCACCAAAACCTGGCTCCTTGCCAATGCCGACGGCCAAATCGAACTCACCCACAGTGTTAGCGCGGGTCTCGACTACGCCGCCATCGGCCCCGAACACGCATGGCTGCACGACCAAAACCGCGTCACCTACAATTATGCCACCGACAGCGAGGCTCTAGCTGCCTTTCAAGAGCTAAGCCAAATCGAAGGCATCATACCCGCACTCGAAAGCGCTCACGCCATCGCTGAAGTCCACAAAGTGGCCCCCACCATGCGCAAAAATCAGATCATCCTCGTCAACCTCTCCGGCCGCGGTGACAAAGACGTGGCGCAGGCTGCTCGCATGATCTTGGGCGAGGAGTTAAAGTTTTAACCGCATGCCATGAAATCCGAGCGCATTGCTATCTGCCTTTGCATGCTAGCATGCATCAGCGATGCTTCTGCGCAGACAAAGCGCATCCACGTCTTTGTTGCCCTAGCCGACAACGCAAGCCAGGGCATTGCCCCGGTGCCTGTGAAGATCGGCAATGGCGACGAGGCCGAAGAAAATCTCTATTGGGGGAATTCGGAGGGCTTCAAAGGGGTTTTCGGTCGCAGCAAACTCTGGAAGCTTGAAAAAGTCGAAGCCAATCCCGTTCCTGAAATCCTCGATCGCCGTTCGTATCGACATGCATCGAAGGATTGCATCCTTGTGGCCGAAGCTTGGCGCGGAAAAAACATCCACCAGTGTCTTGAAGCCTACTTCACGAATCTGCGCGACCGTAAAAGCGATCTCACCGCCTTCATCGGCCACAACGGCCTCATGGACGAGCCAGTGGACGTCTCCGTTCTCGACGCATCAGCGAAACCCACCGACGCTATCATCCTCTGCTGCATCAGTGGCAGTTATTTTAAACCACATCTCGAAGCCTTGAAGGCCCGTCCTGTACTCACCACAGAGCAACTCATGTATCCCGGTTCCTTCCTGCTACGTGATGCTCTGGAGGTATGGCTGCGCAATGGCACCCGCCCTGACATTCGCCTGGCCGCCGCCAAAGCCTACGCGGCCAATCAAAGCATCTCCGTGAAAGCCGCCGCCGGAGTGTTTTCCAAACTGGAGTGACATGAACTCGATCATTTCATCATCTTCAGAACTGCCACCGACGCCGATCGCAGAAGACATGGCGAAGCTTAAAACGCTTCTGCATGACTCATTGTCGCCGCATCTGTCAGCAACGCAGCAGAAGGACATGCGCATCCTCAATCTCGCCTGCGGACGGTGCGATGAGGCCGAGACACTGATTAAGGTTGGCTCCGAACTCACCAAAGGGGGCGATGTCGAAATGATCGGTGCCGACATTCGTATTCGCGAGATTCGACAGGCACGCGAAGCGCACAGTCATCTGCCAGCGCAGTTTTTGATCGAAGACGCCACGAAGATCAACGAGCACAAAGAACTCGGCGACGACTTCAATATGGTCTTCATGCGTCACCAAAACTTCTGGCATGGGCAAGAGCTGTGGAAGAAGATATTCGACCAAGGCATCGCCAAACTTCGGCCCGATGGCATGCTCGTTATTACCAGCTACTTTGATGTCGAACACCGGCTCGCGCTGCGTGCACTCGAAGCACTGGGCATGGAAGTCGTCAGCAACCGCCGCAACAAGGCCAGCCGCGCTTTGAACGACGCCTCTGGCAAATCCGTGGACCGCTGGGTCGCCGTTTTGCGGCGGCGACAGGCCTGAGACAGGTCGCCAAGGCCATTTACAAGACCCCGGCAAGGCGGTAAACTCACGCCCCTCTACCAAAATCCATGAATCGTCTTCCTTTCGTTTTCACACTCGTGGTGGCCATCGTTCTGGCTGCACCAGTGTCGCACGCACAATCCATTGATGCGAGCAGTGAGGTGGCGGACCAGTACTTCCGAGGCTTCGTGCTCAATAATGAGGCCGCCAAGATCGAAGCCGCAGGAGATCTGCCCCTCGCACAGACCAAATTCAAACAAGCTGGCGAGATCATGGACAGCATCGCCCGCAACTACCCTACGTGGCAGCCAGAGATGCGCGCCAGCCGCCAGCAGAAGATTCAAGATGCTCTCACGCGTATTGGCGCACGTATGTCGCAATCACAGGCGGCTACTCAAGCAGCTGTGCCAACAGTGGTTCCGACCCCTGCTCCAGCCATGCCTGGAACCGCCATTCCCAATCCGGGCATGCTAGCACAGTCTGCCCCCGTCACACCATCCACCCCAGGCAGCTTGCCAAGTCTCAACGACATGCTCAGCCAATGGGAAGCCATGTACAAAAAGCGTGTGTTGGAACTTGAGACCCAGAACAACCAGCAACAACTCGATCTTGGCAAATGGCAGAACTGGTACCAGTGGGCCTCGGGTGAAATAACCACTGCGCGTGCGCAAAACGACACTCTGGGAAAAAAAGCTGCTGCCATGGAGCAAAGCATCCTCGCCATGGGCAGAGATGTCGAGGAAGGCCGCGCGGCTAAGGTCCAGCTCGACAAACTGATGGAAGAAAAAATGGCGGTTGAGTTGGAGATGCGCAAAAATGGCCAGCGCCTGATGGCCGCCGAAAACGCCGCCAAAGATGCATCGGAAAAATTAGCCGCTGCCTCCACCCGCATCGCCTCGGTTGAGCAAGAGCGTGATAAAATTCTCAAAGAACGCGACCAAATCCTGAAGGAACGCGATACCGCCATACAGCAGCGTGATGATGCGGTAAAACAGATGGGTGTCGCCACGAAGGAGCGCGACGCTGCTAGCGCCCGCAGCCTGGGATTGCAGACGGAACTCGAGGAAGTGAAGAAAAAGAGCGGTAGCGCCGAAATGAAGCGCCTGATCGCCGAAAACGAACGCTTGAAGCAAGAACTCGTCGATGCGCAGAAGCAGGTCGCAAGCCTGAAGAGTGATGTGACCCGCAAGGACAAAGAAATCACGGATCTGCGCGGCCAGCTCACCGGTTTGCAGGGCCAACTGGCCGAATTGCGCAAAGAAAGTGGCACCTATCAGACACAAGTGGCCGAGCTGACCAAACAGCTCAAGGAAATGCAGGCCGGCATGGACACCAAGGTTGCCGCTACACCCGAACTCACGCAGGAAAACGAAATGCTGCGCGGCATCATTATGCGCCAGCTCCGTGAGCAGCGTCGCCAGCAGGCCGCCAAAGATCTCGTCATCACCGAACTGCAAAAGATGGAGAACTCCTCCAACGATCTCGTCAAACAGGTCGAGGAGATGAAAAGTGCGCGGATGATTCTGACGCCGGACGAGGAAAAACTCTTCTCCGACCCAGTGGCAAAGGAACTCCTCGGCCCCAACGGAGTGCAGGCCACGCTCATCGCTAGCGCAAAGCCAGACGATGCAAAAAAGCCAATGCCTGCGCCCGGAGCCACCGATACACTGATTAACCAAGCCAACGAGGCCTACATGAACAAGGACTTCGAAGGTTCAGCTAAGCTCTATCAAGACGCACTCCGCACCGAACCCAAAAATGTCTCAGCACTCATCGGTCTTGGCATGGCACGTCAGCGTGACAACAAGCACGCCGAAGCAGAGGTAGCACTGCAAAAAGCGCTGGCCTACGATCCTACCAACGAACCGGCCTCCTTTGCGCTCGGTGTCACCTACTTCAAACAGGAGCGCTGGAAGGATGCCATGACCTACTTCGAGAAAAGCCTCTCCAAACGCCCCGACAACGCCAGCGGTAGGCATTACCTCGGCATCATCGCAACAAAATTGAGCCTGCTCGAACGTGCTGAACGCGAGTTCAAGACCGCTCTCGCCATTGACCCCGCCTATGGCGAAGCGCATTTCAACTTGGCTGTACTCTACGTCACGTGGGATCCGCCGCAGTGGGACAAAGCGCGTGCTGAATACAGTGAAGCGATCAAGAAAGGCGTAAAAACCGACGCGAATCTAGAAAAGCTGCTCGAAGGCGGCAAGGTTTCGCAACGCTAGGCAAAGGCACGCCGTTCATGTGAGCCACATGAACATCGTTCAAGCATTCGCACTACTCCTCACGGCTTCAACCGCTGCGGCACAGCCGCAGAAACATCTGATGCTCGACTCGCGCGTCATTGATCGCGTCGTCAATGCCAAACTGGTGCTTGGAACGCTGGAAAAGCATGCGGGGAATCCGTTGTTTCAAGCAGACAAACCGTGGGAGAACTCGATGAACAATCTCTATCCCAACGTGGTGTGGGACGAGCAGGAGAAGGTGTTCAAGCTTTGGTACAAATGTGTACTGGCCGATAAGGAGGTGATCGCGCAGATGGATCAACCAAGCACGGTGCATGATGTCGGCTGGTATTTACTCTACGCGACTTCCAAAGACGGTGTGAAGTGGGACAAGCCTGAACTGGGACTGCATAAGTTCGGCGGAAGCACCGCCAACAACATCGTGGCACGGGACTGCCCAAATGTAGGCGTGTTCAAAGACCTGCACGATATGGATAACTCACGCCGCTACAAAATGGTGAGCGATGTTGGTATCGGGAAGCCGCAGGTACGTTTTTCCGCCGACGGCATCCATTGGAGCGATGCCATCCAAGCCAAGGGCTTCGGCGCACAGAACGGCGACACGCAGAACAATGCGTTCTGGGACGAGCGCAGCGGTAAATACCTCTGGTTCACGAAACTCTATCTCGGCGAACGGCTCGTGGCTCGCTTTGAGAGCGATGACTTCATCAACTGGAAGAATAACGGCCTCGTGCTGCGCTCCAGCATTGATGAAGGCCGCGCCAGTCAAACCTACTGCATGCCGGTATTCCGTTATGGCAGCATTTATCTGAGCTATGTGATGATGTACAACGTCGGCAACGGCCGCACGGTCGATTGTGAACTGGCATGGAGCCATGACGGCCTCAAATGGCAGCGCGTGGCGCCAGGCACGCCATTCATCCCGCGTGGTGCAAAGGGCGCCTATGACAGCGAGTGCATCTACGCCATGGCCGGGTCACCCGTTCTCCAAAACGGAAAACTCATGATCTTTTATGGTGGCGATGACTTCCCGCACACCGGCTGGAAGCGCCACTGCCTTCCATGCCTTGCCACGTTGCGCCCCGACGGCTTTGCCGGTTATGAACCTGAAGACGCGAGTAAACCTACCACAATCATTACGACCGCATTCCGTGCTACCACCGTTGGCATTACTGCTGATGTCTCAAAAGGTGGAAGCATTCAAATCAAGGCACTGGATGACCAAAATGTGCTGTTGGATGAAGCTGAAGCCATCACCGGTGATGTGACCGATGCCGAACTCAAATGGAAGCACGGTGCTCTGGCTGGTAAAGACGTGCATTTCGAGATTCAATTGAACCATGCGCGAATCTACGCACTTGCCGGTATCGATTTGATTCAACAAGAGCCTAAGCAGCCGGGAAACCCGTTGAAGGCGTCGGATCGCACGATTCATCCGGTCTCGACGAAGACGATTTCGTTTGATGCGGATGCGCAGGGCTGGAAGGGCGTTGATCAAATCGAGCATCATGCCGATGGCGGCGCCAAAGGCGGTTACATTCATGTTTCGCGTTCTGGTAGAGCTCTGCCAATTGCGCTTTCACCAGTGACTGCGGCTGAATCGCCGCTTGCCGGGGACTGGTCACAGATCATCGGCGGCAAAGGCGCTGAGATCACCTGCCAGATGCGCTCAGCAAAGGCGGGTGGGCGCGTGATGATCGAGCTATTCGCGCGTGACATCGCACAATGGCAGTTTGAGACGAGCGCCACCTTTGGCAACGAATGGGCACAGGCGAAGGCCACGCTGCGCTATGATTGGAGCGAAGAGAAAGCGATTGCAGCAGGCTGGAAGCGCTCCTCCAACGGCTTTTCATGGCCGGAGACGATGCAGCACATCGGCAAGGTCGTGATCGTGCCCAGTGCTGCTGGTGCGCAGGAAAGTTTCGATCTCGATGAAGTGAGCGTCCGTGGCATGACGGACTAAGATCAGGGACGAATTTCTTCACCCGTGGTCGCATTCGCGAGCGTGATTTGCTCACGGTGGAAGGCGGGATCACTGCGGAAGGTTAGGCGGGCTTGATATTTGCGTTCGAGATCGACGAGGAGTTCGCCGTCTTCTGTTTTGAGACGTGCAAGCACTTCGGGATGCACAACGACGATGAGACTCTTTTGATCGTCCTTGGCACGGCCAAGAACACTGACAAGGCGGCGCTGTAGCTCGACGCTCATGGTGAGCGGTGTTTTGACCTGGCCATGGCCTTTGCAGTACGGGCAGGCCTCGTAAAGCGTGGTGCCGAGGCTTTCATTGAGACGCTGGCGCGTCATTTCCATGAGGCCAAACTGCGAGATGGGCAGAACTTGAGTCTTGGCCTTGTCACGCTTGAGATGATCAAGCATGAGCTTGTACACGGCCTGCTGATCGCGGCGATGCTTCATATCGATAAAATCGACAACGATGAGTCCGCCCATGTTTCGGAGGCGAAGCTGACGCGCGACTTCGGCGGCGGCCTCAAGGTTGGTTTCGAGCAGGAGCTTATCGACATCCTTATGGCCTTTATTGCGGCCGGTATTGACGTCGATGGAGACGAGAGCCTCGGTCTGGTCGATGACGATGTAGCCGCCGCAGGGCATCCACACCTGGCGGTAGAAGGCGTTGTCGATCTGCTTCTGGATGCCGTAGTGCTCGAAGATGGCGCTCTGGCCTTGGTAGTGGTTGATGCGGCGCTTCGCACGGCCGGAGATGTGGGCCGCCATGCGCTGCATGCGCTCGACGGTGGCTTGGTCATCACAAGCGACTTCGTCGATGTCTTCGGTGAGAAAGTCACGCACGGTGCGTTCGACGAGATCGGGCTCCTGGAAGCAGCAGACGGGTGCGTTTTGACCGTCGCGCTTGGCAACGATCTGGTCCCACTCATCGAGCAAGATGTTCAAATCACGCACAATGTGGCGGGCACGTTTGCCAGAGGCCTCGGTGCGCAAAATGATGCCCATCCCCTCAGGCAGGCTTATTTTTTCGATGATCTTGCGGAGGCGAGAGCGCTCTTTTGGATCTTCGATTTTACGCGAGATGCCGCAGGTGTCGTTGAGCGGCATCAAGACGAGTAAACGGCCAGCGAGAGAGATGTTGGTGGTGACACGCGGGCCTTTGTTG
>Ga0209086_10002117_pt1 | contig 15714 bp, 7 predicted proteins | sample M_130207_XF_Meta_FD_187312 | JGI IMG/M metagenome (GOLD analysis project Ga0209086, IMG submission 187312) | Freshwater microbial communities from Lake Montjoie, Canada to study carbon cycling - M_130207_XF_MetaG (SPAdes) (version 2) | ecosystem: Environmental > Aquatic > Freshwater > Lake... | reverse complement strand
AGATCAAGACTTGGGCCGACAAAACCAACGCCAAACAACGCGGAGTCGATTGGCAATTCAAGATCACCGACGCCCGCACGAAGCTGAAACGACTGTACCCCGTGATTAAGACTGGATGACGCACTAGTCTGAGGCTGTTTTCGGAGCATTGCTCCATCTGTCGTTGTCACTTTTCTAGATTGAGATTGGAGAAAAGCATCATGCTACGGTTCAGTCGCAGATTACGTGGTTTCACGCTCATCGAATTGCTCGTGGTGATTGCCATCATCGCCGTGTTGATCGCATTGCTGTTGCCCGCCGTGCAACAAGCGCGCGAGGCAGCCCGGAGAACTCAGTGCAAAAACAACCTGAAGCAGTTTGGCTTGGCCATGCACAACTATCACGACACGATGAACATCTTTCCGAACACCATCTCCCCCGGCAATTTGGGCAACCCAACCGGCGTGGGAGCGATGGTCCACCTGCTCCCTTACATCGATCAGGCAGCGGTCTACAGTTCGATCTCGTTTGTCTCGTCCACGGGGTGGCAAACTTCAGTCACAGACTCGGCCCCGGCCGGTAAGCACTACTACGAGATCCAACCTCCCGGCTTCAAATGTCCGAGCGACACGTCGGAAAAATACTATCCCGGCACAAACGGGATCGTCGGGAACTGGGCCACGGCGAGCTACGGCCTTTCCGGAGGAGCGCAACGGGAATCCGGAAACGGTTGCTCATCGTACCCCGGAAATACATTTGGAACGGGTCCAGCCGATCACAGTGACAGCCGCAATGCCACTCAGATTTCCGGGATGTTCAGCCGTCACGGATTCTCCTGCGGGATCAAGGATGTCACGGATGGGACATCCAACACGATCCTGATGGGGGAGTATCGAGCCCAATGCAGCGATCACCAACGCCACGGTTGGGCCAACGTGAACTCCAACTGGCTCTTCACAACGGCCCCGATCAACTTTGAAACCTGCCTCGGCGGTGCTGGCTGTAACTCTCACACCAACTGGGCCACTTCACAGGGATTCAAGTCGCAACACACGGGCGGCGTTCATATCCTGCTCTGCGATGGAGCCGTTCGGTTTGTCAGCCAGAACATCGACTATGCCACGTACCAAACGTTGGGGGATCGTCGCGACGGTAAGGTCGTGGGTGAGTTCTAACCGTCTATTGAAAAGTGGTGGGACAGACGCCGTCGTCCATCCGAAACCAAGTCGAAATCACGGACGAGGGCGTCCGTGATACGGAATCTTTTTTTTCACACGCGGCTCACCCTGACGGTGCCGCTGATCCGGTATTGCTCATGGAGAGCGACGAATCGCGTCGCTCTCCGTCTTCGCACTGTCACATTCACAACGGCCGCGCAGCCCCCCCTAAGTCTCACGCCCTGATGATGATCGACATCCAGAATCCAGACTTCTGACCAATCTCAATCAAAGAAACTTGCAAGTGGCGGGAAGTGTTCCCGCACTCCGACGGTGCCATGCTCCGCGGTAACTTCTCGCTCTCAATTCTCGCACCCAAGAACACCATCCATGCACCTCGTGAACCTTCGTATCAACTTCATGCTGTTCGCGTCTCTCGCTGCCATCGGTTGCGGAGGTGCCGGTCCCGATCACGCGAAGTGTGCGCCCGTATCGGGAACAGTGACTTACAAGGGACAGCTCGTGGAGGGAGCCACGGTTTCCTTCTGGGCTCCGAAGGCTCCCCGCGCCGCCACGGGACAAACCGATGCAAAGGGGAGCTTTCGACTGACGACGTTTGCCACCGATGACGGTGCGGTTTTGGGAACTCATGCCGTGACGGTCACGAAGGCCGCACCAGCGGCCGCGATGAACGCCTCCGACATGGCCACCGGGAAGGCCGCTGCCGCTGCCGTGAAGGATCCGCTGCCGGCCAAGTACGCGGATGCGAAAACGACCACGCTGAAGTTCGAGGTCAAGAGCGGCTCGAACACCGCGCCGTTGGAACTCATCGACTGAATTGGGATGGCTCACCGCGCACGAGCCGATCACGAGCATCTGTTTCACGGCCTCGTGAGATAACATGCCGATCCCGCCCTCCGTCCCCATGGCGCTCGATCAACTCGACGCGCGGTAACAGCTCCCGCCGAACTGCACCGTCCTTATTCACTGACACGCCCGTAGGATGGACGCCTCGTCCGTCCGGCTCCTCGTGAGAATCGGACGGACAAGGTTTCCATCCTACGGGTTATCCGGATCAAGCCGCTCATGGAAACAACCGCCTACCACGAAGCCGGACACGCCTTCATGGCGACTCGGCTGGGAGGCAAGGTTCGCTCAGTCACGATTGATCCGGACAACGACGACGGCCCCGAGCGGTTCGGTGACACGCAGGTCGTCTGGCGGAAAGGCCGACTCAGCGACCACGAGTTCCGCGAGCGAGCCATCCAAGTCTCGCTGGCCGGCCCGGTCGCCGAGATGCTCTACACCGGCGACCCTTATCACCCCGGTCTCGTCGCCGAATGGGCCAACGACTGGCAGACCGCGTGGGACTTGGCGGAACCGCTCGTCCCCGATCTCCGCCGCCGCCTCGTCTATCTCGAACAGACGACTCGCGATCTTTATCACCTACTGAACGCCGAACCCAACTGGTCCGCCCTCGCGTCCCTCGCCGACAACCTCCTCGCTCATGAAACGCTCGAAGAGGAAGAGGTCACCGACATCGTGAACGAGTGGCTCGGGTGACGAGCGATACCTCGCGCGGCGGAGAGTGAGAGGTTTCTGAGCGGGGCGGCGTCAGCCCCCTGATTCTTGGGCGTCAGCCCGTTATCAAAGAACCAAGGGGACTTACGGCAGCGGCACCTGAGTCGGGTGCATCAGGTAGCCGACGAGGTCGCGGACCTCGGCGTCGGTCAGCAGTTGCAACTGGCCTTCGGGCATCAGGGACAGTGACGAGGCTTGCAGTTCGTCGATGTCGGCGAGGGCGAGAGTCACGCGGTCCTTCGCGGTTTGCAGGGTCAGCGCGCGGGCGGTCTTGCCGCTGACAAGGCCGTTCAGCACGCGACCGTCGTTCAGGACGACGACACTCAGGCGGTAGTCGGCTCCGACGATGGCGCTCGGATCGACCATGTTGTCCACGACGTAATCGAGATTGTGTCGGCCCGCGCCCGTCAGGTCGGGACCGATCGCGCCGCCGTGGCCGTAGAGACGATGGCAGTTCGCGCAGAGTTTGTTGAACACCGCACGGCCCGCGCTCTTGTCGGCGGCTTGCAACGCCTCGGGCGTCTGTTGGGCTTTGATCTTCGCGGCGAGTTGCTTCTTGTCATCGGGTGAGTCGCGCAACTCGCCCCAGACCTCGGTCAGTTGCTGCGTCAGTTCGGCGTTGCCGAAACTGCGAAGCTGCCTCACTTGGAAGGCCGACAGGTCCGCGCGGGCGATCTTCCCCGCGGCCATCTCGCTGAGCAGTCCCTTCGCGAACGCGGGGCGTGAGACGAGGGTCTCGATCACGGCGGGACGTTCCTGCGGGTAGAAGCTGCGATAGTTTTTGGCCAGCTTGTCGCCGAGCGCCGGATCGTCGAACGCGGCGAGTCCCCGCACCGCGACCGTGTTGAGCGAACGGACCGCGAGCAGCTTCTCGCACACCTCGCGCAGGTCGTCCGGCTTGTTGTCGATCAGCGTTTGCAGCGCCGCCTTGCGCGAGGCCATCTCGGCCTTGCCATCGAGCGCGATTCGTTTGACCTCATCGAGCGCCCGGCCATCGCCGAACAGAACGCTCAAGTCGCGCACCCGCGCGCGCAGCTTCTCGCTCTCGATCGAGGCGACTCGTTGCTGAACGCCTTCCCAACTAGAAGGCACTTTGACTTTGTGTCGCCCTGCGAACCCAGCGGCCAGTCCGTCGAGGATGTCTTGCAGAGACTCGTCCCCCTTCGCGCGGGCCAGCAGTTCTTCAACCGCCTTGGGGTGCTCGTCGATCAACTCAGCCAGTCGCCTCGCAATCAGCCGCCGTGTTGTCGGGAAGCGGCCATCGGTCGCAAACTGGGCCAACGCGATTGGACCGCTGACGGCGACTTCTTGCTTGTCCCCTCGCCCCGGCTTTGCGGGGAGAGAGTTAGGGTGAGGGGGCTTCTCTTCCGACTTTGATTGACTGATGGAAGGCGAAGAAGAACCCCTCACCCCCAGCCCCTCTCCCCGCAAAGCCGGGGCGAGGGGAGCCAGAGTCGGCATCAATCCGTACCAGACCATCAACGGCAGGTTGTGATCGTCGGCGTCCTCAGGACGCGCGGCGAGCGGCGCGGCGAGTTCCAGCCGTCGCTCAACCGGTAGCCGTTGCAACGTCGAGGCGAGCGCGAGCCGCACGAGTCCCGAGTCGTCTTCGCGCGCCATGCGGACCAGTTCGCGAATGACCTCGTCACTCGGAGCCTTCGCGAACGGATGCGGCTGCCCCTGAATCGTGTCGAGCGGGCAGTTGTCCGTCAGCAACCGGACGGCCCACGCGCGAATGTGTTCGCTGGGATGCCGCGTCAGTTTGAGCAGCTCGTCCTGATCGATCGCCTCCAATTGGAACAGCGTCCACAACACACGCAGCTTCACGACGACATCAGCCTCCTTCTCGAACATCTCTCGAAACTCGGCAAAGATCGCCACGCGCTCGGCTTCGTCACGCGACGTGCCGAACGGACCAATCCGCTCGACCAGCGCGCGTCTGGCCTGGCGAACGAACCACTCGTTGGGATGGCGATGCAGAGCGGCGAGATCATTCGTGGCGAGTTGGCTCAACCGCAATGAACTCGACGCCGAGTCAAAACTGGTGAGCCGGGCGGCGTCAGTCCCAGGACTCTTCGTTGATGGAATCCGGGGGCTGACGCCACCCGACTCACCGGAATCACGATCACTGCGGGACGAGAACTTCACGCGATAGATCCGGCCCGACGTGCGATGGACGCCGGTGTGTTCGTGGCATTCGCCGGTGTCGCTCCAGTCGAGGATGTAGACCGCGCCGTCGGGTCCGTAGCTGAGGTCGATCCCGCGGAACCACGGATCGACGGCGTGCAACATGTCCGGCTCATGCTTGCCGACGTAGCCGCTCCCTTCGCGTTCGAGTTGCTCGACGTTGACCCGCCGACCGTGCAGGTTGAGCGTCAGCAGTCGGCCCCGATACTCCTGCGGCCAGTTGTCGCCGAGATAGATCGTCGCGCCGCTATGAGCGTGCCCGCCGCCGAGCCGGTCATGTTCGCCGGTCACCTTGCGCGAGTCGGTCCAGTCCTTGCCGGTGTCCCAGTGATAGTGATCGGCGTGCTGATCGATCAGCTCGTAAACGTGAGGGTTCGGGTCCTCACTATGAGGCCGCATGAAGTGCGCCCCCGGAATGACATGCCACAAATGCCCGTTGACCGTGTTGATGAAGAACGCTTCGCCGTGTTCGTTCCAGTCCATCCCCCACGGGTTCGTCGTGCCGTGACAGAGGACTTCGACGATGGTGGCTTTGTCCCCTCGCCCCGGCTTTGCGGGGAGAGGGTTAGGGTGAGGGGTTCTTTCTTCGGCTTCCGTCTTCTGCCTGGTTCCCTCCCCTCGGCGGGGAGGGTTAGGGAGGGAGGCAGACTGAGGATCGACGCCTGTCCCTTCATCGCCCCCCCTCCCCGGCCCTCGCCGCCGAGGGGAGGGAGAAAGAGAAGCAGCCCGATAGCGCCAGATGCCGCCGTTCAGTGGCACGCGCTGCGCATCGGGAGTGCCGGGCGCGCCGAGGCGGCCGGGGCTGGAGGCTCCGCAGCGGCCGTAAAGCCAGCCGTCCGGCCCCCACTTCAATCCATTGGCGAACGTGTGATAGTTGTCGGTCGCGGGAGTGAACCCATCGAGCATCACGACCGGCGCACCGTCCGGCTTGTCGTCCTGATTGGCATCGGGGACGAACACGAGGTTCGGCGGAGTCATCAACCAGACGCCGCCGTAGCCGATCTCGATCCCCGTCAACATTTGCACGTCATCGGTAAAGACGGTTCGCTTGTCGTGTCGTCCGTCGCCGTCGGTGTCCTCAAAAATGAGGACGCGGTCGCGCAGACTGAGATCGAATTTCTTCGTGCGGTCGGCGTAGGTGTAGTTCTCGGCAACCCACAATCGGCCGCGCCCATCCCACGCCATCGCGATCGGATTCTGCACGTCCGGCTCGGCGGCGAAGACGGAAACGTTGAAGCCATCTGGAACGCGAAACCCCCGCGCAGCCTCATCGGGTGGCAGAGCCTTCACCGGACCATCGGGTTCGGAATTGGTGGGCAACGGAAATTTGGGTGGCGAGGTCGTCTCGTCCGCTCGCAGCAGCAGGCTGAGTGCAACACCAAGACCAACGACAGCGAACACTCGAACCAGACGATTTTGCATGACGAAGACACTGCACTCGAAAAAGAGAACTGACAACCCACAACGGATGCGCCCGCTAAAAGTAGCCTTCATCGCTCCGCGTGAAGAGAGCCGAACGCGGAATGACGCTGTTTCCCGCGTATCCGTTTCGCTGGTGACTCGGCTGACTTCACGCGGAGCGATGAAGGCTACTTTTGGCGGTCACGTCACAACAGGACCAACTCCGATTCGCTACGAGGCTGTGAGTTTTTCGTAGCGTAGGCGGCTCGCCTGCCTTTTGTTCCGAGAAAACAAACAGGCGAGCCGCCCGTTCTACGAAAGGACCACGATCTCTACCTCACTTCTTCGCCACCAAGCGCACGTAATCGACTCCCACCATGAAGGCTTTCGCGGCCTTGGCATTGGCTCCCACGATTTGGAAGCCGAGTTTGTGAGTGCCTTTGGTGAGAGTCTTCGCGGGGAGAGAGATCACGCCGGTGGTGATGACATCGGGTTCGTTGAAGCAGTCGATGGGGCCGCCCAATAGTTCGCCGTCGATCAGGATTTGGACGATGCCGTAGTCGCGAGCCATGCCGAGGACCAGTTCGATGTCGTAGGTGCCGTCCTGCGCGACAGGGAGTTCCAGTTCGAGCTTGTCGTTCAGCTTGGCTCCGGTCCACCAGAGATGGTCGTTGCCCGACCAGCGGTCTTTGGTGAAGCCACCCATCCCTTGACTGACCGCATTGCCCCCCGTCTTGCCGACGATCTTCATGGCCTCCCCTTCAATCGCGTTCGGGACTTTGCCGGTCTTCACGTCGATGGGCGACCTCGGGCCGCGCATCGAGACTTGGGCCGGGGTGCCGAGGTACGCGATCAGGTCGCGCTGCTCATCGGGCGTCAGTTGGTTGAGCTGTCCTTCGGGCATCAGCGACAGCTCGGAGAGTTTTCGTTCTTCGATGTCGCTCTTCGCGACGACGACCGTGTCGTTGATGGTGCGGAGTGTCACCGCGCTGTCGGTCTCCTTTTGAACGAGACCTTGGACGACTCGGCCGTCGTTCAGCGCGAGGATCGTCATGCGATAGTCCTTGCCGACAATGGCCGACGGATCGAGGACGTTCTCCAGAACGTAATCGAGGTTCGCGCGATTGGAGCCGGTGATGTCGGGGCCGATCTTGCCTCCTTCGCCGAACAAGACGTGACAGGCCGCGCACGTCTTCGTGAATAGGCGGCGGCCGTTGCTGAGGTCGGCCGTCTTCAGGCGCGAGGCCGTTAAGACGGTCTTCTGCTTGGCAATCAGTTCGAGCTTGTCCTTCGCGGTCGCTCGAATCTCGCCCCAGACCGATGTGATGCGTTTGGCCAGCGCCTCGTCCTTGAACCCGAGCAATTGCTGGACGTGATAGGCATGCACATCGGTGCGCGGCACGTCTCCCTTCTCGATCGCATCGAACAGTTTTCCCGCCGAACCGGGTCGCGCGACGAGCGTGTTGATCGCGTCCCGCTTCTCGGCATCGTTGAGCTTCGCGTACAGCGCGAGGATCGCGGGCGACGTGGCGGCGTCATCAAAGGTCGCCAGCGCGCGAATGGCCGGACCGCGCAGGGTCGCTTCGCTCAGAGCCGCTCGCAGCGCGGGAGCCGACTCCGTATCGCGGCCCTTCACCAACAGATCGAGGGCCTTCATCCGTTGCTCAATCGATTGCTTGGCATCGGCCAGCACGGTCCTCATGCGGGGCAGAATCCGCTTGTCACCGAACGCCACGGCGAGTTGATCGGCCTTCTCGCGCACCGCTCCATCGTCACTCTTGAGCAACTTGTCGTAAGCGGGCGTCCATGCGGCAGGCTGAGGCACACCAACTCGCCCTTCCAACGCGGTCCGCATCTCATCGAGCAGCATTTGCTGCGTCGCCACATCAGTTGCCGAAGCCAGCCACTCGACGGCCCCGTTGATCGTGTTGTCGGTCGCTGCCGTGCGCCGCACGATGAACCGGGTAACTTTCTCGATCTTCGACTCGCGTGCGAGTGCCAACGCCGCCGCCGGGTCGGCCCCGACGAGAGGTTCAATGCCGTACCAATACATCAGTGGCAAGTTGTGATCGTCGGCGTCTTCAGCGTGGCTCAACAAAACTCGTGCGACCGGTCCGCAGCATTCGAGCGGCAATCGTTGCAGAGCACTGGCCCAAGCCAAGCGGACAAGAGGAGTCGACTCCTTCTTCGCAAGTTCTGCAAGATGGGCGCACGCCGTGGGCAACAACCTGACGGGTTTTTCCGCCGCCAGTTGAATCGCCCACGCGCGGATCGACTCATCGGAAAACCCGAACCAAGCGTCTAAGGCAAAAGTTGCATCTAATTTGGAAATGTCTCGGTTCGAGGTCATGGCGTGCATGACCCACATGCAACGCAGCATCTGACGCTTAAGCTCCGCGTCGAGCGGCTTATCCTTGTTTGTAAAGACAAAACTGTAAGCCATCATCCATAACTTACCGACACCCTCATCATCGAGTTTCGCGGCTCGCTCTTGGAGTAAGCGCCGCGCCATTCGCGATTGCCATTCGTTCCGATGTCGCACGAGGTCCACCAATTCTTGATCGCTGAGCTTCGCGAGGTCCGGTGCCTTCCCCTCGCCCCTCGCTCCTCGCCCCTCAGCCCCCACATACCGCACGTTATAAATCCGGCCATTCGTGCGGTCCCAGATTTCCGGGTTCGTGCGGTGGCAGGCGTTCTTGTCGTACCAGTCGATCAGGTAGACCGAGCCGTCGGGGCCGGTCTTGAGATTGATGCCTCGGAACCAGTGGTCGTTGGCGATCAGGAAGTCGGGGGCTCGACGGCCGATGAAGCCGGAGCCGTTGCGGTCGAACCGACAGACGTTGACTCGGTTGCCGTGGACGTTGTGCATGAAAATCTGGTTGCGGTACTCGGGCGGGAAATTGTCGCCGAGATAGACCATCGCGCCGGCGTGAGCATGTCCGCCTCCCGCCGCTAGCGTGTCGGTCGGAGCGTGCGGCTCGTGGCCCCACCACGCATGGTCCTGCAACCGGCCGACGTAATGCAGGTGATCGGCGATCGTCTTGATGTCTTCAAACGTGTACGGGTTGAAGTGCTGGCCGCCTTGTCGCTGATAGCGGCCGCCCTGAACCATGTGCCACAGATGCGGGATGACACACGCCGTGATGAACGCCTGGCCGTGGTCATCGAAATCGACGCCCCACGGGTTGCTCGTGCCGTGCGCGAAGACCTCGAACTGATGCTTCGTCGGGTGATAACGCCAGACCCCCGCGTTCAGACCCTGTCGGTCCTCGTCCTTCGTTCCCGGCTTGCCGACCTTGGAATGAGTGAACACACCGTGACAGCCGTACAGCCAGCCATCCGGCCCCCAGATGAAGGCGTTCAAGGTCTCATGTGTGTCCTGCCAGCCGAAGCCGTCGAGGAGAACGGTCGCGCCGGGAGGGACGTCCTTGGGGAAAGCGAGAGGGGGTGACGGGGAGAGGAGGAGAGAGGGCTTATTCTCATTGTCTCCCCTTCTCTCCCTCTCCTTGTCTCCCTGTCTCGCTTTCTCCCCCTCTCTCGCCACACCATCCGGCACATCGTCCCCATCGCGATCCGGAATGAACATCAAATACGGAGCCGCTCCGACCCAGACGCCGCCGAAGCCGAGTTCCAGGCCGCTAACGAGGTTCAGCCCCTCGATGAAGACCGTGCGTTTCTCAAACGTCCCGTCGCCGTCGGTGTCTTCGAGAATGATGATCTTGTCTTTTCCCTCGCCCTCCTTCGCGCGGTTGGGATAGGTGTGAGCCTCCGCCACCCACAAGCGGCCGCGCGAATCGATCGTGAATGCGATCGGCTGATGCACAAGCGGCTCACCGGCGGACAACTGCACCTTGAAGCCATCAGGCACCGTCATCGCGGCGGCGGCCTCGGTCGGTGTGAGACCCTCGCTCATCGCCACGGCCTTCTTCGGTTGAGCCGCTTTGAACTCCTGCTCATTCACCTTGGCCAGCGTGTGCCGCAGAACGTGCGCACCCTTCATCCCACCGACCACGATATCGGGCAGCTTGTCCCCGTCGATGTCACCGACGCTCAGTTGCCGACCGATGCCGGATTCGCTGTCGGCGAGGTACGGCACCCAGTTGATCTTCGTTGCGTCTGCTTTTCCTGTCCCCTCGCCCCGGCTTTGCGGGGAGAGGGTTAGGGTGAGGGGCTTCTCTTTGGTTTTCGCTGGGTCAGGTACAGGGGAAGCAGAAGGCGAAGACCCCTCACCCCGGCCCTCTCCCCGCAAAGCCGGGGCGAGGGGGGAAGAGCCACGCACCAGTTTGAACCAGTAGACGACCGCCCCGGCGTCCCACATCGGCGACTGACGGTGGTGCGACCAATAGGTCTTTCCGGTCACGATGTCCTTCAGCCCGTCGCCGTCCATATCGATTAGCGCCACCGCGTGCGGCTCGGTGAAGAGGATGCCGTACGGACTCTCTTCAGCTTTGTCGCCGACGATGACGTGCTTCTTGAACGAGATCGCATCGCCCTCTTTCGTCTGCTCGAACCACGCGAGGCCATACGTGTGAGCCGCCAGACTCGTGATGACATCGTTGTCGCCGTCACCATCCACGTCGTAAGCGAACATGTCGGCTCCACCCGGCCCGGCGAACTGGAACTTGTGACTCGTCCAGAGCGGGTCGCCTTCGACCGACTGAGGCTGCTCGTACCAGCCCCCTTTCCAGATCACGTCTTGCCGACCGTCACCATTGATGTCGCCCACTCCAAGGCCGTGTCCGAACGGGTACTCGCCGACTTGTTCCGAGATCGCATGCCAGACCCACGGCTGATCGGGCTTCGTCACGTCGAACGTCGCGTAGCCGAACTTCCCGGTGTGATTGCAGACCAACTCCGGCTGAGCGTCACCGACCAAGTTCACAAACTGAGGCGACTCATTCCCGACGCCATTGAACACGTCGCGCGTCTGCCAGTGAGGGGCCTCAGCCACGTTCTTGCCGGGGTTCACGTACAGCTTCGCCGGAGAACCGGGCAGCCCGACAGAGACCAAATCGTTCCAACCGTCCCCCGTAAAGTCGTAGACCCAAGTAAAAAAATTGCCCGAGTACCCGTCGCGGTTCTGCGGCTTGGGGTCATAGATTTCGTGCGACTTCGTGAACTCCGGCCCCTCAAACCAGAGCGGCCCGTGGACGACATCCGGCTTGCCATCTTTGTTGATGTCGCCGAAGTTGGCCCCTTCGGAAAAGTAGACATCGGTGAGCTGTTGTCGCTCGAACCGATGAACCAAAAAATCCTCGGCCACAACGTCTCGCAGCGACATCACACAGCCAACGACCAGACAACAGAGCGAGGCAACAGAACGGAAACGCATGAAAAGGTCTCGCGTGAAATTCGAGTGGGAAAGCGGTGCCCGACAGACGCGGGGAGTATGCCGTCCGCAACCACCGACAACAAACCACGCGAGAGAGACCGCCGCTTGTCACAGATGCTGGCCGGCGCAGTCGCAAAGCGACGGCAGCGAATAGCCGTGGGCGTCAGCCCACGGCTCGAATGGCAACTCTTGGCTTGAGCCGCGAAGCGGTGGCAATAGGCAGACTACTCGTCTCCCCGCCTGCTGCCGCCTCTTTGCAGCTTAACCATTGGATTGGACCGCATTCCGTGGGCTGACGCCCACGGCTATTCGCTGACATCGCTTCGCGATTGCCGACAAACGAAGGCGAGGCATCAGAACCACTGATACGCATACTCGCGGAACTTGGCGATTGCGGCAGCACGTTGCTCGGCGTTCACCGATCGCGTGGGGTCGCCCGGACGAGGTCGCAGGTGAACCAACAGCCGTTCGTCCGCCCATTGCATCGCCGTCCAACCCAACTGCTGTCGTTCGAGGGATCGTGCTTCGGCCTCGTCGAGTTTCTGATCGAGCAGCGCACGAATGCCGTCGCGGATGATCTCGTCGGAACACTCCCGCAACGGACTGAGGAACAGCAGGCGCTCGCTACGACTGGTCGATTCTCTGGCACTCACGGAGAGCATCTCCCGCAACGGACTGAGAAATAGCAAGCCCTCGCTGCTCGTCGGGTGTACGCTGATCTGCACGCTCGGCGCGGGATCGCCCGCCAGGATGCGGTTCACGTTGTACGAGTTCACAAAGGCATCGACCGGCAGGACCGCGTAGAGGTACGCAGCGAACGAGACCGTCCACAACTGGCGGCGGATCAGCCAAACAAAATTGCGGTGGTGAGCGATCTTCCACACGACCAACGCGAATCCGCCCAGAACCGACGCCACGCCGAGCATCCCGATCACGCGCATCCGCGTCATGCCGTTGAAGCCGACGTAAATGAAGAGCCGGTTGAAGACGGCCAACGCGAGCAACAAATTCTCGGCCGACCACGCCCACGCCAGCTTCTTCAACCACGGCAATCGCGGGTCGTCGAGCAGCGCGTCGCGAAAAATGATCGACAGCATGAGCGTCGCCAGCCCCAGCGCCACGGTCAGCCACGCCGCTCCTTCATGCGCGTACCCCGAGTAATGAAAGCCCTTGGGGAAGACGCGGAACCAGAGCGTCGCGAACTCGAAGACCAGATACACGGCGAACAGGCCGATCACCATGACCAGCGTGTTCCGCACGGCGTCGTAGAGCGGCGACTTGGCGGACTCAACCGACACATAGTTCGAGCCATCGCTCGTCGCGACCTGCTGCACGTCAGGACGCAACAGCCCGACGCAGAGCCAGCCGACGCCGATGCAGAATAGAATCTCCATCGCCTGCACGCTTGAGGTCCAGCCTTCGAGTGCTTCAACGATCCAAGCCCATCCGCTGTTGAACGACTTCACGAGATCGGGGTTCGCCATGACGAAGATCGTGCCGAACGCGAGCAGCGTCATCGCGGGCAACACGATCGCGAAGACGTTTCCGCGCAAGATCGCCGGACTGAATCGACTCAGTCCCTGCGAGTAATGGTGCAGCCCGCGATGTCCCGCCGAGATCAAATGACCCGCGAACACAATCGCTTGCAACACGTACGGCCGCAGCCCCGACAAGGCCATCGCGTACCCGCAAAAGAGCGCCAACCCAATCAACACCGCCAGCAACGACCCGCACCAAAACAACCGGATCGCCAGCAGACCCAACAACGGCGCGAGCAGCCCACAACTCCGATCAAACTTCCGCCGCACCATCCCCAGCATGAGCAGCAGCGGAGCCAACACGAACAACGCTCCCAACCCCGCATACCCTTGCCCGCGATAGATCGTCAGATCGCAGAGCGCGACGAGCAACATCAGCGTGACAATCTCCCGCGCCACCACCGGCGGCTGTTCGACGGGCGGTCTCGTTCGCTCGCCCCCGTCCAACACAGGCATCTCCCCCGGATACCGCTGCTTCCCCGGCCCAAACCGCAGTTGAAGCTCCTCCTCCAATGTGAGCTTTCTCTCACCCTCACCACTCGATCCGCTCATGGTCATCCTTTCCGCTAAGTTTGCCGTCATCGATTGCTCGTCAGACAATGTCGGCGGGAAGCAGAACAAAATGGGACAAGGACCGAGGTTGAATCACCCGAAAGTGACGTTCATCGCCGGTGAGCAATCGTGGAATGCCGAGCCGTTCAGCGGTGGCCGCGACGGATGCGTCTGCGAGTCCCAGAGGCAAATCGCGGTACTGCGCAATCAGTTCGCGACAGCGAATCAGATCGTCCGCCGTGGGGTGAATCACGACATGGGGATCATCCGTCAGCACGCCCAGGAAATCCAGTTCCGCATGTGCTCCCAAACGTGTCGTCAGCAGATAGTCGAGTTCCGCCGAAGAATCGCGGGGAGATACAGCGGGCCGACCTTAGCCTCCACTGCCGCCCGAACCGCAGCGTGATGAGCATCGTCGGCACCGTACAAGGCGTAGTGCCGCCCGTATCACAGATCAGGGCCATTGTCCGTTCCTCGTCGCGTCACGCAGGATGTCACGAGCCTGCTCCGAAACATCGCTCTGACCGCGGTGAACTTTCCCGCACCTTTCGGAAGCACACGTCTCGCCGAGCGAACATCGGCCGAGAGGGCATCACGAACCACATCATCCGTGGAACGCGGGGTGGCCCAGCTTGCTTCTGTATAGACTGGGGACATGGGTAACAGGTGTTCGGGGACATGGGTAACACATTTCGGTCATGCTGACGGGCCTCTGGAAGGAGGTCGATCATGGCTTGGAAAGATGTGTCTACGATGTCTCAGCGATTGGAGTTTGTGGTGTTGGCTTCGGCGGAGGGGGCCAACGTGAGTGAGTTGTGTCGTCGGTTCGGCGTCTGGACGAGAGCACCCTTACTTTTTCGGCTCGGGTACCTCTTTGCCCAGTTCCTTCATGGCTGCCTTCACACGCTCCGGCGTCCAATATCCGCTCGGGTCGAAGATCTGCGTGCCCGGGTACATCTGCATGACTTCATCCAGTTGCTTCGGCGTCAGCGCGGCCTTCCCAGTCCGCATCATGACCATCCGGTCCTTCCTGGGCACCATGGCCAACCCCTTGGCGGTGACATCGGTCATGCCGACGTACAGGTTCTGAAGTTCGGTCATGTCTTTCAGCGCCGGCATGCCTTTTTCCGTGATCTGGGTGCCATCAAGACCGAGGTCGTGCAGTTTGGTCAGCCCGGCGAGCGACGGCATCCCGGCGTCGGTGATCTTGGTCTTGTTCAGGCCCAAATACTTCAGGTCTTTCATGCCCTCTAACGCCCGCAGGTCTTCGTCAGCGAAGTTCGTATTGGACAGGAAGAGGTCCTGCATCTTGGTCAAGCCGGCCAGATGAACCCACCCGGCGGGGGTGACCTTCTTGCTGTCCGTCCAGAACCGCTTCATGTCCTTCATCTCGCCGATCCGCTTCATGCACTCATCGTCGACGAAGTCCCCAAAGAGCGTGAGTTGCTCCAGGCTCTCCACCGAGTTGAGGAACTTCAGGAAGCCCGCCGGGGTGATCGCGGATACAGTGTGGTCGAACGACTTCAATCCCTTGATCTGCCCGGCATAGCCGATGACCTCGTCCGTCACGGGGTAGCCGCCGAGGCTCAGGGACTTGAGTTGCGTCAGTTTCGGCAGGACCGCGAACGCGCCGGCGGGCACGTCGGTCGCATACATCTGGAAGTAGCGGAGCTTCGGCAGCGCGGCGAGGGCAGCCAGCCCGTCGGCAGTGACCTTCCCCTTGTACACCATCACCCGCTCGACCTCCGGCAGTTGGGCGATCAGCTGCAGGTTCTCGTCTGTGGCGTTGTTCGCCTCCCCTCCGTCCAAGCCGGCACCGAGGTTGATCGCCGGGCCGCCGTCCTTGGGTTCGATTGTCAAGCTTAGGGGCTGTGCAGTTTCTATTTCCGAGATTGGTGCGTTGTTGTATCAAGCGTGTGACCGGAAGGAGGGTCGGACGCATGGATGCGGTCGTGGTTCGAGCGTGTGGGTGTGCGGATTGCCAAGG
>Ga0209086_10002109_pt1 | contig 15755 bp, 13 predicted proteins | sample M_130207_XF_Meta_FD_187312 | JGI IMG/M metagenome (GOLD analysis project Ga0209086, IMG submission 187312) | Freshwater microbial communities from Lake Montjoie, Canada to study carbon cycling - M_130207_XF_MetaG (SPAdes) (version 2) | ecosystem: Environmental > Aquatic > Freshwater > Lake... | reverse complement strand
TAAAAAAATACCAAATAACATCAAAAGTTTACCCTGAAGCAGCGGCTCTAATCCAAAAATTGTCTTAAATTCAGAAATCAATACATGATTTCATGACAGAAGAGTTGCTTCTTCAGGGTTGCTTACAAAACGATGCTACGGCACATCAAGAGCTATACAATAGGTATAGCCCAAGAATGTTGTCAGTTTGTTATCGCTATGCAAAGACCCGTGAAGATGCAGAGGATATGTTACAGGAGGGGTTTATTAAGGTATTCACCCAAATTGGTCAGTTTGAGGCAAGAGGTTCTTTTGAAGGTTGGATGTTAAGGATTATGGTGCATACCTGTATCAATCACCTTAAAAAAAATAAACGCTTCAACGAAAATGTCGACATAATTCAAGCTGCTAACATCAGCATTAAAGACGACAACATACCATCGACGCTTCAAGCAAAGCAAGTTGTTGAATGCATAAGAACATTGCCAACAGGCTACCGAACTGTCTTGAACTTATATGCTATTGAAGGGTATTCGCACAAAGAAATCGGTGCACTGCTAGATATTGAAGAAAGTACAAGTAGATCACAATATACTAGAGCAAAAAATATGCTTGAAAATATTTTGATCAAACGAAAAATACTCCTGCATGAAAAAGAAAAAAGGAGTTGGTTTTCGCCAGTTAAAACAAATTGAAATAACGTATAGATATTTAGATAAGGGAAATGGAAAAATATACACCTGAGGAGTTAGAAGACTTTTTAAAAGAGAGGGCAGATCAATACTTGATGTACCCTTCCGACCATGTATGGGATGCAATTCAAAAGAAATTGTATCCAAACAAGGCTTGGATGTATTTTTCATTGATTTTACTTCTTGTTGGTATTTCAGGAAGCCTTGTACTAATAAATGTTAAGGAACAAAAAGAAATCCCTGCCAAAACAGGGCAAATCGCTTACCAATTTATCCCACATGATATCATAAAAGATAAATACAAGAACCTCACTTCAATAACTGTTTCAATGAAGCAGAAAACAGGCTCTAGTGTAAAAAACTTAAATGAAATTACTTCCGCGTTTTCGGAAATAAACAATTCTAGTCAAGAGCAAAATTTGAATATAGAAAAGTTCTCTTTCAGCGAAAAAGTACTCATCCCTGAAAGTATTTTAAATTTATCCGCACTTAGTGCTCAAAAATCATTCTCAACGGGAAAATTAGAGAAAAAAAATTTTATTGCCTCTACACTTGATCATGTGCTTGCCAAGGCAAAAAGCATTGGTAAAAAAGCAGTATGGCAATATTATCTAACGCCAACAATTAGCTATAGAAAATTAACTGGTCAAGCTAGTAACACTTCATATCAATATACTTCATCCGGATATCAAACCAATTCAATCTTTGCAAAAGACGTTAATAATGCAGTAAGGCATAGGCCAGGAATTGGACTTGAACTTGGAACAGCCATGCTTTATCCATTAACTAAAAAGCTTTCCTTAAAAACAGGCTTTCAACTTAATTATAACCAATACCAAATTGAGGCATTTAATGGCAAACCAGAAATCGCAAGCTATGGAATGAACAACTTTGGGTACGGTGGAAGAATCCCCATTAATACCATTTCCTACTATAGAAATGCTGACGGATATACCCCAACCTTATTACGCAATGAACATTACATGTTCTCCATCCCGATCGGGCTTGATTACATAGTAGCAGGCAATAAGAAAATTAATTTTTCAATTGCATCAACGATACAACCTACTTATTTAGTTACAAATCATGCCTACTTGATTTCAACTAACTTAAAGAATTATGCACAAGAGCCGACACTAAATAGAAGATGGAACTTAAATTCATCAATTGAGGCCAGTTTGAATGTTCAAATGGGCAACTTTAAATGGAGTGTTGCCCCACAATATCGATATCAGTTAATCTCAAGCTTTAAAAATAAATATCCAATCAAAGAAAACTTGATGGACCTAGGGCTCAAACTATCTTTAATTAGAACCATTCGTTAATTTACGCCCCCTTAGCAGGATAAAATTTTTCTACCGCTTGTCAGTAGTGTAATTTTACATCATGACCAAGAACCTGCTCATTCTACTGTTACTTATAACAATTCAATTTTCCTGTAAAGAGAATACTCATACAAAAAAACAGTACTATCCAGTATATGCCTTTCTCCTACAAGAACTCAATACAATTGATTCACTTCCAGTTGCAGTAACACGTATTCAAGAGGAAGATAATAAGATTGATACAGCCATCATTACAAAAGCTAATTTTAGAAAAATTGCAGATGGATTGATTGGAAATGACGTGAAAGACGCAGAAGCAATCAACGAATATACCGAAACCGTTTATGAAGACCTTGACTTAAAAGACATCACAATTACATACACAACTGACCAGAAAAGTGTTGCCATCTCAAAAATAGAGATACATGTTGACCCTATAACAGCATTAGTAAAAAGCTTTTATGCAGAAAGAACGGATCAAATGAATGCCACCCAGATTGTACGTAAAATATTATGGACAAGAGGAAAACAACTGCTCATATCCACAACGCATTATAGTAAGTCGGAAGTACCAAAAAATATGGTAACTCGATTTAATTGGTAAAGCTAAAAAAATCAATTAAATGGAGCAAACCCAATTCTATAGCATTCAAAAGACATTACCTAATTCTCCAGGTATTTACAAATACTTCGGAGTAAATAAACATTTGCTCTATATTGGGAAAGCTAAAAATATCAGAAAAAGAGTAAGCTCCTACTTCAACAAAAATAATCACTCCTATAAAACAAATGAACTCGTTAGGCAGATCATACAAATTGAATTTACCATTGTTGAATCTGAACACGACGCACTACTGCTTGAAAACTCACTGATAAAAGAATTCAAACCAAAATATAATATTGTACTAAAAGACGATAAAACATATCCATATATCGCCATCAAAAAAGAAGCCTTTTCGCGTGTTTTCTTAACAAGAAGAAAGCTAAATGACCAATCAGAATACATCGGCCCGTTCACCTCTACACTCAAAGTAAGAGACCTGCTTACCTTTATCAAAACACATATTCCGCTTAGGACATGTAACCTTGCATTAAACCAAGCTAACATTCAGAAAAATAAATTTAAAGTTTGCCTAGAATATCATCTTGGTAATTGCAAAGCACCCTGTGTAGGGCTTCAATCCATAGAAGACTATAACAAAGGATTGGATAACATTAGGCATATTCTTAAAGGAAATTTTAATGAGATCATCACAGAATATAAAACAAAACAGAAAGAATTTATTAGAAGCTTAGCATTTGAAAAAGCAGAGCACCTTCAGCAAAAAATAAACAATCTAAAAGACTACCAAGCGAAATCAATTATTGTAAGTCCACGACTAGGCGACATGGATGTATTTGGGATGGCAACCTTTGAAGATAATATCGTAATCAGTTTCTTGGCTGTGCGAAATGGAACCATCACAAATTCAAAAATTTCTTCTTTTAGTACTAAAATTGAGGAAACAAATGAAGATCTGCTCTCCCAATCTATTATACATTTTCAAACATTGGTTGGAAGTAATGCCAAAGAACTTATCATCCCCTTCCCTATTGAATTTGGATTAGATTCTTTTAAAATGACTATCCCGAAAAATGGAGAAAAGAAAAAATTGCTAACACTTGCAGAAACTAACGCCAACTATTTCATTGAAGAAATGCGGAAGAAAAAAATGCTTCACCTTAATGACAAAAATGCTGACAAACAGTTGTTATTAAAAAATGTGAAAGCTGCCCTGTCGTTAAAAAATACACCTACTCATATTGAGTGTTTCGATAATTCAAACTTTCAGGGAGCATACCCCGTTTCTGCTATGGTATGCTTTAAAAATGGAATTCCGAGTAAATCAGACTACCGGCATTTTAATGTTCAAACGGTTCAGGGAATCAATGATTTCGCGACAATGAAAGAGGCCGTAACCAGAAGATACAAACGCTTGAAAGAAGAAGATACTGCCCTACCACAATTGGTTATCATAGATGGAGGGAAAGGACAACTCAGTGCCGCTGCTGAAGCCATTGAAGGACTTAATCTAACAGGACAAATGACCCTAGTTGGTCTAGCTAAAAATCAAGAAGAACTATTTTTTGTAGGTGATCAAGAATCACTAAAACTTGGCTATGATAGCGAAGTACTCCGATTTATAAGAAGTATACGAGATGAAGTACACAATTATGGAGTGACCTTCCATCGACAACAACGAAGCAAGGGCACCTTTGTAAATGAGCTGGAAAGCATACATGGAATTGGGCCACATACAGCTAGGGACTTGTTAACCCATTTCCGCTCGGTCAAAAGAATAAAAGAGGCTAGAATAGAAGATATTGCAGCAGTTGTTGGAAAAACAAAAGCCAATCTAATTCACACTTACTTTGAGCAATAAAAAAGGCTGTCTAAAACTGACAGCCTTTTTTATAAGATTCATTTTTCTTAGTACGACCAGAGGTCTTGTTCAAAATTGAATATTTTACTCTTGATGTTTTCTCCCTCATACAATCTCAGCAAATCATCTTTGATAATTTGCTTAATATATAAATCATATGGATTCTCTATACTCGATTTAACAATCACACTTGAGAAATAACGACTCTCAAAAAGTTCTTCCCAACTCATTTTAGCACCAAGGTTTTTACCGTTGTATACTTCATAAGTAGCCAAAATGGGACGCAAGTCTGGATAATAAACCCAAAACAATGGGGATTCACCTTGAACTGTACCAGTATTTTCGTCAACATATGTTTTAATAGGTGCAATCCCTAATATGCGTACAACCATTTTTGAAGATTCTTTATCAAACACCCACTCTTCTTTTATTCTGAACTTAACAATTTCTTCTGGGTTGAATTCTTTACACACTACCGAGTCCTTAAAAATACCTTTGGATCCTGTAGGGTCTTTGGTCCAATCAATTACTGAAACTGAATCACACCTACCAGAGATAACTTCTCCAACCTTTGCAATGGTCATTGGTGTAGTAAACCTATCATCTACGGTAGGATCAAACGCCGTAATGTCGCCCTTTTTAATAGCGTGAAGAATGATATTCAAAAACCGTTGGCTTCCATTATCGTCTTCAGCTTTATACCTAAAGGGAAGATTCATTTTTTCCCTAATATCTATCTCCCTCCATACACGCTCACGATACCAGGCATCATCTTCACGGATATACTCATAATCTAACGGAGTACGGGTTTTAATTGAACTACGGTCAATTATTGCATCAGGTCTAAGTGACATTTTTATAGAATCAAATGCAAATGGGTCCTTTGGTGAAGCAGGAGGAGGAGGTGGAGGCACTATAAGAGTATCTGCCTTTAATGCAGATACATTTACATCTAACAATTGAGAGTTACTATGCTTTGAGGTAACTTTCTTAGTCGTCTTTTTAGTAGCACCTGTTGATTTTCGTTTTGATTGCGAATTTGCATCAAAGTGAACCCCACTAAGTAAACATAAGACCAAAAGATATTTGGACCAGTTTAGTTTCATAAAAAGTTTTTTGTACTGAATCATTATTATTTCAAATTATAAGATAGACTTCCTGTTAATGTCCTGGTTCTTCCTCCTGGATCTCTAACAGTAATATCAGTAATAGCCACCAAAGCGCCTGGCTTTAACTTATTAATTAAGGCTGCAGCTGCACCTGTCCATCTTGCCCCTTTGTTTTCTACTGGAGAGTAATCAGGAATATCTGAACTCACAGCACCAACTCGATAACTAATTACTTCAAATGGAGCATCAAACTCTGAATCTTCAAGCTTTGCGATTACACCACCCATGGCTTTAAAAGAAGCAGATGGGACAGCACCTTGTTTAAGATTTCCAACATAGGCAGAAGGACTAGGAAGTTGTTTAACACGAAACATGATTTTCCCTACAGCTTTACCTTGAACCAAAACTGTTATGCTCTGATCACCTGACGCATCTTGAGTAGGCTTTGCCATATATTTATTACCGCCTAGTTTTGATATGGCTCCTCCACTAAATTGAGCAGTCACTTTTTCACTTCCTGCACCAGCTGTAATAGTTAAAGGATTTTCAACTCCTATATATAATACATTCATTTTATCGGGTGAAACGGCAACACCTGCAGGAGCACCGATTGTGTAATCAATCTTTTTTGAAATTGTTTTTTCTTCTCCCGTATTGGGATCGATAAACTTAACACTTACATTCATACTGTGTGAACCTGTACCTCCAACATTAAACTTAGATTCAGCAACACCATTTGCATTAACAGAAATATTTCTTCCATCGATAGTAACAGTTGGCTTCACATTAGAATTAAATGCGCCTAAACCAGCTACAACTGTCATTTCTTCACCAGGCATTAGATAAGTTGAACTTGTTCCAACTAAAGGCTCAAACTTGTCCATGACTAATTTTACTGATCCCACTTGATTTACGCAAAAAGTTGCAGCAAGATTTTCAGAATTTTTAACGTCATTTTGAAATTTACTTAACATAGTTAAGGCAGCTACCGTTGGAGTCATGTGAAAATAACTTGTCACCCAATCTTGAATTTTATCACCAGTCTTCAGATTCCCAGCAGTAGATTGAGGAACTTCTAAATTCAATGGCAATTTTGCACTGATTTGAGCAGCCATTTCTTTATCAATTGCCAATAACTTAGATTTAAAATTTTCGAGCTTACCGTATAAATTTTTGCCTTCTCCTTTAGTATCAAATAATCGCGTAGCAGCATCGATATTGTCTTCTCTAAATGTACCGTCCTCCGCCAAATCAGCCTCCACTTTTAGGTCTTGCTTATATTTATCTATGAGTACAGAAACCTCATCTGCCAAGACTTTAACTTGGTCAGCTTTGGGTTTCCAGATAGCCGCCTTTTGGGTAGTCTTTGGATCTTTCAGAAGTTCTTCGAAATTACTGTATATACCAGAAGTTGAATTTGAAAGTACGCCATTCGATTCTCTAAGGCTGTTATCCACTACCTTAAATGCGTTAAGAATCTCGGCAGACACGTTCAAAGCAAGTAAGGCGGTCAATACCAAGTACATGATATTGATCATCTTCTGCCGCGGGTCTTTAGGAAGTGCCATATTTCAGATTAATTTAAATATTTTTTGATCAGGTGTTTTACAACTACGCACGGCCTTGCATCGCAGCAAGCATATTACCATATACACTATTCAAGTTTCCAAGGTTCTTAGCCAATAACGCAATTTGTTCTTGTGTCTTTTTAGCATCATCAACACTACCCTGCATTGTTTGAGCTACTTTAACCAAATTATCATAGAATGAATTCATGGCTTTTATATGGTTCCCTGAATCTTGAAGCTCCAATTCATACATCTTGTTAAGTGACCCTAGATTACGAGTAAGATTTTGAACTTGCTCATGGAACGCTTTAGAGCCCTCTGCTGCTTGATTGAAAGACTGAACAGAACCTGCAGCACTTGTATATGCTTCCTTCACACTGTTAAGTGCAACTGTAGCCTCTTTTGTTTTGGTTGCATAATCAGCAGTAGCTGAAGTAACATCAGCCATAACTGACATATTCTGTATAGAATTATTAAACTTTGCAAAGTTTTCGTTCAACTTCTTAAGGTTATCAGGATTGATTTCCTTTTCGATTAATTTCTTTAATTCATCATTTGCTTGCGAAGCGCCACTACCCATCCCACCTTTAAGGGCATCAGCAATACCATCCATTTTGTCTACAGGATGATAAAATGCATAAATAATAAATATAAGAGCCTCTGTTAACAGACCTACTGTTAACATGATGTCTGCGAAAGATTTATGTAAAATCTTCGCCCATGCTCCGAAAATAACTACTGCAGCACCAATACTTACCACAGCATTTACTATTTTATCCCAATCTAAATTTTGTTTCTGTTCTGCCATAAAAAGGAGTTTAGTGTATTCTTGATTTAAAATTTTCTATTCTTATTTAAAAATTTGTAAAATTATTTTTTAAATGCCATTGGTGGAAGATCAATCACACACCTAAATCCAATATATGACTTAGCTGTATCCTGATATTCATAATTACGTGAACTATTTTGAAGGAAAAAACCAACATCTTTCCAGCTTCCACCTCGAACAACTTTACGTTTCATTCGTATGGGTTCATTGTCCTTAGCATTCCATCGAACAACTGGATTCATATCATGTTGAAAATTATAAGAGCCCTCATAATATAAAGAATTTGTCCACTCAGCAACATTACCTGCCATATTATATAATCCAAAATCATTAGGCCAATATGCATCCGCTCTAACCGTATACATACCGCCATCTTCAGCATAATTACCCCTGCCTGGCTTAAAGTTTGCTAATAAACAGCCTTTTTTATTCCTTAGATAAGGGCCTCCCCAAGGGAAAGGAACTTGCGAACGTCCACCTCGTGCAGCATATTCCCACTCAGCTTCAGTAGGTAACCTATAATCCGATTCCGTCATCTTTTTCTTGGACTCTAAGAATGTATTGAAATTAGCTGATCTCCATTGACAAAAGGCAGTAGCTTGTTTCCATGTTACTCCCACTACTGGATAATTACTGAAGGCAGGGTGTGAAAAGTATTTTTTAGCCATTGGTTCATTATAAGAATACGTGAAATCCCGAATCCACACCAAGGTGTCTGGATAAATAGGTACATCTTTTTTCTCAATAAATTGGTTCCTTGGTTTAGAAGCATTTTCTCTTTTAGCGCCTTCAAAAAAATCGAAAACTTCAGAGTGGAAAATAATTTTTTGAGCATCAATTTCTTTTCTTCCATTGATACGATTGTCTGGAGTAACAATCATAACGCTTAGCTGCTCCTGAATCTTTGGGTCAGTCCATTTGATTTGCTTTGCTTTAACCCAATCAATTGGACTAGTGCCATCAGTAGCTTGCTTCTTTAAATTTAGAATGGTTGCCCCAATTGAATCCCTGACCCAATATACAAACTCCCGATATTCATCATTGGTTATTTCAGTGGCATCCATCCAAAATCCGTTTATGGAAACTTGCTTATTCCGAGCTGTGTAAGAATAGCTTATGTCTTCATCACTTGGCCCCATATGAAAAGTTCCGGAAGGAATATATACCATACCAATTGGTTTTGGAGCAGCATATTTAGCCATGAGAGAGACGCCATGAAGTTGGCCATCCGATACACTTGATTTTGAGCCATTTGACTTACTACAACCGACTAAAATCGAACCCAAAATAAAAGGCCCAAGAAGATATAAAAAAATGTGTTTCATCTCTGAATCGTATTTATTGAGAATGTAGACAAATATAAACGAAAAATTCTTATGTTATTTTACCCTAATTAGTTAATAATCTAAATTTTAACAAGCCTCAAACACACATTATCATGGCTTGGGAAAACGCCATTTTCTGTTTGTTATTGTATCGGAACCCCTATCATTTTGTTAAGACGTTAACATTTTAATAAATTCTTCCATAGACATTACTGGTAAACTGCATGTATAATCAGCACACAAGTAGTATGTAAGTATGGATTCTAGCTGTTTTCCCTCCATCAAGGGATATGATTTATGGGGTAAATCAGATGCCATCAACACTCGATTAGGGAAATAATGTTGTTGAAGATTAAAGGACGCTTCCTTCGACCTTTCACCAAGAATTAACACTTCTTTAGTGCCTTCTGTGAATTCGAGTAGCAAATTGGCCCATAGTGCATATGAATTAGTATACTGCACAATAGTATCTTTTTGGATTTCGAGCATGTATGTTGCCCTTTTCTTCCAAGATGGATTTCCCAACAAAATACTCAGCCGAAGTAAATTAAACGCCATCACAGCGTTACCTGAGGGAGTTGCGCCATCATAAAGATCTTTCTTTCGAACTAGTGCATCTTTATGAAAATCAGGAGTATAGTAGAAATATATTCCTTCTTCGTCATCGAAATGCTTTAGGAGGTAGTCGAGAATACTCTTTGCCTTTTCAAGGTACTGAAGATCTCCACTAGCTTCATATAGTGAAATTAATGCTTGGCATAGGTAGGCTAAATCATCCAAAAAGGCAGGGTATTTAGCTTCACCTGATTTGTATGTATGGAGCCAAACTGCTTGAACTGGATCAAAAAAGGTGCTGAAGATAAAGTCCATATTCTGCTCCGCCAACACTAGAAGTTCTGAATCGGAAAGCGCTGTCGCCGCCTTTGATAGGGCTTGATTAAACAGCGCATTCAGTCCTAATATGATTTTATCGTCTGTGGCTGGACGAATTCTGGTTGAACGGGTATTCAATAATGTTTCTTTTGCCTGCTGAATAAATTCTTTAGCCTTCGCTTCCTCTATATTAAACGTTGATGCTAACTCGCTAATCGTATAGTGAAGCCTCGGAATATTGGTGTGTTCCCAATTTCCATTTTTGCTAATGTCAAAGTATTCAGCAAGCAATGCTTGATTTTCAGTAATACAGCCATAAAACTCTTCCTCTGTCCATGTATAAAACTTCCCCTCCACTCCCTCGCTATCAGCATCCAAGGCGGAATAGAAAGCCTTATCGGGAGTCATCATTTCCCGCTTCATAAACTCAATTGTTTCCAGAATGGCTAGCTTGTATTCATCATCATGTGTAATTTGAAACGCTTCTGACATAACAGAAATAAGCAGCGCATTATCGTAGGTCATCTTCTCAAAATGCGGAGCAAGCCATTCAGCGTCGGTCGAATACCTGCAAAATCCTCCGCCAATTTGATCATAAATGCCACCTCGTATCATTTTTTTTAAGCTTAACTCAGCATGCTTCAGGGCATCCCTATTGTTTCTAAACCATGAGTACCTCAACAAATACTGTATAGTTTGAGTCTGTGGAAATTTAGGGGCACGGCCGAATCCGCCTTCTTCATTATCGGCGACCCTCAAAATACCCTCAACCATTTTTTCAGTCTGCTGCTTTGTAAAAAGCTCTTCAAATGGAAGTGAAAAGCTTTCTTTTTTACTTGGATCTACTCGGTTGGCCTTTTTCAGGTAGTCGGTAAGATTATTAGCCTGCTCCTCGATTTCAGATCGCCTTACCTGATACGCTTCATGAATTTGGTGTAGCAATTCCGTCCATGATATTCTATTTTGAAACCGAACAGGTGGAAAATACGTTCCGCCGTAAAATGGTTTAGCATCAGCGGTTAAAAACATATTTAATGGCCATCCGCCATTACCACTTATTGCCTGTAAAGCATCCATGAAAAAATGATCTAAGTCTGGTCGCTCTTCTCTATCAATTTTAATGCAGATGAAATGTGCATTCATGATTGCTGCGGTAGATTCATCTTCAAAGCTTTCTCTTTCCATTACATGACACCAATGACATGCAGCATAACCGATACTAACCAAAATAGGCTTACTCTCTTTCTTAGCTCTTTCTAACGCAACATCACCCCATGGATACCAATGAACAGGATTGTGTGCATGCTGAAGCAAATAGGGACTTGTTTCGTGTATAAGTTCGTTGACATGCTTCATAAAAAAACCCCGGTGTTTCCGGGGTTAATATATTTAGATATTTATTTCAATCTAGACTTATCACTTAAAAACTTTTCCAACGCAGCAACCATAGATGGAACTTGAGGCTCAGGTGCCTTGATGTGTAAGTTAAATCCAGCATCTTCTACTGCTTTAGATGTGTTGCCCCCAAATGCACCTATGAATGTTCCATTTTGTGTGAAATCCGGAAAGTTTTCTAGCAGACTTTTTACACCGCTTGGTGTGAAGAAACAAATTACATCAAAATTATGTGCTGCAAAATGAGCCTTTAAATCACTGCTTATAGTTCTATACATGAATGGAGTATCAAATTCACAAGCATGTGATTTTAGCCACCCAACAATTTCGTTATCCTGTTGATTTTCAGAACAAGGATAAATGAATCGTTCGTTCTCCTTATGTTTATTAATAACATCAAAAAGTCCTTTATTGGTTCCATCGGCACTAAAAAAAACTTTTCGCTTCCGGTATAGAATAAACTTTTGTAGATAAAGCGCTACCGACTCATTGATGCAAAAATATTTTGTCTCTTGCGAAATGGTATATTTTAATTCTTCGCAGATTCTAAAAAAATGATCAATTGCATTCTTGCTTGTCAACACGACAGCCGAATATTTTGCAATCTCGATTTTTTGCTTTCTAAATTCTTTACAAGGAATACCCTCTAACTTAATGAATGGTATGAATTCCAATTCAACATTATGCTTTCGAGCTATCTCAAAATAGGGTGACTTGGGAGATTCTGGCTTGGGCTGTGTAATCAGAATTTTTCTGATTCCTTTACCCACACTTTCAGTTATTTTCTTAGCTTTTTTAATCATGTATGATTAACGATGAAATTCAAATTTAATTAATATTTTCATTAAATAATCAGCCATTTTTTGTAAAAAAAGTCGTAATTGTAGAATAAGAACAACTTACACGGTCGAGATGGAATCTCTTAGCCCATTCAATAAAAAAATAAACAAGGGCGTTTTTCTTCTTATCCCCTAAACAGGAAAGCCAGTTTAACGAGCAACTGATCATGAATAAACTTCCACAATACAAGAGTTGGGAGTAACTCAATAGATAAAAAAGAAAGTAAAAATTCGAAAAAACCCATTCGAGCTTGCTTACTAAATACTTTAAATGCACCTAACACCCTAAAAAAGAACACTATAGTAATGCTGATGGTAAGTATCACATAAACATATGGTGGAATTCCACCATCAACAAATGCAATCAAAAAAGATAGGGCTAAAAGCAATATACCAAGCGTGTCGTTCATAGAGAATACAATACCAATATATCTGTCAAAAGAGTCTTGCTGATTAAATACCCATGAAAGGAATTTTAAAAAAACAAATTTGACGCCATAGATTATAAATAGCGAAAAAAAGGATACTGAGATTAATTGAACCCAAGAGTAACTAGCAAAGCCAGGTAGATTTTTACTATATGAGTAAATAAAAAATGCGCCTGAAAAGAAAAATAATAACCCGAGAAAAAATGACGGCAAAGCAGACTCTTGATGAAAATCACGACCAGCATTTAGTACTGAATTGGGTGTAAAAAACCCACGTAACGACCTCGATATATGACTTGGAAAAATAACTTGAACCAAGGCGAGTAATAAAACAAGAAACATTAAGTAGTAAAACATCCACTCAACATTTCGATGCTTTCGAAATGAAACTGACAAATTTAGAGGGGAATTATTAACCTTATAAAAATCAGCTGAATCAATAAATGAAGTAACATAATTTCCATAGACACCAGACACTTTATCTCTTTTAAATTTGCTTAACTGTGAAGCAGTTAAAGGAGGATGAGCCTGTATAAATTCTTTATGCAAGGAATCTGATATGAGGCTATCAATATTATCTGAAACAACTTCATAACTCAGCTTCAAACTATCTTGAGCCTCAACTGTATTAAACAGACAGCAGCTCAATATAAATAGCATGATATAGCTTCTATTCATCATATATCCTCAAAATTATTCCTTTAAATCTAGTAAATATTAAAAGAGACTAACAAATCCAAAATGGATTTTAGCTTGCTTAAAATTTAGAGCTGTTTCTGGTTGCTTTCCAACAGCATAGGCTAAGCTAAATATGCCCGATTTCGTTTCAAACGAAATACCCAAGCCAGCTCCAACATACTTCGCATTATAGGCAGCCTTATATATTTTGCGAGCAGTTTGAGCAGCATCTATGAATGAAAAAAGATAGGAAGATGGGCCTATGAGAAATCTGTATTCAAGCGTAGCAATTAAAAATCGACTTGCATAAATACTCTCCTCGTCAAAACCCCGTACCGTTTTAATACCACCAAGCTGAAAAAGTTCATTGGTAAAAATCTTATCGGAATGAATATACCCACCCTGTAACCCAAGTTTGAGGGTAGATTGCCTTCCCAGTTTTGTAAATAGATCTCCTTTTACCGATCCCTTCAACTGTGAAGATGTTAATTTTATTGTGTCGTATAAAGTTGAATAATCAAAATGATCTTTCCCCATAGAGGTTATAGTCATATTAGGCTGAATTTTACGCATTCCTGCTTCAAACGTAGAGCTAAATTCAACACCAGAACGAGGGTTATAACGATCATCAGTTCCTCTATACTGCAACTCAATTCCTATGTTACTTGTTTTAATATCCATGAAGGACGGCAAGCGTTTAGAAGTTTTTATAGCATTGGTATCCACATCAAGCAAACTGCTTGAAAATTGTTTAAAAAATACCTTTACGAGTTGCTTTGCATTCAGTGAATACTGCATACCAAGTTTGGTATTCAAGGTTAAAAAAGAAGAATCCTTTTTAAATAAATTGAATTGAAAGTCAACTCCAGTATTGGATTTAAACAAATATGGTTTTTGAAATACGACTAATAATCTTGGTGATTGAACTTGAATCTGTTGCCAATTTAACATGGTACTTTCGCCTCCACCAAACGTATTTTTTAACTCCATGTTTGCTTCACCTGTAAGCAATAATTTACCACCAAGTTGTGCATTAGCAGGCATCAAACCCAGCAACAAATTAATTTGACTACTTTGTTTTGACTCCAGATAAAGGTTAAGTTTTGCACCTGTACCCAGGAGTGTAAGGTCCCAAGGTTTCACTTCTCTAAAAAAACCCAAGTCAGCGATTTTCTTGGAGATAGCCTCAAGCACATCAGCCTTATAAATAGATCCAGATGGGATTCCCAGGTATTGCTCAAGAAAACTAGTCTGAATATGAACCTTCCCTGCAACAACAATACTGTCAACATGATACAATGGGCCTTCGTACACTTTCATGATGGCATGCAATGCTGCATCAATGAAAAAACTACTATCTAATTTTATAATAGCAAATGGATAACCATTATTCTCATAATAATGCAATATTTTCTGTTGTACATCAACCAGCTCATTGGGGTTCAAAATACCTCCAATCGAAAATAAATCCTGCACCATATCTACGGGTTGCTTTTGAAGTATTGCAGTATCAAATCTAATTTCACCCCATGTATACTTCTCCCCTCCATAAACCCAAGCCCTAGTCATATCGCTACCATATGCCACACTATCCAGGGAAGCCGCTAAATAACCTCTCTCTTGCAAGTTCGGAACTAATTGACGCTGCAAAAAGTTTTGGCACTCTTCTGCAGAATTGAATTCCCTTGGCTTATTGAAAATGTCTTCTAGGTCTACCTTACCTTTGTCAACGCGAATAACCTGCAACGTATGCATAGTTTGACAGTACGGCTTGTAAGACAGCCCTGTGAATAAAATGAACAATACGTATATGGAAAACGATCTTTGCAACACTACAAATCTACATAGCTTACTTTAATTCATCATATATGGCTGGCATTTACATTCATATTCCCTTTTGCAGAAAAGCATGCCACTATTGCAATTTTCACTTTTCTACAACCTTGGATCATCAGGATCGTATGATTTTAGCCATTGAGCAAGAAATCGACTTACGAGTAGAACTTCATAAAACTCCCATAGAAACGATCTATTTTGGAGGCGGAACTCCCTCGATATTGGAACCTCAGCAGATAGAAAATTTGTTAAACAAGGTCAAGGATTCATTTAAGGTAAGCTTAGATGCTGAAATTACCTTAGAGGCAAACCCTGATGACATTACCCCAGAAAAAGCCTTAGCCTGGAAAAAAATAGGAATAAATCGATTTAGCATAGGCATACAATCATTCTTTGAGGAGGACTTAATTTGGATGAATAGAGCACATACAAGTATACAATCTCGAAGTTGTATAG
>Ga0209086_10002106_pt1 | contig 15764 bp, 10 predicted proteins | sample M_130207_XF_Meta_FD_187312 | JGI IMG/M metagenome (GOLD analysis project Ga0209086, IMG submission 187312) | Freshwater microbial communities from Lake Montjoie, Canada to study carbon cycling - M_130207_XF_MetaG (SPAdes) (version 2) | ecosystem: Environmental > Aquatic > Freshwater > Lake... | reverse complement strand
CGGATCGGAGGCGATATTTATCGCATTCGAAAAGGGGAAGCGATTCTGGTTCCTCCAGGTGCGCCGATTTGCTGGTTTTGTGAGAAGGATAGTTCTGAAATGATATCTATACTTTTCCGTCATTCGGAGGTGTTGTCCGACATGAGTTCAAAGGAGATGAGAATATTCTTGGACTGCTTTTGTTTTGGTAGAAAAGGCGGTTTTCTTATTCAGGGACTTGAAAAAGAGTTTGGTCAGCTCATCCAAGGTTCTTTTCGGAAAATCCTCCAGAAGCATGGTACGATGGAAAATGGTAAAGGACTGCAGCAGAAGGTTCTGCTTGTGGAAATTCTTCTGAAAGTGCTTCAAAAAACCAAGAGAGGACTTGGTAAAAACAAGTTTCTCTCGGTGGAGCAGGATTGGCCTCGATTACCTGAGGTTTTGAATTATCTGCATCGTCGATATGAGGAGGACTTGTATGCTGCCCAAATTCAAAAGGAGCTTAATCTCCCAACAAACTACCTGACGACCACTTTCCCATTGATCATGGGACAGAGGTGGAACCAGTATCTTTTGGATTACCGGATTCGCCGAGCGGCCATCCGTTTGCTTCAGGATAGCTCACAGGTCTCCAGAGTGGCGCTGGAGGTCGGTTTTTTAACCCTGAGTCATTTCAATAGTAGTTTTCGGCGAACGATGGGAATGGCCCCCAGGGATTTTGTCTCTTCCCGCTTAAGGACGACGACGTGAAGTTAAAACCCTGTAAGTCATCGCCTCATCCAGGGATGACCCAGGAGTCCAAATCAACGCTTCGGGCCTTTACGCTGGTGGAGTTGCTGGTGACCATCTCCATAATCGGGTTACTGGCTGGACTTACGATCCCCGCCATTCAGATGGCACGGGAAAGTGGTTCCCAGTCAAAGTGTGTGTCTAATCTGAAACAACTGACCACTGCGCAATTGACGGCTGCGGCGGACAATAATGGCAGGGTCTTTTGTCGAAACTGGGCGCACGATGACAATGGAAACGTTACCAACGGCAAGCTATGGGCGGGCGGATATGTGCAGGACACGAAAGTTTTTTCATGCCCTCACGGGCGCAAGCCAGCCTCTCAATGGTTTGGCAACCCGACTTGTGATTATAGCGTCAATGTGACTCCAGAGCCCACCCCTGGCCAAGATTTTTACCTCAGCCGTTTGCCCGGAGCGTCACGGGTCATTCTCCTTTTAGAGGAGGCAGTGATTACTGCAGCCCAACAGAAGGACTCCTGTGCGCTACTTCAGACCAACCTTCCGCCCAACCAAGGGGACAGGCTTTTCACTGAAGCTACAGGGATCTCCAACCATAGGAAAAAGGGATGTGTCTCCTTTTATGACGGCAGTGTACTCGCTCTAAGTAAAGCGGGTTGGGAAACCATGCTAAATACGGCAGCCAAGCGAAGAGTCTACTACGGTATCGCTCCTTAATCATTCTTCGACTTACGCCGAATCTTCGTTTGCCTCAGCCCTTTTCTTGTCCGCATGAAGGATCCGCTGCCAGGTCTCTAGATCTCGCGCACGCGAGGGGGCTGGGGGGTGCTTTGACGTCTAGGTATATTAGAAGCACCGATCCGCGGTATTGAATCGGAAGGGATCCGCTGAGCGGTTGCAAGTCTTGTGTTCTAGGGGTTAAGTGTTTTGGCAGGTTTTTCCGAGAGGTAGCGCAACGTGTTTCTGAGAATTCTTTCCGCAGCGGGATGCACGCCCAGATTCTCGCGGAGTGCGTATGTGTTCAGAACCCACCGCCCGCGCCCGCGTTCATAAATGGCCATGCGCAAGCCCGCGTAGTAGCCAGAACTGGTCGCTATAGCCCCGGCGACGGTCTCCGCAGGCGTGTCTTGTCCCTGCCAGAGCTGGTCGGAGAGCAATTCCCGATAGTAATTAAAATCCAACACGCCGCCGGCTGGCATCCCGGCAAAGATCGGATGTGCTTTGGCCCACTCGTCCTTCGCATAATAACAACTCGTGTCGAATGGGTTTGCGGCCGTGCCCTTGTCCTTGAGAGGAACATAGGCAGTCGGGTTCTTGCCGTCGGTGAATACTTCGGGCTCCAGGAAGAGCACCTGCGCTCCGTCTTCGACAAGTTTCATAAGTGCATCAAATGCCGCCTTGCCGCCTGGCGCTGGCACACGGCGCGACGCTAAGATGAGCCTGGCCTGCAGTGCCGATTTTGTAGTGTAGAGTTGTGCGGGGATACCTCGATTTTTTAACCATGCAACTAGTTCTGGTTCATCGCCCCAAACCCAGACCGTTTGCGTCACAGGCGGCATCGCGGTGACAGCATCTACGTGGAACTCCACTTCCTGCCCTGCCACTTTTCTCCCATCGGCAAATGTGGCGCGTAGCAGATATTTTCCGGGCGGCCAGTCGGCTTTCATGCGTTGAGCAAAGGCTTCAACGGCCAGCGGCGGCTCCACACCTGCCGGCACGTTAAGGGTGACTTCCTTGGAGAACATAATCTTGCGCTTAGGACCCATCACTTCGATCTTGGTCGGGTACGCACCGATTGGCAGCGTGTCGTCATTCGCAAGCACGGCTTCCAAGGTAATTTCATCACCACTATAAATATTTCGTGGCTCGGCGAATAGGCACCAACGCAGCGGGGCGAAGGCATCCGACAGGGCCTCTGACATTCCGGGTTTCACCTCACGGAACAAATTGAACACACCCTCCCCAGCGTTTGCCGTATCAATGGTTGCTGTCAACGAGTAACCTGCCACGTGTGGATTGGCGCGCAGGGCGTTGATGCCATCAAGACGTTGGCGAGCATTGCTCAGATAACATGCATGGAAATATTTACTCGGCTGACCAAAACACTTAGCCATCCGCCAGCGCTCCCAATCGGCCATGAACAACCCAAGCCGCTTCCGAAAATTCTGTGCATTCTCGGTATGGGCAAAACCATATTTGGAGTACAGGTCGCACATCCGACCGAGATCCACGGCACTGGCGATGCCGTATTCCGAAACAAAAATATTTTTCGTCCCCTGACCAACCGTGCGGAGGAATTGAAGAATCGGCGCCGTGTGTGGCACACGCGGATAGACATGCACATCACCCATCGCTCCAACGTAACCTGCTATGGGTAGGGCTGGCGGAGACGGCCAGACTCCTCCGGCCTGACAAAGCGGTTTGATTGCTGCCGCACCTTTGGCTTCGTTGCCGAGAAGATGCTGCCAACTAGATACCCCGGGGTTTGCGACTGAACCAATATCCGGCTGACCGTCCCATCGACCGCTGCTTAAAATCACTAGGCGATTGGGGTCCATTGAACGAATGAAGGCAAGTGATTTGCGGGCATGGATGAACGTTGGGTGATTCTTAGATAGATCTGCTGGGCTTTCATTCAGTAGTCCCCAAGCGACTACGCTGGGATGATTACGGTCCCGCTGAATCATCGCGCGGATAGAACGGTTGCGCCTCTGCTCATAAATATTGGGCGCATAATCAATCAGCCAACCGCCACGCGGTTCCTCATAAATGAGAAAGCCCAGTTCATCGGCTAAGTCCAACTGCTTCCGAAGGCCGAGCGACTGGAAAAAACGGATCGAATTAAATCCTATTTCTTTCATGATGCGAAGGTCCATCAGCGGCCAATCGGGGTCGAACGGTACCCGTAACCCAAAAGGATCCTGTTGTCCGGTGTGAGCGGTTCGTAAATAAATTCGCCGCCCATTCAGACGAAAATGGCCGTTCTCAATCCGAAAATCGCGAAAGCCAGTGCGGATGGTTTGTTCGTCGAATGAGCTGGAGTTCTTCACGTTCACCCGAGCGCGAACCTGATATAGAAACGGGTCGTGCAAATCCCACAGACGCGTGTTTGTGATTTGCATTTCGCCATGGATTACGGTTTCACCTTTAGGAAGTTGTCGTGTGATCATGCGATTGGTGGCCGCTGGTGTTACGGAAAATTCCATCTCCGCCGTCACTTTATTCGTGAGGCTGTTGTGAACCGTGGCGTCAATCGCGATCTTCCCTGTAGCTGGATCGGGTTGGACATGAACGTCTGACAAATAAACCGCAGGACGCAATAGGAGTTCGACCGAATCCTCGATGCCACCATGATTAAATACGCGACCGCCAGGAATCTGTCCGCGCAACAGACCATCCGTTCCGGCCTCCGTTGGGTCCACCACGCGAACTGCCAAGAGATTACTCACGCCGGGACGAAGCCCGGCAGTGGCGTCCAAGACAAACGGTACTTCCGTGCCTTCATTGCTGCCTAGATAAATTCCATTCAACCAGACCTCCGCTTTGTAACTGACCGACCAGAAGCGCAGTAACGAACGGCCTTCAGGGTTTGTATGGGTGGGAGCGATGAATGGCTTCCAATACCAAGCGACGCCGTGATAACCAGGAAAACGATCCTGTATGATCCAAGGCACCCGAGTGATAGCGGCATCGGTGCGAGCTTTTATCCACCAGCTTTGGTCTTTTCCGACGTTCTGAGAATCAGTTGCCAGAAACCAATCCGGTCCATCCAGTGTAATGGTTGCTGGTGCAAAAGTAGGTTGTGTGGAAGCCGTGGTCGATGCCACAAAGCCACAACACACCATAATCACTCTACCGATCCAGTTCGTCATAGTTTGCCTTGTTTATTTAGCGACATAATAAATGATCCCCATCGCTTCTGGCTTGTCATTGATCTCAACGGATAAAACCTGAGAGAATTCACCTTTGCGAGCCATGCGGAAAGTTAATCACGAACTTATTGTAAGGTTGAAGCAGAAGTCTGAGCTTGTCGATCTTCAGGTGCAGGGAGGCCTTGGAGGACCAAAACCGGAGATCGTGCTAGCTGAGGTTAGTCCAGCTGGCGGGCCTTTTTATGCATGTCATTACGCCCGAATTTCACTTCTCCTGGAGGCATGAGCACATATGCTTTTGTGCTTGTATCAGGCAGGGGAGTGCGCCGTTTTTCGAGGCTTTTTTACCCGAACTCTCTTTGAATATCCTGCGAAAACAGGTAGAAAAATAAAACCAAACAGGTAGAGAGAGGTTGTAATTATGCTTATATTGCATCCATGAGAAAAAAATATACAAATCTAACTTGCTCCCAAAATGTCATTGACCGAAGGCACCCTTTGACCATTTTGGCTTGCGCCATAGTTTTGACAATCAGTTTAGGATTTAATTCAGCATTTTCGGCCGTCAGCTACTGGAACGCCGCGACTGAGTTCTGGTGGAACGCTCCGACTCCTGCGGAGGGTTCTCCTGATTCGAATGGTTCTAATGCCTGGGCCTCGCAAGCTGCGCAATTCGGCGGGAGGACTAGCCAGAGTCAAAGCCGCTGGAGTTACGGGTTGTTAAACACCACCGGGGGGGATCCAGTAAATGACCCGTATCCCATTAGCATTACCCAAACGACCAGTGGACCGAGCAACCGAGGAGCTTACGGCCAGTTTTGGGACTCCACCACCAGCGGGAGTTACACTTACGCCCCAATAGGCGCGGGCGGCCTTTATTTGTATAACTTTATAGGCACCCAAATTGGTGTCTACGGCACCCCTTGGGATAATCTGGCCCCAGGCAATGACGGGGCAGGGGCGGGCAGAGTTGGGACTCCCAATCTTACTCACATGTTCCTCCATTCCTCTTACACTGGGGCGGGTTCGGATGGGTTGGCATCGGCCCTGCGCTGGACGGCGACTGAGGCGGGCACGTATCGGTTTTACGGAGAGTTCGTTCCCGGAGGGGTCTCACCGTATTCACAGTCGTTCGCGATACTCAAATCATCGCCGGCGGGGGCGGACAATTCCGGGGATACATCGTTACTGTCCCGCAGTACGGTGGTCGACGACGGACCTGTGACTAGCTACGACGTCACCGCCATCTTGGGCGCGGGAGAAACGGTCACTTGGGTGGTGGGCACAAATGGGGGACCCACCAACTACATGGGGGTTCAGGCTCAGGTGGCCCTTCTTCCAGAACCCAGCACAGGCATGCTCCTTGGTACGGGATTGGTCGCTTGGGGATTTGTCTCTGCCTTCCGAAAAAGGATAACTTAAGCGACTTTGTTTCTTGGCAAGACTCACGCTCCTTGCCAGACAAAAGCACCCCATACGGGATGCTTTTGGTTTTTGATGCCAGTCGCGAAACTATTTTCTCCCTACTTTGAGGGATATCCACTAAGCGAACGTTGACAAAACATGTGAGGGTGCTGATCCGTCGGCTTTCTTTGATCTATGTTCTGTTTTGCCCCAAGGATCAAAGCATGAATTTGAGCTACGATCCTGATGATACCAGCTTCCGTGTTCACAGGATAAAAGTGCAGTTTTGCCCATAGGCATAGGAAGAAAGTTCCTAACGGGATGCGGTTTTGGATTCAGTATAAAGTGGTGCTTTTCTGAGGGTAAAAAGGTAGTAAAAATCTCATTTTCAATTAACTTAAGGTATGGGAGAAGTCGTTATAAACCAAAAATTTCTGCGTCCTTTTGGATCCCTTTATGTTCCGAGGTTTTTCTTCTGGCTTTTTGCGGTGGTTACTCTTTCGGTCGCTTTGCCGGTTCACTCCGCCCCGATTGTTTGGAATGCGGCCACGCAGTTTTGGTGGAACGGAAAGACCGCTGCAGATTCGCCAAACGGCAACGGCTTGGCGGATTGGACGGATGGGGTCAAAGCCGCCGAGCGGCAGAGCGGTTCTGCGACCAGCAGTTTTGGAAGTTCGTGGTCGTATGGGCTGATCAATTGCAACGGCACCGCGCTGGTCGGCACTGGACCTGTACTGGATCCTTGGCCTGATACGATCACCCGCTCTTACGCCCAACGGTTGGAGGGGGAGGTCGAGTGGGATGCCAACCGCGATCCGCATATGCAATTCAGCGATATTACAGACACAGGGAGCGGACTTTATAACAGCACTGTTCCGTCCTGGGTTTACAGGTCATCAGACGTGCAGATCGGCTGGTCTAGTTCCACTAGCGCCGGGGCTGTCCTTCCCAACACAGTGTATGTCCACATGCAACCAAGCTTCGGCGGCAACAATTATTACGGCCACCCTTCGGACGGGCTGGCTCCAGCCCTGCGCTGGACCGCCCCGGTAGGTGGCACGTATCGGTTTCAAGGCCAATTTCTCCCTAGTGGTTCGGGTTTCGGCACGATGTCCTATGCGATCCTCACAGCAAACGATCCAGACTTTCTCGATGGTTCTGTTCCCACCCTGCTTCCCCGTTCCACGGTGGGCAATCAAGCTGTTGCCATCTCCTACGACATTACCACCACTGTGGTTACGGGGCAGACCGTCACCTGGGTTGTTGGCACGGATGGCTTTGGCACCGGCGACTCCATGGAAGTAATGGCCAAGGTGACCTCGGTGACCCTCGATACGAAAATTTCCACCGTCCTGAGTCCCACCCGATCGGTGGCGTTCCCCTGCGATGGAGTGCCCCATGAGCCCGCCGTGTCTGTGGCGGGCTCCTCAGGTAAGGTCACTCGCAGCTTCGCTGGGGTGGATGGCACCACTTACGGCCCTTCCTCTACACCCCCCACCCTCAAGGGTAAATATTTGATGAATTACTCAGTGGAGGCGGATGAAAACTACCAAGCCGCTACGATCAACGTGCCCTTCACTTTGGGCTACTGGAACGCCGCGACGGAGTTCTGGTGGAACGCTCCATCTTCTGAGGCAAGTTCTACTGCCTGGGCCAGCGGGGCGGTGGATGCGGGATTCGGCGGGAGGACTAGCCAGAGTCAAAGCCGCTGGAGTTACGGGTTGTTAAACACCACCGGGGGAGACCCAGTAAATGACCCGTATCCCATTAGCATTACCCAAACGACCAGTGGACCGAGCAATCGAGGAGCTTTCGGCCAGTTTTGGGACTCCACCACCAGCGGGAGTTACACTTACGCCCCAATAGGCGCGGGCGGCCTTTATTTGTATAACTTTCTAGGCACCCAAATTGGTGTCTACGGCACCCCTTGGTTCAATTTGGCCCCAGGCAATGACGGGGCAGGGGCGACCAGTGTTGGGACTCCCAACCTTACGCATATGTGGCTCAAGTCCTCTAACACTGGGGCGGGGTCGGATGGGCTTGCATCGGCCCTGCGCTGGACGGCGACTGAGGCGGGCACGTATCGGTTCTACGGAGAGTTCGTTCCCGGAGGGACTACGGGGTATTCACAGTCGTTCGCAATCCTGAAATCGTCGCCGGCGGGGGCGAATAATTCCGGGGATACATCGTTGTTGTCCCGCAGTACGGTGGTCGACGATGGCCCTGTGACTAGCTACGACATCACCGCCATCTTGGCCGCGGGAGAAACGGTGACTTGGGTGGTGGGCACGAATGGGGGAGACACCAACCAGATGGGGGTTCAGGCTCAGGTGGAATTCTTGGGTCCACCCATTTTGACATTATCTGGGGCGGTCGAATTTAATTACACGGGAAGCCAGCAGGAACCTGCGATCGTCAAGGTGGGCTCGACCAGCGCCATCACGAAGACCTTCGTAGGGGTGGGCTCGACCAGCTATGCCGCCAGTTCCACTCCTCCGAAAAATCAGGGAACTTACAAGGTCACATCGTCAGTGGCCTCAGACGGGACTTACGGCCCAGCGACTCTTGATACTAATTTTAAAATCAACCCGGCTCAGCTGACGATCACGGCGGAGGCCAAGAGCAAGGTCTTTGGGGCGGGGGATCCGGCGTTGACCTACAGGAGCAGCGGTTTGGTGGGTGGCGAGAGCCTGAGCGGCTCGCTTGGCCGGGCGGCGGGGGAGAATGTGGGTACCTACGCGATCAATCAGGGATCGGTAAGTGCGGGGGCGAACTACACGATCTCCTTTAATAGTGCGTTGTTGACCATTACGGGAGGCCAATCTTTCGCCTTGTGGAGCGGCGGAGCCCTGCTGACCGACGATCTTCTCCGCAAATACGTAATTGGTGGGGCCAGCGGACCAAACGCCGCATCTGAGGCTCCCGTCTACTCCTTGGACGGATCGACCCTCTCCCTGACTGCGATCATCCGCAAAAATGACCCGGCGCTTCGTGTCGAGGGCACCTTCACTACCGATCTCGGCAACGCGAATTCTTGGAGCACCAGCGGGGTAAGCTCCACGACCGTCGGAGTGAGCCAGAACGTGCCCGAGGGAACCGAAAGAAGGAAGTACAGCGTGGAGAGGGGTTCAAACGCCAAAAAGTTTCTCCGGCTAAAGGTGGTGACCCAGTAAGTTGGGCACCGTCGCGTGAGGAGGCCTATGTAAGGATCGCCTTGCGTTTTTGCGGGGACTTGTCATTAGTGCGATTTTCGAATGCAGACGTTTACAGTTTAGGGTTTTTATCTGTATGGATATCTCCCCTGGGGGTCAGTTTCGAATCAGCCATTCATCCTTTGATGGACTTAGGATTTGTCCACTTCATCAGGGTCACTTCATGTCCTTCCGCTTTTGTTTGGCCGTGAATGCCGAAATTAAAATTTGAAAAGAAGGAGGCTTTGTTTTCGGTAAACAGGAATGCGTGCGGGAATTGATGGTAGCGGAGAACATCTAGGGCTTTCTGAACTAGAATTCTTCCCAGTCCCAGACTCCGAAACTCCGGAAAGACAAAGAGGTTGGCCAACCAGGGATTTAAATCAGGATGACCTGGCAGATCATCCATTAGCAAGCTGACCGATCCAATCAGAGCGCCAGAATGATGGTGGATGACCCAAGTAGTCGGTAAATCGGAGCTGCCTTTCTCCATTTGGAAATCACCCAGAGCAGTGTCTTGATTCCAGTTGGCATAAAGGTGCCCCCACTCCCGGGCGTGGGCCGCTGCCAGAAACGGAGCGAATAAAGGGACATCGCATAGACGAGAAACCAAAAAGCCCTCGGCTGTTTTTTGTGGAATGATCATGTTTTGCAAACAGTATGAAATGCAGAAAAGAAAACCAACACAATCCGCTACCAATTCCCGACAAAACCCATAGCAGGCCCGACGCTGTTTGAGGTGGAGGCACGTCCCGTGTTCGCAAGACGCGCTCAAATGCGAATTTTTTCACGCCAAGGTCGCAATGGGCGCAAGGGAATTTCAGATGTGAGAATGTAAGAAAGTGCGAATTTGGGAATGTTGTTGGAGGGTGGGGGTTTTCTGTGGAGGCGTTCTCGGAGAGACCTCTCCCGCGGTTGCGGCCCCGACGCTGGTCGGGGTAAAGCCGCAGAAGCGCGCTGGGGTGAGGGTATTAAGTGTTTCAATCGGCGCATCAGGGATGATGCGCCCTACCGGTGGATGGTATTGATCCCGTGGTTGCGGCCCAGACGCGGCATATTTAGGACGGGGAGGTTGAGCGGGGAGGTGGAGGTTGCTAGAGTTTGGGGATGAGTGGGTTTGATAAAATATTGAGGGTTGGGCTGGCCTGTGGATGGGGCTTGGGGGCGGTGCTTTGGGCAGAAGACAAGGCGCCAGGGAAGGAGGAGACGCCGAAGGAGTTGGTGAAGTTGGATGCTGCGGAGGAGGTTAAGTTAGGTCGGGGGATGGCGTACCAAGCTTTTTCCGCGGAGCAGCAGGAGGCTTGGAGGCCGGCAAAGGATTTGTATACGGCGGCATTACAAAAGGCTCCGGAGATTCCTTGGATTCGAATGCGGCGCGGGTTTTGTGAAATTAAGTTGGAGGATGAGGAGGCGGCGCGGTCAGATTTCGCGAAGGCTATTTCCCAAGGGGTTTCTACGGATAAGGCGGATGCGGCAAATGATTTACAGTTTTTGATTACATTGCGTTCTCGTGGCGGGCCGCTGGCCGAATTTAGGGATCCGAAGGGGGCGATGGCTCTTTCGCGGCGTTTAGTGGAGTTGGATCGTACGACTGACAATGTTTTGTTGGAGGCGGCCTGTTTAGCGGAGTCGGACCAGTATCTGCGAGCGCAGGAGGTGCTTTTGGCTCGGGTGCGGGAGGTGGAGGAGGGTGAGGACAAGGCGAGGTTAAAGGCAGCGGTGGAGACTTTTCGAAGGCAGTCGAAGTTTGGTCCTGCTTTGGAGGGGTTGGAGTTGGAGAAAGACGGGAAATATGCGGAAGCGATGGATGAGTATACTAAGGTGCTGGACCAAGCGCCCGACACGGCGTGGGTTTTGATTCGGCGTGCCCTATGCCTGGCCAAGACGGGGGATCCTGCGGGGGCGAAGGCGGATTTGAGGCGGGCGATGCGTTTGATGCCGGAGACGGCTACGGATCGAGTGATGGTGGCTTGGGCGAAGGCGAACTGCCCGTTTCTGGAGTTTCGAGATGGGGCGGGGGCGGTGAGCCTAGCGAAGCGGGCTATTCAGGATGAACCGTTGATTCCGACGTATGGAATTCTGGCTTCGGGCTATGCGGAGATGGGAGATTTTCGCAGGGCGCAGGAGACGGCGATGTTGGCCTTGAGCAAGGGTGCGAGTGGGACAGAGAAGAAAGAGTTGGAGAAAAAGTTGGCGCTGTTTCGAGAGAAGAAAGCGGAGGTGGATAACTGGGCTCCAAAAGCGTCCTCGGCGGAGCCAATTTTCTAGAGTTTGGTTGCGGGGGAGTTCTCGGCTAGCAAAGGAGATGTCTTTGAAGTGGCTTTTATTTGTGGGGCTGGTGGGGTTGAGCTTGGGGTGGGTGGCGTGTGGAAAAAAAAGCGTGGTGGCGACTGATTTAATTGATCGGGAGCTTTTTTTTGGTAATCCCGCCTTGGCCAGTCCGCAGCTTTCACCGGATGGGCGTTGGATTGTTTTTTTGCGGGAGAAAAATGGGATTTTGAATCTTCATTTGGTGGGTTGGGGTCAACCGATGGAGACGGCGAGGCCGTTGACGGATGAGAAGGGTCGGCCTCCGGCTGGTTTTACGTGGACGAGGGATTCGCGTTACCTGCTGGTCTCGCAGGATTCGGGTGGGGATGAGAACTACCGATTGCGACGGTTAGACTTGACGGCGCCGGCGGATGGGGCGACGGGATTGCCGACGGCGGTGGAGCTACCCTTAAAGAAGGGGGCACGGGCGAGTGTGATGGCATTACCGAAGGGGAAGCCAGGGGAGGTGCTGCTGCAAGTGAATGAGCGGGATGAAAAATATTTTGATGTGGAGCGGTTGCAGATTGAGTCGATGACGCGGAGTCCAGTCTGGGAAAATAAAGAGGGATGTGCGGATATTGTAGCGGATCTGGATGGGGTAGTTCGGTTGGCGACGAGAATGACCAAGGATGGGGGGACGGAGTTACTGAGGGTGGAGGGGAAGAAGTTGTCGGCGGCGATTTTGAAGGTGAGTTGGCAGGAGTCGATGGGTGGATTTACTTTTCGGCCTGGGAATCGGACGATGTATTTGGAGACGAACGTGGGGCAGGAGGATTTGTCTTATTTAGCGGAGATGGATCCGAAGTCGGGCAAGTTGAGTAAGATGGAGTCGGATCCGTTGGGTCGGGTGGATTTGGCACGGGCGGCTTTTTCGGAGGCGACGGATGAGTTGGTGGGGACGGTTTATTTGGATGATCGGAAGAGGAACTATTGGAGGGACAAGGGGTTTGAGGAGGATTTTCTTTTTCTGCGTAAGACGTTTCCGAATCGGGAGGTGGGGTTGGCGGATATGTCGGGGGATGATAGTCGTTGGTTAGTTTTGAGTTCGGGGGATACGGATCCTGGGACGTACTATTTATTTGATCGTGGGACGAAGGAGGTGACTAAGTTCGGGGCTTTACGCCCTGATTTACCGCAGGAGAAGTTGGCGCCGATGGTATCGGTGCGGTATCGGTCATCGGACGGGCTGGAGATTCCTGGGTATTTGACGTTGCCTTTGGGGAAGGTGGCGAAGAATCTGCCATTGCTGGTGATGCCGCATGGGGGGCCTTGGGCGCGAGATTTCTGGGGGTACAGCGGGACGGTGCAATTTTTTGCGAATCGTGGGTTAGCGGTGCTGCAGCCGAATTTTCGGCAATCGACGGGCTATGGGAAAAAGTTTTATGCGGCGGGTCGGCACGAGTGGGGGGATAAGATGCAGGATGATTTGACGTGGGGGGTAAAGGATTTGGTGGCGAAGGGGGTGGTGGATCCGAAGCGGGTGGCGATTTATGGGGGGAGTTATGGGGGGTATGCGGCGTTGGCGGGGTTAGCGTTTACTCCTGAGGTCTATGCGGCGGGGGCGTCTTTTGTGGGTCCGTCGAACTTGTTTACCTTATTGAATTCGATTCCTCCGTATTGGGAATCGGTGCGGCGGCAGTTTGATTATTTTGTGGGGGACCCAAAGAATCCTGAGGATGAGGCGCGGATGCAGAGGCAGTCTCCGATATTTTCGGTTGGGAAGATGAGGGCGCCGTTGATGGTGGTGCAGGGGGCGAATGATCCGAGGGTGAAGCAGGCGGAATCGGATCAGATTGTGGAGGCGTATCGGAAGCGGGGTCAGGCGGTGGATTATCTGGTGGCGGCTGATGAGGGGCATGGGTTTGCGCGTCCTGATAATCGGATGGCGGCGATGTTGGGGTTGGAGCGTTTTCTGCATCGGCACATTGGGAGCGAGGTACAGAAAGAGGCGCCTGGGTGGCTGGAGGAAAAGTTGGGATTGCTGGTGAAGGGTGGGGGTGGGGCGGGCGGACAACAAAAAGCAGACACGGTTAAGAATCGCTAAGCGGTTTTGTCTGGTTTTTTGGGATTAAGTCGCCCCTCCTTCTGTCTCGAGGGAAAAGCGAAAGTTTTTACCAACTTATTCACCATAAAAAGTCCTCCCCATGAGTTGGGGTTTGGCGAAGTGGAGGGGACTCGATAGAAAAAACTCAGTTCATTGAAAGAACAGAGTCTGGTGGAAGGGGCGAAAGCCTACTTCCATTTGAAGACTCTCAGGATAGCTCCAGGTAACTGGAGAATGGTCGGGGAACCTTGACTGCCCCGGCCCCCGAGTTGGATCACAAGTCCGATTCGGGCATGTCTCACCGAATCCCGCGGCTGGGGTCGCACCCAGAAAAGCATCGGCAAAAGAAGAGCGAAAGCGAAACTGATGACGGTGTCCGTAGAATGCGAATAAGGGGTTTGCGAGGCCGGCAGCGATAACTAAAGAAGCCGCATGCTGGTTAAGTTACGTTGGGGGGGAGGTTTCGGCCCCCTTGGCGGACGCAGTCGCTCCAAGAAAAGGGCGATGGTTGCTACTGTGAGGAAAGTCAGGTGTCCGTGGTTGGCTTGGGTGAGGAGTTCGTAAGGCTCCTTGCTCTAAGGTTCCGCCTCATGCAGGGGGAACGCGAAAAGGGCTGGCTGGCGGATAGACGGAGACGGGAGATTAAGCCGGCAGGTTTAGTCAACAGCCCGTTTCTGAGTTCGGGGGGCGGACCCGAGAGGGACGTCGCCCGGCTACGAGAAAAAAGCAACCTGAGAGATAAGAAGCTAGACCCGTGGCGGGGGGCCAACGCGGTGCCAAAAGCACTGGCTGTCCTCCCGACTAAAGGCGGTGACCCGGAAAACAACCTGTCACAGGGTAATTCTCGTGGGTGGGTCAACGCCGTGTGTGGCGCGCCCGTACCGGCAGGTACGGACCGAACCAGGCAAAGAGGCTTCACTCAATAGATTGCGATCAGGGATGGTCGCGAAGGCCCTGCTATGAGGCCTAAACTTCTCCTCCGCCGTGAAGCGGGGGTGGTGAATAGCGTCGGGAAACTGGCAGCCGAAGCAAAAAGCAGGATGAATCGAGAGATTGGTCCAGGCGCCAAATAGCCAGTCACTGGGAAAGAGAGCGTGGCGAGCTCCCACTCCCGTATGAACCCTTGGAGGCAAAACCTCCAAGGGTTCTTTTTTTTGTAGTGAGCCAATGGGGATGGGGGAGGATAAATAAAAGTGGGGTGTTGGGGTGAAAGTCATTGACCCCGCAGGGGGAAACTGGTCTACTTTCTTTTTCATCTATACGGAGGTACAACGTGGCTAAAAGGTTAGGAATAAAAGCAAAGATAAGAGTAGAAGTTGGCGGTCGTCGTCCTCGGCGAGTCCGCAAGAGTGGGCGTGTGCCTGCGGTGATATATGGGGCGGGTAGTTCGCAGATTTTAGAGCTGAATGGGCGTGAGATTGCGGAAGCACTGCATCGGGCTAGTTCGGAAAATGTTTTGGTGGATTTAACGATTGAGGGAGAGGGTGGGGCAACGAGCAAAAAGATTGCCTTGATCCGAGAGGTGCAGCATCACCCTTTGCGGGACACGATTGAGCATGTGGATTTTTATCAGATTGATGAAAGCAAGAAGTTGCGGGTGGAAGTTCCGGTGCACGAGGTAGGGGAATCGGTGGGAGTGCGCACGGGTGGTGGAATTTTGGATCACGCCTTGCGAACTTTGCGAGTGGAGTGTTTGCCGAAAGATTTGCCTGAGCGAATTGACGTGGATGTTTCCAATTTGGCGGTAGGCCAGGCGGTGCATGTGGGAGAGGTGAAACTTCCTGATGGGGTGGTTGTTTTGAATACGAAAGAATTGCCAGTGTTCATGGTGCTTCTTCCGAAGGTGGAGGAGGAGCCGGCCCCGGGTGCAGCGGCGGCGGCAACGGAACCTGAAGTTATTCGGCAGAAGAAAGAGGGAGAAGGGGAAGAGGGGGCAGCTCCAGATAAAAAGGATTCGGCCAAGGGAGAAAAGAAAGAGCCCGCCAAGGTTGAAGCCAAGGAGGGGACCAAGAAGGAACCGGCCAAGAAATAACGGGCAGGAGGGGCGATGGAGATCGGCCTGGTTACTGGATTGGGGAACGAAGGAAAGTCCTATGAGGGGACTCGTCACAATTTCGGTTTCGAGGTGGTCGATCGGATCGCAACCCAACACGGGCTCCGATGGGAAAAGTGTCGTTACGCCGAGGCGTGGGCGGCCCGTACCCCGGAAAACCTG
>Ga0209086_10002104_pt1 | contig 15770 bp, 20 predicted proteins | sample M_130207_XF_Meta_FD_187312 | JGI IMG/M metagenome (GOLD analysis project Ga0209086, IMG submission 187312) | Freshwater microbial communities from Lake Montjoie, Canada to study carbon cycling - M_130207_XF_MetaG (SPAdes) (version 2) | ecosystem: Environmental > Aquatic > Freshwater > Lake... | reverse complement strand
AAATCGACCGTGAAATCTTAAGAGATTTACGTAAAGGTGCGGCTTGGAACTTACGTTGGGATTACAATGGTTGGAAACGTCTTGGTTCAAGTGCAGTTCCTTACACTCAAAAAGACTGGAATCAAACATTGATTACAGCTATCAACCAAATTTCGGCTCAAATCCACAAATCTACCTTAAGAGGTGGAGCTAACTGGATTGTTGTTTCTTCTGAAATCAGTGCTATCTTTGATGACTTGGAATACTTCCACGTATCAAACGCGGCTCCTGAGCAAGACCAATACAACATGGGTATTGAAAGAGTTGGTACATTAGCAGGTCGTTACCAAGTGTTTAGAGACCCTTACTTCCCACCAAACCAAGTGTTAATGGGTCACAAAGGAACATCTTTACTTGACACAGGTTACATCTACGCACCGTATGTACCTCTACAATTAACACCTACAATGTACAATCCATTCAACTTTACACCTATCAAAGGTATAATGACGAGATACGCTAAGAAAATGGTTAATAACCGTTTCTACGGACGTATCACGGTTGATGGTGTACGTACATTCGACTTAAGAGAATTGAGATAATCAATATCTTATTTAGATACCAAAAAGGAGACAAGAAATTGTCTCCTTTTTTTGTTTTAAGGGTATTTATAACATATGAGTAATTTACGAGAATTAATTAAGGAACATTTATTATTAGAAAAAAGAATTGCTCAATTAATGTCTTCTTTCGAGATTCAGTATTCATTTGATGTTGATAGAAGTTCTCATGCATATCTAAGAAAAACAAGAAATGATATTGAAGGTTATAATGAGAAAGAAATTTCAAACTCTGAAATAAAATATATAATTAGTCTATCTTTAAAAGAGATTGCCGAAAAAATAGCGCAACACAATATTGTAAATAATGAGGAATTTGTTATTAAATCATATGAAAAAGAAATTGCGATTGCCATAGCACCAAAACACGTTTTAGATAATTTTTGGGAATTGGTTGTATCAACTGTATTTAGAGAATCATACGATAACCCATTCAGAGTTGGTAAAAATCAAATAGTCATTTGGATTGATTAATAAAAACAGGGTGTTGTATCTGAATCGTTCCTACCCTGTTTTAAATAAGTCGGTTTAGACTTATTCATGTAATTAAATACTTTGTATCTGAATCGTTTCCTTTAACTACAATACAAATATACAACTTTTTTTCTAATTACCTATATTTATTTTAAGATTTTAGTTTATCAGTCCCCAGCCCTTAAAGGCTGTTGAGTATTCACGGACACAAAGGTATTGGTAACATAGTCATTAACTATTATAAAATTAAAAAAAATGAATTACACAACAACTAGCGCGAGCAAGCCGACTGCTCACATTACAAAAAACAAGTCGCGTCTTAAAGTCTACAACGGTAACACCGTATTCCTTAATGATAAGGATAATTTTGAATTCGAAATTCATAACCCAACCCAAAATTCTATTCTTTGTAAAATCAAATTGAATGGTAAGTATGTTTTTACAAGTGGACTTATTATTAAACCAGGTCAAAGGATATTTTTAGAACGTTTCCTTGACTCAAATAACAAGTTTGAATTCAGTACCTACGAAGTAAAAGATACGTCGTCAAACAGGGAGTCAATTGATTTAAATGGGGATGTTAGAATTGAGTTCTATGATGAATCTAAAATAGTTAACTATCCACATCTTTCGGGTGGGAATTGGAATACTGGTTGGTCACACATTAACACAGGTTCTCCATATTATGGTAATATAACTTTTACCAATAACTCATCAAGTGCGTATTTTTCTAATACATCATCAGTTGTTGGAGAAACAAACACATTTGAAGTCCCAAACATCAGAAGTGTTAAATCTAAAAACTCCATTGAAACGGGTCGAATTGAGAAAGGTGAAAAATCCAATCAAAAATTTACTAATTCGTACGAAGAATTTAACTATTTTACGTCACATCAAATAAGTTTAAAAATATTACCATTAAGTAATAAAATTAATACCACTGAAGATATTAAACATTATTGTACGGAATGTGGAATCAAGACAAAATCAAAGTATAAGTTTTGTCCGTCTTGTGGTAACAAATTATAAGATATAAAAAAAGGGGTTCCGTGAGACCCCTTTTTTATTTTAACATTCTAAGTGATTTAGAAACAAGTTCAGATTCAGTTAATGAATATAATCCATTCTTATGTGCCATTTGAACGGCCCTAATTAACATGAATTTTGCCTGTTCTTCTGTTAGGTTATCAATTAGATTTTCAATATCCTCAGGTTTATATATTGCAACCTCTTCAAATAGAAACGCAATTGGTTGTTTTTGTTGTTCCATAATGTATTAACGATATATTTATAGTAAGTATATGAAAAGAAATAGAATTAGTGAAGCCACAGGTTCAGGAAGTGCTGGACATTTTAAAGTACCAATTGTTCTCGCACCACAAGCTTGGAAAGAAAACCAGTTGGCTCCATTTAATGACCCTGTTTATAGTTACATTAATGCGGAGTTGGCGTATGAGGAGGCTGACGGAGATTTCAAAGAAACTCCTGAACAAAGAAAAAAAATTGAAGATAGAACTGAAAAGTTATCTAAACTTGACACATACTTAAAAAGTTACTATACCGACCAAAACGATGATGAGGGTAGCAGTATCTCAGATATCGATTCTCCTGAAGAAATAATCAAACAAGCGGTTGGACCACTTAAAGAAGATTTAGCGGTTTGGTTTGGAAAAAAGAAAGCACCAAAAGGTTCATCTCAACCAAAAGGGCCTTGGGTTAACATTTGTAGAAAAAAAGAAGGTGGGGGACATCCTCCATGTGGTAGACCTGACTCAGACTCTAAAGGATATCCAAAATGCCGAGCAGCGGGAGTTGCAGCAAAAATGACAGATTCTCAAAAAAGAAGTGCATGCTCTCAAAAAAGAAGAGAAGAAAAGAAAGACCCAAAAATAGGTAAGGGTAATAAGCCAACTATGGTATCTTACAAACCAAAAAATGAATCAATGAAAAAAACGATAAGATTAACAGAAAATGATTTAATAAGAATTATCAAAAAAGTTATTACAGAACAAACTGAACCAAAAAAAGGAGACTATATTACTTTAAGATGTATCAATCCAAATCCAAATAATAATAGTGGTAAAATAATTGACCAAGTAGAGTATTCCGACTACCTTGAAAATTCAAAACCTTTATCTGATAACTTAATCTTACAAAAACCTTCAGGATTACCATACGACGAAGTATTTTCATCGGATGATGGTAAGGACACTTATAATCTTAATATTGAGTTAATTAAAGGTGATGTATTGAAAAGAGCTTTAAATATAACCGATGATAATACCTACATGATGACATACAATGTGGGAGGACGTTTTTACTGTTCAACAAAAACAACATTATCTCCAACATGGAAATCATTCTTCCAAGAAAAAAATATTAAATTTTAATGTTTTTTTAATGTATCAACAATTTCTTTAATTTGTTCACCTGAAAACGTAAAATCTTTTTTAAAGTCATCTCTAACTTGTTGAGGTTGACTTAATAACCAATATCCTAATGCATCTTGTTCTGAGATATAAGTTACATCTTTAACTACTTGAGTTTGTACCACCATTTTTGGTGTTTGGCAACTAGCGATTGTGAATAAAACGATTAAGAAGAATATTGTTTTCATATGTTTTAATTTATTAGGTTAGACGTATCAATAACTTTTACTGTATCAATTTTTATTGGTTCCACCACTTTAGGTGTGATTTTAGGTAAAACTATAGGTTTTGGTTTTTCAACATAAACCGTATCATGTTCTATTACATTATCAGGGGCAAAAACAACTTCTTTAATTACCTGAACTTTTTTTGGTTTAGGACTTTGATTTACAAATATAAGTAAAAGAATTACTCCCGTTACAATAAATGGTGATAAAAACAAAGTTAAACCAAAATAGAATGTTTTTTTAAATGTGTTTTTTTTCGTCATATCTTGTGTAAAATATTTTGAAGCGAATGTTTGATATTTGAAGTAATTTCTTTTTCAAAATCTATACGTCTTGATTCAACTTCATTGTCAAATAAACTAACAACTGAATGCCACGACTTATCTTCTAAGAAGACGGTATAAGAGTACACATGGTTAATTACTTTAACACTATAATTTTCTAAAATTACAAAAATTTGTTGTTCTTCGTTTCTAATATAACGTTTGTTTGAGATTGGTGTTAACAATAAGATAGTTTCATCTTTGTCAATTAATTTTTTACAAATCGCAATACAATCTCTTTCATATGCAGATTTCTTAAGTTGGGGGTTTGATAGTCGTGCCAACTTAATATATTTCTTTTGGATTAGTCGTCTTAATTTGTGCGCAATGTTTTTCATCTTCTTATATCAGTATTTACTGACAAAGATAATGGTTTATTTTAGATTAAACAATAAATTTAAAAATTTTTTCCAAGTTTCAACATCATTATCGTTTCTACCTATGTTTGCAGAATAACAACATAAAACAACATTATCTTTTGTATAACCTTTACTTCTGTCTAATCTATCTAATGATGGTTGTTGTGGATGTTTTGAACAATTTGAAGGTATTAATGGAATATTGAACCAATAACATAAACCATTTTGGGTTTCAAACATATTGTCAATATCTTTAACAGTTATGTTGTGTTCAAGACCACGAAATTTAGAATCATGTATTAGTGTATTTTGCCATAACCTCACTCGTCTTTCTTTTTGTTTAATTCCTTCAGATTTTCTAAAATCTAAATCTATTCTTCTACGTCTTTTATACTCTCTGGTTATTTCTAAAGTGCAGATTTTACATTTCAACCCTCTTTGAGATTTATAAAAATCATCAACACTTTTTGTTTCTCCACAAATTTTACATGTTTTATGTGTTCCCATATAAATAAATATATGGGTAAACGTGAAAAGATAAAAAAAAGGGAAATATATCCCTTTTTAACAATACGCTCCTGAACAATGTTTCTTACCGTCTAAACCTGGCATCTTACCTTTACATACTTGGACTCCGTAACCGTTTGAATAAGCGGAGGGGTGAACTTTGAATTTTCCTTTTGCCGCGGCCAACCCTCTAGCACAAAGTTTTGTACCCGTCTTTTTTCTTCCCTCATTCATTTCTTCATAATCCACATATTGTGATTCTTTATCAAATTCATTTTTTAAAAAATCAAAAACTTGGTCAATATTTGTTTTAGCTTCAGATATATGGTCGTCAGCCCAATCATGACCATTTTGAAGGATATGGTCTACTTGTGATGGGTCCATTTCCATCATCATTTCTAATTGTCTTTTCATTTGTTTTAAATTGGAAAAGAACATGTAATTAGCTTCTTCTTGTTCTGATAGAACACGTTTAACTATTCGATTTAAATCTGATTCGGTTAATTTTATTGTTTTCATATTATTGTCTAAATGTTGTGTTATTTGTTTTATAATTAACAATATTAAAGGTTAATTGTCTCTTATAAGTATCTTTCTCTCCTGAAGTGTTCACTTGAATATCGACATAATATTGATTAGGTATTTTATCCCTCATATCAAATATGAAATAATATTCGTTTGGTGTTCTATTAACTGGTGTCCAGTCTTGAACCAATACTTCTGTTGTTCCTTCTCTAACATATACTCTGTAGAATGCTGAGATATCTTCTAATGGTGCTTGACCTGTATAAGCCTTTTTAATTGTAACCCCAACCTTTCTAATGTCGGTATTAAGGATTTGTTCGTCTTGTAGAATACCGTAGAACTCAAATCCAAATCTACTTGGTTCTTTAGATGTTGAACCAATTTGAATACCTGCGGTATATTCTTGTAATATAAATTGGTTTGTTACGTTTGGTAATGCTTGTCCATTAATTGTTAATCCTGACCATATATCATAAAACATACAAGGTGTTGCGCCTGTAAATCCGTTTGGAACAATTACTTCATAAACTCCCCTTGTTCTTAAACAAGTTGATAAAGTTGCCATACCAGGAACGGCATCACCATTTCGGTCTTCAATTCTAACAACAGGGTCAGAATCTAAATTAACAAAATCACCATTTTGATAGATGTATAAATATAATCTGTTTGTTTGGTTTTTTAAGAATATGTTACGGTCGTCTTTAATTAAGTCGTCGTAAGTTGTTTGAAGGAATGGTTGGTAGAATGTTTGTGTATGTCTTGAAAAGAATGCAACACTATAACTGTCGGTTAAACCTGTAATGTTTTCAATTTGTGGTAAGTATGCAACTCCCCAACCAGTAACTCCTGTGATGGTACCATTTAACACACCGTTGATTTCATTGGTCATATCCATCAATAAATCTTCATTTCCAAGTTCAAAATGTTGTCTTGCAACAATTGTTAAACCTGAGAAATTTACGGTACCTTCATTCTTGTTGTTATAAACCCCTGGTTGAGACCAATTGTTAATAGTGGATGTCTGATACCAATTTGATGGTCGAGTCGAGTACGCACGACTATCGACATACGTAAGAGGTGTTGAACCTCCGTTGGCACTATTCTTTGTTAGATTAAAATCATTATAATCATATCCGACACCCTCATCCCATGTTTGAGGGTTTCCTGTTGTTCCTGAAGTTTTTGGAATTCTAAATAAAACTAAATCAAATGATGTTGCTCTTCTTCTCTCATTTGACATGAATGTATTTAATAATTCATTATCAAATGATGAGGTATTTGTCATTTGTAAGACGTGAGTCATCCCTGTGGTACATCCTGTAGAAACAACACCTGTTGCGATGTTCTCTATTAACAAATCCAAATCCAAATCAAATAGGAAACGAGTGTAACCATAATTTGGAATTATATAATCTGATGTACCAAAATTCAATTCAACAATAGGGTTTCTACCCGTATTAACATATGAATTTGAGATGATGGTATTGTTCTTATCTATGTACGACCTTAATATTGACATTAATTGTTTTAATATAAATATTAGTTAAGTCTAATATTTGCATTAAGAATTTTTACATAAGCATTTTGCATCTCCGTTAAAATACTTGAAACATTTGAACCGTCTTGAGTTACAGGGACTGGAGGTAAACCAGGGTATGCGTGAGTATGGGTTGTTAAGAACCTAACAATCAGATTAATTAACTCCAAAAGTTCTTCACCCCTAACTAAACTTGAAGTTTTTGGTAAAATTTCATCAACATATTGGTCCAATGAAATTCCATACAAAGTATCTGCAAAATTGATTTTACCTTTACCAGGAATTGAAGAAACATTTGATAACAAGTATAGAGTGTCACTCTTTAATGTACCATAGGTGGACGAATCACTTGAATATTTTTCTTGAGGTACTGTAGTTGTCTTAATCTCCATTGGTTTTCCAACCCTACCTTGTGTGTAAATTAATCCATAACCACCTTGTTTGATTGCGGGGTATAGTTTAACCTGATTAAAAATCTCTAAGATATTGTTGGTTGCGTCTGTTGATTGTTGACTCGTAATTGTGGTTGGGGGTAATATTGTTGTTCCTGTTAGTTGAGTACTTAGTTGACTGTATTCAGGTAATATTACTTCTTCTATATTAAGTTCGAGTAAATTTGTTGTAATTTGATTTACGGCAATGTTATAAAGTTCTTCAGCTGCACTTTCAAGACCATCAACAATACTTGTCGCAACTATTTGAGATGTTGCGATGTCTGTAACAATAAGGTTGACATGGTAAGTTCCCGATGGTGAAAACCCTTTAAACCCAATTGATGAATAATCAGGATTATATTGAAGTTGTGGTGGACTCGCAGGTGTTAAATATGAATAAGTTAATGCATTTGGTCTGTAAAATATTGGAAATTTTTCTTGTTCACTTGAGAATAATTGTATTCCTGATTGTGTACGAGTTCCGTCATTACATTGTTTAATAAAAACATTAATAAATTTAATAACTTCAGTTTTCGTTAATGAAGGTTTAGTACTTGACGCAACTAATCTTTTTAAATTTTCATTAACTACAGAACCAACTGTTAAGTTTTTTGAATTTGTTGATAAATCCGCCTTTAACTGATACAGATACATTGTCACTGAAAAATTATCTTGCATATTTTCAGGATTGGTTATTACCCATTCAATAAGATATTTTACTTGTACGGTTATTTCATTTGTTTCTGCAATAATTTTACTTGGTAAAGTTGCCTTTGATTTATTAAATCTTGATAGTTGTAAAAAACCACTTTGTTGGTTTGCGACTGGTGGAATATTAGGTTGTAATACCGAACCTTTGAATTTTCCTGCTCTTATTAAAATCTCATCTTGTTTAACAATAACATCCGCACTTCCTCTACCTAATAAAGCATTATCTTCTGGTTCAGGAAATACCCCTTTATGAACCGCTTGGTCAGTGTAAGTACCATCTTGATTTTTTAAAGGTTTTGGATTCTTTATTTGTGTTCCTGTACCCGTAAACTTATTACCTCCTTGATAATATTCGTACCCTGTTGTTGTAGGACTTGAAAATGTATTTTGAACGTAGTATTGGTTTTGATATTTAAAATCTTTATTCAAATAAATAACCTGCGCCATTTCCGTAACTTTCGGAACTTGGTACATAAAATATGGCATTAATGGAGTAAAAACAAATGGGTCTCTTTCCTGCCAAGCGTCTTTTTCTTCATTCCATGGCGGGTCATTAATTGCCCTAACAATATCGTCATAATTATCAACTAAAAGTTTTGCTCGGATTCTACCCAACATCATTGGGTCTTGGTTGTCCAAAACTGTTACTTGAAAAAATATTGAGTTATTTTTCATTATTTTCTAGATTGAAATTCATTAAGTGTGTTGTTATATAGTTCTTCTACTTTATCCAAATATAAAGTTAGGCTGATTATATTTTTCTTTGTTAAATCAAAGTCCGTTGTTAATTTATCCATCATCTCAATCAATTTTGAGTTGGACTGTTCTTTTAATTTACTTTGTAGTTCTACAATATTTTCAAATTCTTCTTTTTTCATATTATGTATAATTTGTGTTATAGTGGTACTCCATAAATATCAACTGGACCTGCACCTGAAATACCAAGTGCGACTATTTTACCATTTTCAGATTTTTCTTTTTCCGCGCCTTTATTATTTGCTAAATTATAAAGTAACATTAAATTAGGAGAACCATCAGGTAATACGCCTGTCGGTATTCCAAGTTTTTGTAATTCAGCAATTGCATTAATAGTTGACCTTTCAGGTGATGTACCAGGTAAAAACTTGGACAATAATAATAAAGGTGCGGGTATTTCAGAACCTGGAGGAGCTAACCCCATAAGTAATTTTAATATTGTTTGAATCTCATCAACAAGTGATTTACATCTTCTATAATCATCAACACCTTTTACTATTTGTTGTATAATTAACGCAATATCCGTTAATCTTGAGATAGTTAAATATTTTTTTTCTAATCTTCCTTTTGCAATGTCTTTAACTATTGAGGATAAAAGATTTATTATGTCTTTTTTTAATAACTCAAAAAGTTGTTTTATAAAAATTGAACCTATTCTTGAAGTTACTTCAATATTAAACGATTGAAATACTTTCATAAAATCAACTTGGTTATTTACAATGTTGTTGACAGCTCCCGTAGTTGTGTTGGTAGTCGTATTGGCACTTTGAACGTAAGTATTTGCGGATGTTACCGCTTGGTTAAATAACCCTGTTGCATCATTTTCCACAACTTGTAGTAACACAAATATTGGAAATAAAACTTTAGGTCCTAAAACAGAACCCGCCATTGCGACAGGAATTTGTTTTATAATTTCCATATTTACCGCAACCTCTAAGTTAAAATTTGTCGGTAAAAAAACTTTCCAGTCAGGATTTTCAAATATGGTATTTGTTGTGTCAATGATATTTTGAACTTGTTCTTCAGTTGATAAATCATCATTTTCTCTAAATTCGATTAATTGATTGACTATTGTTTCAAAATCTACGGGTAATTTAACATTATTACAATCTTGAAATTCTATAACACCATTTTGAACATTACTTACCTTTAAATCTATATTTCTTAAATCAACTTCTGTAGGTTCAAAAAAAGTTTCGTCAACACCATCCAATTCCGCAATCTTTGAAACCCCACTAACATCAATTTCTCTTCTTGAATCAAAGCACAATCCTAATATTCTTTGTAGTACTAATAAAAATTTTGATTGTTCTGTAATTTCATCGGCACCTAGTTTTGCTTTAATGCTAATTGCGCCTGAAAGGATGTTAATTAATGTTGCAGTAAAATCGACACTATCAACAAGTTTTATTGTTGAATAATAATCTTTTAAAAAATCAATTATTTTATTTTCAGTGCCACCAGTTATAGTTGCAGTTGGGTTCACTTTAGAAATTAACGCAACTCTATAACATGCTTGGTCAACACCAAATTTATTTATTGGGCTATATTGAAAATCAAATAAATCTTGACCTGAAACCCCTTGATAGTATTTCCCGTACTCTCCTTTATATGAAGTTGATGAATTGTTACCCGCTAATCTTATGTTAAACTCCTTATTCATTGGAAATGGAGTTATACCACCATATGGTCTAAATACGCCTGATTGAACGTTAGGTGTTAGCTTCTCATAAAGAATCTTACCAACATTAGAGTCTATTGGCGTTTTTAACATACTTGCGATGTCCATTGATTGAACTGGTATGTAAATTCCTTGGCCAACAGGTAATGTATCTAAAGGATTGATTTCTAAATCTAAAGAAGTATATCCTTCAAATGTTTGTTCTTGAGAACATCCCAAAGCTTTAATTGCCTCCTCACTGATAATTTTCATAACTTGAGGTTCAATTTTTACTACAGTCTCTAATAATTTTTTCTTTAAATATTGTAATGTAGATGAACCTGAACCATTTGCCATACCAATCATGCTGATTAATTCATCAAACGAATTTGGTGGTTGTCTTAAATATCTTTTTTGTTGGTCGGCAATTTTATTTAAACCCGAAGCTAAATTTGGGACAGACTGTGATTCTGAATTACCTGCAGTACTTTTTAATTTTTTTGTAGACTTAGAAACTTCAACAAAAGTTTTAATTGAATTAATTTGACTTTTTGAACTATCAAAACCTTGACTTAAATCTGTTGTTGCCATGTTATTTCATTTTGTACGATTGTTCATCGTTAGAAACATCTTTGTCAATCAGATTTTGAATTAAGTCATCATCCAAATCTGCAAGTGAAAACGATTCGGTGTTATTGTTTGATTTCTCCCAAATACCTGATTGTAATTTTGATAAACTAATTTTTTTCTCAACACAATCATTAATAATTTTTTGTTGTTTTTCAATAACGGGTCCAATTGTAGTCATGTCCTCAGCGTCTTTTAACATTGTTAACATTTTGTTTTGAATCCTTATCGCTGTCTGTCTTTGTTCTACAAGTTCATTATAGATTTCTTGCATTAAAGACAATATTGAGTCTTTAGTAAAATTAATTTCTTTACGTTGTGGTCTTGGCATATCTATAAATACTTTTTAATCTGTTTTCATTTTTGAATGAATCAAAATATATAATTTTTTAAATCTTTTGATTGAACTTCTTATTTCTTTAGTACTAAGATTTGTCATTTCTCTTAATGACAATAAAATAACATTTTTATTAAATTTGTTATTATCTGCTCCTGAAAAAATTGATTCATAATTTTCAAACAAATCAATTAAAGCATAACCTAATTTTCTCTCGTTATCATTTAAATTTTCATTTTCAATAAAATCTCGTAATTCACTTAAATATTTTGAAATAATTGCTGTGGTATCAATTTCTTCTTCATCAATCCAATACATCATGTCAGGTCTTTCTTCAATACTTTGTGACATATCTTCATAAGAAACTTTTCTATTAGTTTCTTTTTGGTCTTTAATGATTTGACCCATTAAATAATTTTTACATATAGTCCCAAAATATGAATAAGCCTTTTTTTCTTTTGAAGGTTTAAATTTGTCAACCTTTGTCATTAAAAATGAATGAGTGTCACAATGAATTTCAATAAAATCCATATCTTTACGATATAACTTATATCGTCGTATGATTGATGAAATCATCTTATCGAGAGGTCCTCTCAAGTATTCGTTATATATTTTGTTTTTTTCTTCAGAAGTCTCCGCTAATAAAAAACTTCTAACTGCGTCTTCTTCTCTGACATCAAAATAATTTACATTTACTGTTTTCCTACCTCTTTTTTTGGATAAAACATCTTCTGTTGTTGCAGATAGAGTTTCTAACATTATACATTTTCTGATTGGTATTTTATGTTCCTATCGTCAACAAAGAAGTATTCTTTTTTTGCGGTTTGTATCCAAAACTTAACTTCATCCTCCAACATTTTTTCCTCACCAAATTTATAATTCCAAAAAATAGAACCTTCTCTCATATTTGTGTGTTTATAACCCAATTTTGGAATTGTCATAATTGAAACTGAATTGTAAGTTAATCTTAATAAAAACTCATAAACAAAGGTTAATTTAATTGATGATTTAAATCCTCCAAAATCTTCAATTACTGATTTTTTAATAACACATCCTGCGGTTTGGAAGTTTTGATAGTTTTGTAATGTTTCATTAGTTAAGAATCCCATTTCTTGACTAAAGTTAGCCGCAAATGTTGCTTCATTTGTAAATCCTGCAAATGTACCTTTTTCGTCTGTTTCAACAACTACAGGTAAAAAAGCCTGAACTTGAGGATATGCGTCAACATATTTTTGAACGTTTTTAAACCAAATTGATGAGTATTCATCATCAAACTCAAATAAAGAAATCCAAGTACCTTTAGAGTTGGTGATACCATGATTTACTTGGTCACAATAACTTGGAGTTTTATCCCATAATAATTTTACAACATTTAATGTTCCAAAATCATATTCGTTTAAGAAATTGACTAACGACTCTTCTGATGAATGTACAATTACTAATTCTTCAATTTCAACTTGTTGTGTGTTAATTGATGTAATTGCCTTTTCAAAATACTCAAGAAAATTTCTTGTTTTTGATGATTTAATTGGTAATATAACGGATAGTGATAATTTAGTATTCATATTATTCTTCGGTTTTAGAAATTTGTTCTTCAAATGAATTTGCTCTTACGTTTAAATACTCTTCAAATAATGAAGTAATTGTAGATTCAAATTCTTGTTTATTTGTATAGGTCTCAACTGTTTTTTTCATGTTATCGTAAAGTTCAGATTTGATATTATCTTCTAACCAATTTTGAATAAAATCGGCAATAAAATCACACATCATTGTTGGGTCTGTAATCCAAACACCATTGTCTTCATTCATCCATTCAGGTTGAATGTGAGGTACTTTACCAATCACGGGAACTCCCGATGCCATTGATTCTAATGGGAATGTACCGAATCCACTTTGTTCGTCCATCCAAACACTAACAAAACAATCACGTAAAGAATTTGCAAATTCTTTTTCAGAAAGACCTCTTAAATCTCTAAACGTAAACCATCGGTATTGAGGGAATTTAAGATAAAAAGTTTTAATGATGTTGATAGTATCCTCTTGTTCTTTAGTGTGTACCCCAATGATTGGCATTGGAGGTAAATTTTTTGGATAAAAACTTTCAGTAATTAAAGGTTTAACAATGTCAAAACTGCTTTGTCTCATTACTTTTTCAATATATTCTTGTTGTTTCTGATTAGTAGTTAAACATTTAAAAAACCCATATTGAGACCAACTCTGACCAGGTTGTAATGTTTCAACAATATGAGAATAGTTTTGAGCTAAAACAATTTTACCACAAGGTAAATCTTTAATTTGTTCCATAATAAAACCAAATATTTCAGGTACTACAATAAAATCCTCAGGAGACATTTCTAAATTTTGACCTTCAATTGATTTATGTGGAATTGACATATATTCTTCATCCATCCAAGCAACTACTCCTGCGTAATCACTTTTTTCGTGAAGAATGATTGGGTTGAATCCAGAATCTAAAAGAGTTTTTGCCATTTGATAGATTAATCTAACAGATGCCTTAGCATTTCCTTTAGTATCCTGTACTAAGAAATAAATTCTTGATTTTTTATCTCTTAGATTTTGAATTGATAATTTTACTTTTTCGTTTAACGATGCGTCCATATTAATAGTGATTTATAAGTTTTTTATTTAATAAGCTATTGAATGATAATCTAAATGGAATACTAGTATTTGTACTTGATTTCATTCCTAATTTTTCATCAATATCTTCGTGTTCAGTTAAAATTGTGTCCATTAATATTTTAACCATTTCAAATTTTATTATGTTAATTTTCTGTTCTGTTGAACCAGATAATTCTTCATCTGTAATTTCATTAGACATGTCTAAATATTCTTCGATTTTATCTAAATCGAAATAATAATTTTCTCCTAATACCTTAATCATATATCTCTGTTATTTTTGTTTTTAAATCCTTTAGGGTTGTTATTGAATGTTCAATATTAATATCTTGATTATATGATGTTTCATATTTTATAACAATTTTATCTTTTGGGTGATTTAATAATAGTGTAGGATTTGCTGTAAGTAAAACATCTATTGAATCCCAAAGTGAATTAATTGTTGATTCACTATAAAATTTGACAGTTTCAACTAAACAACCAAATTTTGAAATGAAAAATAAAGACGCTGGTTTTGATTTACCCATTTCATCCGAAACTATTAAAATATCGTGAGAATCTCGTACATCTAAATAAAAATTATTAAAATCCATCATACTAGAATGCTCAACTGAACCTGCGTGGCCAAAAATTTCCATAGTATGTTCCTTATATAAAAAATTATATAATTCGTCCTCATCTTTAAATTTAAGATGTTTTGATATATCTAATGTTGTTAAATCTGAAATTACTTCATATTCAGATTTTTCTTCATCTTCTTTAAAAGGATTTTCAAGATACCATTTTTCATACTCTTGTTGTATTTTTTTTAAAGTATCTCTTAATACTCCGTTTAACTCTATTGCAATTTTCATTCTGTCTCGTTATCGTATTTGTCTAAAATCTTACTAATTAAAGGATTTCTAACAATGTCTTTTTTATCTTTAAATTCAAAAGTTGAAATGTGATTAGAGTCTCTAAACTTTTCAATAGCGTCCCATAAACCACTGTGTGTTTTGTTTTTATATCTATCAGATTGTTCAACATCTCCAGAAATAAAGAACTTACTATTAAATCCAATTCTTGTCAATAGAAGTTTCATCTGACTTGGTGTTGCATTTTGACCTTCCTCAAATATTAATATTGAATTATCAATATTCATACCCCTCATAAATGCCAAAGCAAAAACTTCAATAACTTCAAGTTCTTTTAATTTTTCCCTCATTTCCTTTCCAATAATTTTATTTAAAAGATAATATGATGGGAAAATATACGGGTCTAATTTTTCTTCTACGTTACCTGGTAAACTACCTAATTTTTCTTCAGCTTCAACCGCAGGTCTTACAATAATAATTTTTTCGTAAGGGGTATTCGGGTCTGATAATAAATCAACCGCAGCCTTCATTGTAATATAACTTTTACCTACACCTGCAGGTCCTGAACAAATAGTTACTTCGCTTGAGGTTAAAACGTCATAATAATTTTTTTGGGTTTGTGTTAAAAATTTTTCTTTTGTTTTTCTTTTTATGATAGAACATATAATTTCTTTTTTTGTTCTTGTACTTTTTTCTTCTGTTAATGGTGTTGGTGTTGGTAATCTTCTACTTGGTTTTGTCGCCATTATTTAATATTAGTGTAATAGTTTATCC
>Ga0209086_10002101_pt1 | contig 15776 bp, 17 predicted proteins | sample M_130207_XF_Meta_FD_187312 | JGI IMG/M metagenome (GOLD analysis project Ga0209086, IMG submission 187312) | Freshwater microbial communities from Lake Montjoie, Canada to study carbon cycling - M_130207_XF_MetaG (SPAdes) (version 2) | ecosystem: Environmental > Aquatic > Freshwater > Lake... | reverse complement strand
AGATCATCGGGTGTTCCAATGATCGCAGTACCGCCAGCAGTGATTTGCTCAAGCAAATCCCATTTATTTTCAACATGAACTGCACCTGGTCGACCAAGCGTCCACACGTTGTATTCGTTGTGCCAATGCTGCAAACCGTCAACTGCTTGATTGCGGGCTTCTTCACGCGATTCGGCAATATGGAAACTCAACATCACGCGCCAGTTTTTGCGATCAATAGTTTGCCCGTGCTTAAGTGCAGACTCTTGAGCGAACGACCACTGGGTGGGTAACGCAGCAAGACCAGCAGTGCTGTTTGAGGCAATGGATAAAACACCACAACCAAACTTTCCGGCCATCTGCATTCCTGACGGTGACAAAGTTGATGCAGTCACAACCGGCATGTTGTCTTGCACAGGAAGCAGTTGTAGTTGTGCATCTTTCAGCGTGAACCAATCACTCTCATGAGAGAAGCGATCTTCACCGCGCAACAAACGCAAGATGACACCCAGGGCTTCGTCCTGGCGATCGCGTTGCACTAACGGATCAATGCCGAGAGTCCACGCATCGCTGGGCAATGCGCCAGGTCCGGTACCAAACATGGCGCGCCCTTTGGTCATGTGGTCAAGTTGCACGATTCGTTGGGCCACATTGAACGGGTGGTGATACGGAAGTGAGATGACGCCGGTACCCAAACCAATGGTGTGGGTTCGTTGACCAGCCGCAGCCAAGAACATTTCTGGCGATGCGATCATTTCCCAACCACTTGAATGGTGTTCTCCACACCAAAATTCGTCAAAACCCAGACGGTCAAGGTGGGCTGCAAAGTCGAGGTCGCTTTGAAACTGCAGAACCGGGTTCTCACCGACCGGGTGATGGGGCGCCAAGAAGGTACCGAATTTCAAACGGTCGGGCCGACCACCAGGATTTGATTGTTGAGCCATGTGTCTACAGTACGTTGCGACATCAGAATTGCCGACAGTTCATCGTCACAAAGGTCGGATTTTTCGGGTTTTCGGCTAACCTGTGAGAGCCGTAACGGGGACGTAGCTCAGTTGGCAGAGCGCTACCTTTGCAAGGTAGATGTCAGGGGTTCGATTCCCCTCGTCTCCACTCGTTGCTTCGCATGCATGCTCATGCTTAACCGATATAAGTTGTTCCTATGAGGCTTGCTCGAGAAATCATCGACCGGTTCGGTCAAGTTGAGGACGATCAGAAGTACACCCGCCTCGTTGAATTGTTTACCGATGACGCGATCTACTACGACCCGTTTGCTGGAGCCCAAGTTGGTAAAGCGGCCATCCACGAATTCATGTCGGAGATGGAGCGAGTCATTCCCAAGATGGGCGTGTACTTCGCGAATTGGGAGACTTCCGCTGATACTCACGTGGGATGGGCCAAGTGGAACATGGTGGTTCCGGTCAACGGAGTTGAATACCCGATTCCTGGTCAGAGCATGTATCGCTTGCGAGATGGCAAAGTGTGTTTCGTTGCCGACTATGTAGACGCTTCGTCGTATGCGCGCATTAGACCCGATCGTCGGCCCGACGCGGCGAGCGCAGCTCTTGTTGAAAAAGGGAACCTTCAAACTGGGAAAAGTTTGAATGTGATCACCGAATTCTGGAATCAACGTATGACGTCATGGTCACCAGTTGAAGATGGAACCGTGACAGTGAACGATCTTGGTATTGAAGATTCGGTTGCTTGGGTTCAATGGACGTGCCATACGCCAAGCGGTGAATTTCCGGGATGGACACTGCACAACATTGACAATGGGCAGGTGCTGTCTGACGACCATTGGGATGACGCGCGAAGTTAACGAAGTGCTCGTCGGCGCAAGCCCAAGAGCAGAATTCCGATTCCGAATAATGCAACAGCAACCGTCAAACCATTTTCGTTATGACCCGTTACTGGAAGTTGTTCGGCAACAATAGTTGTTGCTGGAATTGTGGTTGTCGCCGCCGCGATGGTCGTTGTCGCCGCCATGGTTGTGGTGGTAGTGGTTGTGGTAGTGACTGTCACTGTGTTGGCGAGTCGAATGACTCCCAAATTTGAAGTTGCTTCACTATCAATTTTGACGGTAATTTCGCCGGCGATTTCGCCGGCAGCGACAATTCGTCCATCGTTTTGAATCGAAACCGAATGTATTTGACCGATGACATCCGGACTTGACCAGATTCCATAGTCGGCGAAAGAAGTATCAGGATTGGCAGTGTGGTCTAAGCGCATGACGAAAGGATTGGCAGGACCTTCTGAAATCGGAAAAGTGGTGCCACCAAGAATGATGAATCCATCTTCGGTAATCGCGACACTTTTGGTGACTGTATCAACTGTGCTCTCGCTGAAGTATCCCCAACCACTAGGTGCGCATTCGGTGTCAAATGCACCTGTGCTATCCAAACACACAACCAATATGCTTTTTGTGGCCTCGGGCAGTGAGTCAATATAAGACCCGACAGCAACAAGGTTACCATTGGCTCGCAGAGCAATGGAAGTGAGTTGCGGATCGCCGCTGAGTTCATCAATGAAATAGCCCTGATTCCCAAATGTCTGGTCAAGTTGTCCGTTGCTCATCAGGCGGCCAACTATGGCAGCATCTGGGGCAACCGTTCCGACAATTGAACCGGCAAAAACGATATGCCCATCGGTGTCGATGACAACATCTTGAGCCTGTCCCTTTTTATCTATAGATGATGTGAATCGGCCAGCAGAACCATTGGGCCCGAATGACTTATCGAGATTGCCCAACGCGGTAAAACGTGTGACCAGAATCCGTTGATCACTACTGTCAGATGCGGTTGGATATTCATCACCAACAACAACTATTTTTCCATCGGATTGAACTGCCAACGCTCGTCCGGAGGTGCCAGCACGAGCCGAGTACGTAGCAATGCCATTGTCCCCAAAGGAATTATCCAACGTGCAAGTACTGGTGAATTTCGTAAGAAAAAGAGTCGCTTGGTTATCAATCTGCATAGTTCCGGTAATAACAAATGAACCGTCGACAAGAACAACGACGTCACTTGCGACTGCGTCACGGAACGCATCAAGGAATTCGCCGTTGGCGCCACAATCTGGATCAAGAAATCCGTTCGCAAGAAAGCGATTGATCAGAATTCTTGACGAAGGACTCTCGGTTAAGGAACCGACCGCCAAAATGCGATCATCAGGATAATTGGTGATTGCATACGCCGCCGACGAATCGGTGTGAGTTGACACAACAACCCCATCACCGCCCCATGAAGTATCAAGATCTCCGTCACTTGCAAAAGCAATTGCGCGAAACATCAAAATCGTGCTAATGCCAACAATGACTGCGACGAGTTTTTTCACATGGTAAGTCTACGGAAATATGAGCTTCGGGTGTTTTTATCGCGGAGACGTGAGTGCAAATGCCACTGCGGCCGCGTGACCAACATTGAGTGAATCGACATCATCAGCAATCGTGATACGAATTTGATGGTCGGCAGCCAACAGAGTCTCGGCGGGCTCGGTGATTTTGATCGGGTGAGCACTTACCCCAGCATTCTGCCGACGTATTTGTGGTGTTGAGCGCACATTTTGCGTTGATTGATGCGTTTAACAGGTATGACAAACACAACCCTTAACTCACAACCACTTATCCTCCTTGACATTGATGGAGTCATCAATGACTTAAACGCTCTCAGCGGCATAGATCGTGACTGGGGCATTGACCAGGTTTATAGCCATGGACACATGGTGCATATCCCGGAATATATGGGATGGCTCATTCGCCAACTCACCGATGTTGCAGAAGTGCACTGGTGCACAACCTGGCGACACCGCGCCAACGATGAAATCGCCGAACATCTTGGTGTTGTTCAACTTCCCGTCGTCGACGATGGTACAAATAGTCGTTTTGTTGACTGGAAGGCTGCGGCGGCATATGACTTGGCCGAAGCGGCCCTCAAGGCAGGACGGCGAGTTCTCTGGATTGAGGACTTTTACGGCCATTTGCCCGTTCGTGAAATGCCAGCAGGTGTCGAGTTTGTGGACACGGCAGCGAACGACGAAATGGTTTTAGAAGTCGACATGTTGCCGGGCTGGCTATTGCACCTCTTTAACTCCACCCCCGTCGGATGATTTTGTGATTCTGGTGGCAAAAATGAGCGCTCTTCGGCGAGTTTTCGCCACCAGTTTGACTAAGGGGGTTTCAGGTTGAGATGAAGAGTTCTCTTGTGTCGGGGTCAAGTTGTAGTTTCCATCCGCCTTCGTGAGCGGCGTGGTGATGCCTAGAACATAACGGGACCATGTTGTTGAGATCGGTTGATCCACCGCCTCCAGAATCAGACATGGCCCAATATTCAATGTGATGCACGTTGCAGTGATCAAAAATCACTTCACAGTCCGGAATTGCACAGGTTGGATGTATTGCTTCGAGTGCTCTTCGTTGATGCATGGTCGCTAATCGTTTTGATCGGCCGACATCGATCGGGACTGATCGCCCATCAAGCACTACTGGCAAGATTTCGGCTTCACAAGCCAACCGGCGCACTGTTTCGACCGGAAGGTCGGCTCCGAGAGCAGTTCGGCAGGTGCCACCAGCATGTAAACCGCTCTTCAATGTTTCGAGATCGACGTGAACAACGATTTCAGCGCGAGCTGAGACATCTGATGCCGTGTCGCTGGCACCATTAACCAAAGCGATGAGGGCTTGGGCTTGACGGTGATCGTTTGGTTCGATCCATGGCATCACTTCAACGGGGACTTCTTTGTCTCCCGAGTGAAACATGTTCTCGACAAAGCGGCCGATCTTTGATTTCAAGATTGATGCGCTGATCGGATCGAACTTTCCGCTGACCGACAAGCAGCCGTCGGCTTCGTGGCGCATTTTGAAGAACGTCTCACGCTTTTGACGCTCAAAAGTAGACAAGCCGTCATCGGTGACAACTGATTTGGCGGTCTCGGTCACTAAGTGACTGAATTCAGACGCGGTCATTGTGGTTGATGCTTCAATAAGTTCAGGTAAGTGCGCCATGAATGCTTCTCGTTCAGCGCCAGCGATCTTCAAACCCCGCCCGAGAGCGTCTACATGAGCGGCAGTCGTGTTGCCAGCGGCCAACACGGACGCCATTTCTGGTGCGGCTTCAGTGACCAATCCACGAGAAACGACCTCTCGAGCTTCACGAGACGTGAGACCACCATGAGCAACAAGTTCACGCTCAGGAATCACAAACGTCGGAGCGACCGGGTCGTGCATCAACGAAATCATCCGAGCGTTCGCTTCAAGCATCTGTGCATCAAGCTTGGCTTGACGCACCCGAAGATCGGCCATGAAGGAAGGCAATTCAGCGATGTTCATTTCGCTGATCACGACCTTTACTGGTCCACTCCACTCGAACAAAAACTTCAAAACAACCCCAATTTCATTGGTGATTCGTAACTTTTACTGCTACGAACGTATGTTCTAAAGATACAGGAAGGGTGTTGCAAAGTCAACGCAGCAAACAACAAATTTCAAAATATTTGTGAAGAATATCGACCAATAAAACTGGTGCAGAATCGTTGTGGAATGCGCAAGGATTCTGCACCAGAATCACAAGTGGCTGGGCTAATTCTTGCGGGGTGACCGCTTCGTTGTCGGAGCGGTCACCGGCACACCTGCCGACGGGCAAATGTCGGCTAACTCACAAATGGTGCACTGCGGTTTACGCGCATCGCATACGCGACGTCCGTGCAAGATGAGTCGCAAACTAAACGAACCCCACTCTGCCGGCGGCAAGTAATCGTTGAGTTGCAATTCAACTTTCACGGGATCTTCGAGTTTCGTGAGTCCCAAACGTCGCGATAATCGACCCACGTGAGTGTCGACTGGTAGTCCTGGCAAATCAAACACCACGCTGCGTACAACGTTGCCCGTCTTGCGACCAACACCTGGCAACGTGACGAGATCTGAAAGTTCGCTCGGTACTTCTCCCCCAAAACGTTCAATCAAGTTGTGCGCCATGCCCATTAAATTTTTTGCCTTGCTCTGATAAAAGCCCGTTGAGCGAATGAGCGTTTCAACTTCTGACGGATCAGCTGATGCCAACGACCACGGATCTGGGAAGCGCGCAAACAATGCTGGTGTCACCATGTTGACGCGTACGTCGGTGCATTGTGCCGACAAGATGGTGGCCGATAACAACTCAAAGGCATTGCGATGATCGAGTTCGCAAATCACTTCGGGGTAACCAATTGCTAAACGTCGAGCGACTTCGAGGGCTTGATCTTTGGGCTTGGCCTTGAGCTTGACCGCGGCCTGTTTCTTCACAGCCGACTTCTTCGCGACAGCCTTTTTCGCAGGGGCTTTTTTCGCAGGTGCCTTTTTACTCGCCATTCTTTGACCCTAATCAACTCGTTCAGCCCCCGAACCACCGCCGATAGGGTGAGAGCATGCGCATCTTAGATATCAAACGGCAAATGCAGCCCGATGACATCTCGATCGTTCGCGACCTTTTACGCGACGCCGAACGCGCCGACGGCCATCGTCCACTATCTGATCACCTCTGGCTCGACCTTGTCGACGGCGGACGTGAGGGTTTTGCCGGTCTTGTTGCCTGGGAAGGTGATCACGACCATCCCGTGGCCTACGCCCAAATCAGCAAGGGACACGATTCATTCTCGATCGAACTCGTCGTGCACCCGCACCATCGCTACGAGATGCACCTGATCGGACCCGAGCTATTGAGTGCCGCCATTCACGAAGTCGCCATTAACGGCGGTGGACACGTGCATTGGTGGGTCTTCGAACCAACGATTGGTCACGAACAAGTTGCGGCTCAAGTTGGCCTCACGCCTGGACGTCGTTTACATCAGATGCGCCGCTCACTTCCGTTGTCAAGCGCCGATACCGCAACGCAAGTTTCAGTACGCACATTCGTCAAAGGCCAAGATGAAGAAGCTTGGTTGGCAGTCAACAATCGTGCGTTTGAACATCACCCCGAACAAGGTGGCTGGGATCACGCCACAATGTCAGCGCGTCTGGCTCAACCATGGTTTGATGCAAATGGTTTTGTGTTGCACGAAATCGACAATCAACTCGCCGGATTCTGCTGGACCAAAGTTCACACCGACACCGATCCAGTTCTTGGCGAGATCTATGTGATTGCCGTCGACCCAGCGTTTCATGGCCATGGCCTCGGCAAGTCAATGGTGGTTTCGGGACTTGTCAACATGAGTAACCGCGGCATCAAAACCGCAATGTTGTACGTCGACCCCGACAATGCTGCGGCGATGGCTTTATATGAAACCCTTTGTTTTCGCGTTCACCGCACCGACCGCGCCTTCGTTGGCGATGTTGCACCCATTACCTCAACTTCTGAAAGCGAATAGTCATGACCGCTACCGAAAATCTTCCTCAGTGGAGTGTTGCTGACGTTCATGAATCGTTAACAAGTCGCTCATTTGTTGATTCGCTAGAACGAGTGAAGTCCGACGTTGGTCGTCTCGAAGCGCTCTACGATGAACTCGGCATTCGCGCCCTACCCGATGGCGTGTCGCCAACCGTTGACAGCGAAACCGGCAATCGTCTCGACCGAGCCATTCGTGATTTCAATACGGTCGTCGCACAAACCGAAATCCTTGAGGCATACGTGTACGCAACAGTCGCGACAAACACGCGCGACGAAACTGCTCAAGCATTGCTCTCCGAAATTGAAGTTGCGGGTTCGCGCATCACACCTCTGCTCGCCCGCCTTGCCGATTTTGTGTGCGATCACAACGTTGATGCTTTGTCTGCGGTCAGCAGCGAAGCCCGCGATCACCTCGGACCGCTCATGCGACTTGCTGAACGTTCAGAACACCAAATGGACGAATCTGAGGAAGGCCTTTATGCCGAACTGTCGACCACTGGTTCGTCGGCATGGGGGCGCTTGCAAGGCGACATCACCTCGCAACTCACTGTTGATGTTCAATTACCAACAGGAACAAAGCGCATGCCGATGCCCGCGGTGCGTGGTCTGGCCACCGAAGCCGATGTCGCAGTTCGTAAAGCTGCGTACGACGCCGAAATGATTGCCTGGCCAACCGTTGCCACTGCGTGTGCCGCAGCCATGAACGCCATCAAGGGCGAGGCCAACACCATCAATCGTCGTCGTCGCTGGGATTCACCGCTTGACGCTTCGCTATATGGCAATAGCGTCAGCCGCGCCACCTTCGATGCCATGCAATCGGCCATCATCGCCTCGCTCCCCGACTTTCGCTCATGGATGCGTACCAAGGCTCGCTTGCACGGACACGCCGGAGCCTTGCCGTGGTGGGACCTCATGGCCCCGCTACCTGTTGCCGGTGGTTCAATCACCTGGGATGAATCAATTCATTTAGTCCGCAATGCTTTTTCTTCGTTCAGCCCCAACTTGGCTGGTCTCGTTGATCGAGCTATCAACGAGTCGTGGCTTGACGTTCCGTCACGTGAAGGAAAAGTTGGTGGCGCGTTCTGCATGCCGTTCGTCGATGACCGCTCATTGGTGTTGTTGAACTGGAGCGGTTCAGTTGAATCGGCTCAAACAACTGCCCACGAACTTGGTCACGCCTATCACAACACCCAACTCGCTGGTCGCACACCGTTGCAGAAGCGTCTGCCAATGGCACTTGCCGAAACTGCCAGCATCTTTTGCGAAACTCTGGTCGTCGAAGCCGGACTCGCAACTCTGCAGGGCAAAGAACGCCTCGCACTTCTCGATGTCGATCTACAGGGCGCCAATCAAGTGGTTGTTGACATCCATAGCCGCTTCTTGTTCGAGACCGAAGTTTTCGCTCGCCGTCAACGCCGCACACTTGGCGTGAACGAACTCAACGAAATCATGTTGCAGTCACAAACCGATGCGTACGGTGACGGGCTCGATCAATCAACCGCCCACCCACACATGTGGGTACTCAAGGGCCACTACTACGGCAGTCACTTCTACAACTGGCCCTACACCTATGGCTTGTTGTTCGGTCTTGGCTTGTTTGCGCAATATCACGCCGATCCCGATCGTTTCCGCTCTGGTTACGACGATCTTTTGAGCCGAGCCGGCATGGCAACGGCCGAAGAGCTTGGTTCGGCGTTTGGCATCGACGTCACGCGCGAATCGTTCTGGACCGCCAGCCTTGATGTGTTGCGAGCACGCATGGCCGAATACTCAAAACTCGCCGACCTTCTCTAAACACCACTCCGACTCAATTATCTGACAGGCTGACATTGTGATTACCCGTTATGGCGCGACGCGCGACGAACTACAGAACCTTCTTTCCACCGAGCCGCGCTATCGCGTCGACCAAGTTTGGAAGGGTTTGTATACCGAACTCAATGCCCCCGAAGATATGACGGCACTACCAAAAGCCTTGCGGGCTCAATTGTCTGAAGGTTTACCGAACTCACTGATGCTGGTTGATGAAGTCATTTCTGATGACGACACCACCATCAAGTTCTTGTGGCAACTCGATGGTGGTAGCCGCATCGAAACCGTTCTCATGATTTATCCCGACCGCGCCACCGTGTGCGTCAGCACCCAAGCAGGTTGCGCAATGGCTTGTGGCTTTTGCGCGACGGGCCAGGCTGGCTTCACGCGTCATCTCACCGCCGGCGAAATCATCGAGCAAGTTGTGCGCGCTTCACAACGCGCCAAGGGCATGGATCGCCGCGTGAGCAATGTGGTGTACATGGGCATGGGCGAACCGCTCGCCAACGAAGAACCCGTCTGGGAATCGATTGTGCGCCTTCACGAAGATGTCGGTTTGTCAGCGCGACACCTCACTGTCAGTACCGTTGGCATTGTTCCTGGCATCAATCGTCTGGCATCTCGCCCACTGCCCGTCAACTTGGCAGTCAGTTTGCACGCCGCCAACGACAATCTTCGTGACGCGTTGGTGCCGATCAACCGCCGTTATCCGATCAAGGCTTTGATGGAAGCGTGTAATGGTTTCCTTGAATCAAAGAATCGCCGCCTCACCTTTGAATGGGCGCTCATTGACGGGGTGAACGATCGCCCCACCGACGCCATTGAACTTGCGCAAATCTGTCGCTCGTTTCGAGTACCCGCCCACGTCAACTTGATTCCGCTCAACCCCACACCGGGTTACGAAGTCAAGGGCTCAAGCCGCAATCAGGTTCAGGCTTTCTGCGACCAGTTAGTGGGAATGGGAGCCAACGCCACGATTCGTCGAAACCGTGGCACCGACATTGCTGCGGCGTGCGGTCAATTGGCTGCTGGTCAGCCAGTTCAAATCAGTCGTTCAAAGTAGTCAGTCGTTTGAAGTAGGCAGGGCGTACGACGGATTGGCGACTGCCAATTTGTCGAGCACGCTTGCTCGCACCAGGTCAACCACTTCTTGGAAACGGTCATCCAGATCACCATTACGAATTGCTGTCGCTAATTCGGCATCATCTTTCATGCCCAGCACTGCGAGACGTGCGGCATGATCAAGTACCTGTTGATCACCCATGGCCAATTCGCGTTCGACCATTGCTAAAACATTGATGGCGACTCGTGAATGAAACTGCACGCGACCTGTTGTTGAAGTCAAAACATCTTTTTCAAGCCATTCGCGCACCGACTCAATGAGTTGGGCTGCAGTTGGAACATCGTGGGGCATCGCCATCTTCGTTACCACTTTCCGTCAAGGGCCAAGAACAAGTCATATTCGTTTTCGCACACACGTCGACCAATTGCCGCCAATTCATGACTGCGACTCATTCCCAATACGTGTGAACTGGTTTGAATCATGCACATGATTCCCCACTTCAAAGTGCCCAGCACTTCCCACCAGCGAACCACTTCACGATCAACCTTGTATCCACTCGCCTTTTCGTACTCGGCAATCAATGTGTCGTAGTCACCTAAACCAGCAACTGGTTGAGTTGCGCCAAAACGCCACGCCCGCACACACAACCAACCCAAGTCTTCGATGGGGTCACCGATATGAGCGAGCTCCCAATCGAGAACGGCCCGCAATCCATCCGGGCCGACCATCAAATTTCCTAACCGAAAGTCGCCGTGAACAAGTGCAGTGCGCGTTGATGTTGGTCGATTGCGTTCTAGCCAACGAAAAGCTAATTCAAACGTTGGGTGTGCTTGACCTAAAGCACTATTCAGATTGTCAAGCGTCTCGCGATATTGCTGAACCTGATCAATGCTCGGCAGACCAGTAATTGTTGACGCATCAATTGAATGCAGTGCAGCTAATGCATGCGCCGATTGCGCGACTAAACCAGATCGTGCTGTAGAAAATTGTTCATCGCGCAAAATCTTGCGAGCGATTGTCTCGCCTTCAACATGCGACAAGATCATGAAAGCCAGACCTATGTCGCCCGAACCATTGGCAATGAGTTCGGGCACAGGAACCCCGGCGTTGAATGCGGCTTGCACCACGCGAGCCTCAACACTCATATCGCGAATGTCGCCTTTGCGTTGGCGCTGCAGAATTAACGGACGATCGTCAGCACGGAAACTCCATGTTTCACGTGAGGCACCACCGCTGAGTCGCGCCAATTCGGTGACCGCCTGAGCACCGAGTTCGGTGCGTAATGCCTCACTCAATTGTTCAAGAGGCGAAACCGTTGCTGACACACCCCTATGTTCGCGCACCCGACCTGGTTTTCGACAAGGCAAGAGACTCTCAAGCACCCCTTCGCCCAACCCGCAGGGTTCCTCGTAGCCTTGCACCGTGGTCGCAGCCCTCGAACTCAGCAAGATCAGTTTCGTTCGTGACGGTCGCACCATTTTGGACTCGGTTTCACTCACGGTTGCCGCCAACCAACGTTGGCTGATTCTTGGCGCCAATGGGTCGGGTAAGACCACATTGGTTCGTATTGCCGCAATGTACGAGCACCCCACCTATGGTTCGGTTTCGGTGTTGGGCCAAACCCTCGGCACCACCGATGTGCGTACTCTGCGTCAGCGCATTGGTTATGTGTCGGCATCGTTTGCCAGTGAGCTTCGCCCTGCGCTGATTGCTCTCGACGTTGTGATGACTGCCAAGAACGCCGCTCTCGAGACGTGGTGGCATCAATACGACGCGGCCGACGCCCAACAAGCGCAACATTGTCTTGATCGCATGCGTATTGGCCATTTGGCTCGGCGCACGTTTGGAACCTTGTCTTCGGGCGAACAGCAACGCGTGCTGTTGGCACGTTCGCTCATGAATAACCCCAGCATTGTGTTGATGGATGAACCGAGTGCTCGCCTTGATCTGGGTGGCCGCGAGCAACTCGTTGAAGCATTAAGCGAACTCACTCTTGATACAACTGCCGCACCACTAGTGCTCGTGACTCACCATGTTGATGAAATTCCACCTGGCATGACTCACGTTTTGTTTCTCAAAGATGGCAAAGCAATGACTCGCGGACCAATCGACGAATACTTCACTGCCGAAAACCTGTCGGAGTGTTTTTCAATGTCACTGCATCTTCAGCAACGCGGGAATGGTCGCTACAGCGCCTGGGCTCAGTGAGCCTGAATTATTGAGCGACTAGTGCGCGGAGTCGCTGTTTGCTGGCTTCAATTTCGTCATGCAGAGCGCGCTCGACAACACTCGAGAACAAACGACCTGAATATTGCAGAGTCATGTTGAGCGTGGAAGCCGAACCGACTTCGGTGACTTGGGCGTCAAGTACCCAATCGCTATGCGAGCGACCATCGTTTTCTTGCCGTTCAAAACGTACGTGATGTGGCTCTGAAGTTTCGACCTGAATCATGCGGAGGCGCTTTGAACGGGCAAAAGGCCCAATCTTCCCGCGTAGTTCGACCTGCCACACATTCTCACCCTCGGGAACGACTGCGTGCACTAACCCCATCCATGACGGGTACTGCGCGAGATCGTCAATAAATGGCCAAAGTTCTTTGGCCGAACAAGGCAGATTGACGTCAACTCGAATATCCACAGATATCAGTTAATCACTATTGATCGCGACGGCCGTTGTGACGCGACCTAAACGCATCACGCAACATTGAACCAGTGGCGTCAAGCATTCCACCTAAATCATCATCGGGATCAAAGTGCGGAGCCCAACGGGTGTCGACATCTTGACGAATCAAGAGTTCAGTTGAATCATCTTGCGTGGGAAGGATTTCAATCACTTCTTCTTCAACAATTTCTTCAATAACCGGCGGCGCCTCTTCACGAACGACGACTTCGGCTACAGGTTCAATGACAACAACAGGCTCGATCTCAACAATGGGTTCAATTACAACAACAGGCTCAACAACTGGCTCATCGAGTTCGGCGAACAAACTCGGCCGCGGAATATCAGCTGGACGTGGTCGTTTCGTCGATCCAGTTCCATCACGCTTGACTGCGCCAGTGACGTCGCGCTTCGTAGCACCGGTTGAATCTTTTGGTCGCGGAGTTTCGTTCGTCGGATCGGGAACAGCAGTCAGGTTGCCACGGTCACGCGTCTTGAACAACCGCGGAATCGCTTCACGACGATCTTCAAAAGACCAACCGCGTGGAGCCGACAACGACTCTGAATGTTTTTGACACACCACTCCGCGAGCGCCAGGTGGCGGAACTTCTTCGATGCGTTCTGGCGACCAGTGATCGACCCACAAGCCTGCATCAGTGCCACTTGGGGCCAAGCCATAGATGACAGCGACCGGCTGTCCACATCCGGGCTTTTCACACAGTCGTCGCACACCGCCAAATTAGCCCGTCTAGCCACCCAATTCGGGGACAAACAAAAGACCCAGTTGCCAAAGGCAACTGGGTCCAGTTTGTACGCCGAGGTCCCGCAGGACTCGTACGGAATGATCAGGCGAGCGGACGTCCCTGGGCATCGGGAACTTTGCGCATCACAATGAGAACAAAGTCAATAAGCGCCCAAATTCCAAGGCCGCCGAGTGTGAGAAGTTTGGCGATTCCCAGGCCCTTGTAGCCCAAGTAGAAGCGGTCAATACCTAATCCGCCCAGAAAGAACGACAACAATAATGCTGTCGTATAGGACTTATCAGAAGTTGCTGGACTGTTGAGGCTGTCGGGTGATGTGTTCATGCCAACAGTCAACTCAATCGGCGTCGGAAAGTCAAGGCTTTTCGATAACGCGTAGTGAGGGGGCCCTGAGGTTCCCATCACTTGATCTGGGTGGGCGATGCGGGGCTTGAACCCACGACCTCCACGGTGTGAACGTGGCGCTCTAGCCGACTGAGCTAATCGCCCCAGCAATCTTTTACGCTACCACTACACCTGTGAGCCGACACCCTCAAGAAGGTGCGACACAAGCCTGCCCCATGCCCTGACGGTCGCGGTATGCGGTCCACGGATACGGGCACACCACGTCAAATTTGACTGGGCCATTGCGTTACGACGGTCAAGCAATTGCTTCTCTGGTTTGTGGCATCGTTGGCTTACTTTTCTTTGGTGTGATTTTAGGAACTGTGGCCTTAGTGCTGGGAGTAAGACACGCACGAGAATCAGCGCCCAGTCCGAGAGACTTAAAGGAAGTGGCATGGCCTTAACTGGGATGATTCTCGGAGGAATTGACATAGTTGCTTTCGTGCTATTCGTTGCTTAGAGCAGTTAGAGAAACTCGTCCAACAAGCGTTTGACCAGATGACTCTGTTCAAGAGGGTTCGAAAAGTGTCTAAGGTTCAACAGTGAACTCATTGCCGCCGCCAATACCGCCACCGCCCATATCGGTCCCTCCCGGACCGCCTTCAAATGACGATTCAAATTTTACTGGGCCACTGCGTTACGACCGTCTGGCGATTGCCTCTCTAGTCAGTGGAATCGCTAGTTGTTTGAAATTTTGGCCCCGGCAATTTGGGCTTCTTCAGCTATCTGTGCTGGCCTTTGTGTTTGGAATCCTGTCGCTCAAAAGAATCAAGGCCGAGCCTAAGAGACTCAAGGGACGTGGCATGGCCTTAGCCGGGATGATTATTCCCCCTCTTTTTATACTTGTGTTGATCATTAAATGGTTTCTCTCTGGTGGACCAGACGACCTGCCGTGGTAGCAGTACATACCGCGGTAACTTTTCTTAATCGTCGTTGTTAACGGTGGACTAGACATGCCGTATTAGCGAGCTTGAAGAAGTCGATTCAACAGTGAACTCATTGCCGCCGCTTTACTAGTAGATATTCATCAAGTTTCACTGAGAAACTGCGACACACGCCTGTCCCATGCCCTGACGGTCACGATATGCGGTCCACGGATACGGGCATGTGGCGTCGAACGGAACTATTTGCTGCACGACCCCAGTATGGGCATCGGCGCAGTCCACTTCGTAGGCCTCTTGCTGAACTTCGTTGGTTGCGACACACGAACCAACTCGTAAGACATTGTCAATCGGTGTCGGCTCACCTGGTTTGCTAAACGCGCCAAGCACCAAAATCAAAATGGTGCCCAACACAATTACGGCCACCACGAACTTCCACGGAAACTTTGCCGGCGAATAATGACGACGATCGGTATCGACTGCAATGTTGTGCAATCGCTCATTTCGTTGTAGCACTTCGCTTTCATCAACTTCATTGCGATGTGCTCGAAGATCGGCATCGTATTTGTAACGCAATACCGGATCAGATAACACACGCCAAGCCTCATTGATCTCGAGCATCTGAATGGACGTTTTTCCTTCGTGCTTGTCGGGGTGATGCACGCGCGCCAAGTTGCGATAGGCCGTACGAATTTCTTCTGGACTCGCAGTCGGTGCAACACCGAGTCGCTGATAGTGAACACCTTGCATCTTCAACTGCTTCTTTGACTAGTAGCCAAGGTCAACGGACACTGGACCGAGCAAATCTTTACCGTCAGCCCAATTCCGCACATTTCCAGAGATGCGTTCACTGAGTAACGGGACCGCCATGGCAGGAGTGTTGCC
>Ga0209086_10002099_pt1 | contig 15782 bp, 30 predicted proteins | sample M_130207_XF_Meta_FD_187312 | JGI IMG/M metagenome (GOLD analysis project Ga0209086, IMG submission 187312) | Freshwater microbial communities from Lake Montjoie, Canada to study carbon cycling - M_130207_XF_MetaG (SPAdes) (version 2) | ecosystem: Environmental > Aquatic > Freshwater > Lake... | reverse complement strand
TTATGACAATGTACAACCTGGTAGAACAGTTCAAGTTTACTACTCAACCACAGCTAACACATTAGATGCTAATACTGATGACTTTGCTGATGTTACTGGACTACCACAATCTTGTCAGGATGTAGTAACTCTTGGTGCTTCCTATAAATTACTATCATTCTTAGATGCAGGTCGTATTAACCTTACTTCTGCTGAGGCTGATAATGCCGATAGCAAGACTCCATCTACTGCTGGTGTTTCGGCTTCTCGTTATATCTTTGCTCTGTACCAACAGAGATTAAACGAAGAGGCGTTGAAGTTGAAAGACAAGTACCCAATTCGTATACACTACACAAGGTAAGGAAGGTTAATGGCAACTCGTTTATATAGCTCTATAAGTGTTGAGACAACACTAGCATCTAGTATCAATAACTCGGTTACATCAATAGTAGTAGCAACTGGAACTGCAACCACCTTACTTGGTGGAGTTACTATTGTAGCAAACAGTCAGTTTACTGTAGCAATAGATCCAGATACTATTAATGAAGAAATTGTTTTTATCACAGCAGGTCCATCAGGAGATACCTTTACAGTAACTAGAGGCAGAGCAGGATCAACTGCTGTATCGCACTCAACAGGTGCAACAGTAAAACACGTTCTAACCTCAGATGATTTAACAGCCTTTGCTGCCGGTATATCACCAGTATCTACTTTAGCATTTTCTGGTTCAACATCTGGTACAACTACACTTCAAGCAACAGCAGTTGCTGGCACTAATACTTTAAGTTTACCTGCAACTACAACTGATACCTTAGCGGGAATTGCTGCTACGCAAACATTAACCAATAAGACACTTACTTCACCAAAAATAAACCTTACTCTTAATGCTCAAACAGGAACTACTTATACTTTAGTTGCTGCTGATTCAGGTAAGTTAGTTACTTCATCAAATGCCGCTTCAGTAGTTATAACTATTCCACCTTCAGTATTTGCAGCAGGTGAACAAATAAACGTTCAATCAATAGGTGCTGGTCTGACTAGTTTTGTAGCAGGTGCTGGTGTAACCGTAACATCTACTGGTGCTACCTCGGCTGCTCCAATACTAAGAGCACAAAACTCTGCTTGCACAATTATTTGTACAGCATCTAACGTATTTACAGTGATTGGGGATCTATCCTAATGGCAACCTATAAAGTACTAGCCCAGTCAGCACCTAGTGCTACTACAGCAACTACGCTGTATACGGCGACTAATGCAACTATTGTATCTAGCCTTAATGTTGCTAATACAGGTGGTGCAGCAGATACTATTCGTATTGCAGTAAGGCCAGCAGGAGCAACTCTTGCTAATCTACATTATTTAGTTTATGGAGTTCAAGTTCCATCTAGTGCAATCTTTACCTTTACAGGTGGAGTTACTTTAGCCAATACAGATGTTATCACTATTTATTCAACTACTGGAACGTCATCATTTAGTGCGTTCGGAAGCGAGGCCAACTAATGTCAGTAGCTATAACAGGCGGTACCGTATCAGCTAGTGCTGCTTTAGCATTTAATGCTCAGACTGGTACCACATATACTTTAGTAGCGGCAGATGCTGAGAACAAATTAGTTACCACATCTAATGCCTCTGCTGTAACAGTAACAGTTCCCCCTTCGGTTTTTACTGCGGGACAACAAATTAACGTAGCATCTATTGGAGTAGGGCTAACATCCTTTGCTCAAGGTGCTGGTGTTACAATTACCTCAACTGGTGCAACTGCAACAGCTCCAGTTTTAAGAGCAAGGTACTCAGCAGGTACAGTAATATGTACTGCAAGTAATACTTTTTTGATTGTGGGTGATTTGAGCTAATGCCAATACTTGGAATTATTGCCTCGCAGGATTATACAAGAATTACCAGTTCATACGAATCTATTGCTAGTGCTACTGGCACAGGTTCAAGCGGCACAATTACATTTAGTTCAATACCTGCTACTTACAGCCATTTACAAATTAGGTGTACTGCTCGCAGTAGTTCAGTTTTATCTACCGAGTATATTATTATTAGATTAAATAATGACACTACGGCAAATTATATATATCACGGTGTAGAAGGAAATGGTACGGCTGCTAGTGCTTTTGTATCAACAGGAGAAACCGCAGGATTTGGTACAGAAGTAACTGGTGCTGGTGCTACTTCTAATGTTATGGGAACAGCAATTATTGATATATCAGATTATGCTTCAACCAATAAAAATAAAACAATTAGACATTTTGGCGGAGATGATACAAACGGTGGCGGTCTAATAGGCATTAGGTCTAATTTATGGCTGAACACATCAGCAATTAATAGAATAGACATTATTTCTTATCGTGCCGCAAATTGGACAACTACTTCAACTTTTGCCTTATACGGAATCAGGGGGTCATAATGGCATCAACATACGAAAAGATAGCGACTAATACTTTAAGTAGTGCTCAATCATCAATTACTTTTAGTTCTATTCCATCAACTTATACTGATTTAGTTTTAATTTCTAATGCGGCAGTTTCAAGCGGTGCAGCCCAAATGTTATGCCGATTAAATTCAGATACAGGAAGTAATTATAGTTTTACTCGTCTTGGTGGTGATGGTTCTACAACAGAAAGCAGTAGAGCCTCATCAGTATCTTATATGCAAATAACTTGGTTTGGATATTTAACTACAACAATAAATCAAGCGGGAATTGCAAATTTTATGAATTATTCAAATTCAACAACAAACAAAACTGTATTAACTAGAAGTAATAATGCTGGTAATGGTGTTGGTTCAAATGTGAATTTATGGCGTAGTACAAGTGCTATAAATACTATTTTGTTATATCCTGATGCTTCTACTTTTGCTACTGGTTCAACTTTTACATTATACGGAATTAAGGCGGCTTAAACAATGGCTAATACATATACTTTAATTTCTAGTGTTACGGTTGGTAGTGGTGGTGCTAGTAGCATTGATTTTACTTCAATACCTGCTACATATACAGATTTATTAGTAAAAATGTCTACTAGGGCTGTTGCTACTAGCAATTTCCCAAACACCAGAGTTCGTTTTAATTCAGATTCGGGCAGCAATTATACATACAGAAGATTATATGGAACAGGAGTTGCGGCTGGTTCAGACACGGCTACTGAAACTGGTGCTATGATTGCTAACACAAATGGTAGTGATTCAACTGCAAACACTTTTGCAATTACTGATTTTTATATTCCAAATTATTTAAGTTCAAATCAAAAAGCAATAGGCGCGGAAACTGCTTCAGAAAACAATGGAACTACCGCTTATATTTTTGCTATGGCTGATATTTGGACAGGAACAACAGCAATTACCTCAATGAGTATTTATTCAGATTACAATTTTGCACAATACTCAACTGCTTATCTATACGGAATATCCAACGCTTAACAAAGGAGAAAAAATGACAAATAAAATAATCGTAGATTGCTCAACTGGAGTTACTACTGAGGTTGAACTAACTGCAGAGGAAATTGCAGAACGTGAGGCAATGGCTGCAGAATATGCAGTACAGAAGGCTCAAGAAGAGGCTGAGGCAACAGCTAAGGCTGCCGCTAAAGAATCTGCTAATGCTAAACTTGCAGCGCTTGGTTTAACTGCAGAAGAAATTGCAGCACTAACTAAGTAACAAGTTTTAAGTTCCTCCTAAGCACCGAGGCTAAAAGGCTTATTTTTTTATGTCCAAATCTAAGGAGAGCTAATGGCTTATGGCGATGATATTACCGAGGCAATTCCCTACGTTTTATCCAACCCTGCTGGTGCCACAAACTATTCAGCTACTGGTGTTAATTATGATATGGCTATTGCCGGTCTGCCATTTTTTATTGGGGCAACTGATGAATCACCTTACCGTAGAGTAACTGCTAAGTATCGTAAAGAGCAGTATGACCAGACCAGAGAAGCTGGTGAGCAATCACTTACTGGTTGGTGGTTTAGATCTCAATCAACATTTCACCTTGGCGCTGGTATTAAATACTTTGAACCAGCACAAGATGAGTCACTTCGTTTCCAATACACAGAGTCTAAAGGTGTAGATGTCTTTACTAAAGGACAGGTTACCTTATTAAATACTACTGCTAGTTTTAACTCAGGAGCCGCAGCACCTCAACTAATAGGTGTTAATGATGGCACCAATGACTGTATTATAATTACAGATGGCACAGCAATAAAGAAGATTACATCTGGCGGTACATCTAGTACTTATACCCAAGCAGGAACACCTGCAACTATCTTTAGCATTACAACTAATGGTAAGCAATACTTCTTTATCAATGGTAGCCACGTTCACAGAGGTAACCTTGCTGGTTCAACTAGCGATACTGAAATCTACAATGCAACTAGTACTACTCGCGGTACTATCCGCTTTGTTAAGCAACGTCTTATTGCTGCTATTAATAATAAGATATACGAGTTAGATGCTAACAATGCCTCCGGCGCACTACCTGCTGCTTTATTTACCCATCCTAATACATCTTGGGTATGGTCATCAATATCAGAGGGACCTAGTGCTATCTATATATCAGGATATGACCCTAATGGAACATCCTCATCTGTATTTAAAATTGTCTTAGATGTAACAAATTCTAACTCATTAGGTTTTCCAAGCCTTGAAACACCTACAGTTATTATTGATCTACCAGAGGGTGAGCGCATTAATGACTTTGATGTATACCTTGGTACATATGCAGTCCTTGCAACTAACAAGGGATTTAGAGTAGGCGTATCAGATACTAATGGAAATATTCAATATGGTCCTTTGTTGTTTGACCAAGCTGCTTGTAATTCAATAGCATTTAGAGATCGTTTTGCCTATCTTGCAACTACTATTGATGGTGAGGCAGGATTAGTAAAAGTAGATTTATCTACAACTGTAATAGCTAACAGCCTAGTGTTTCCTTGGGCTTGGGATTTAATAGCAAGTGGCATTACTACTGAGTCTAATCAAGTAGCCTTTTTTGGTAATACAGATAGGGCAGCCTTTACTTCTGGTAATGTTGTTTACGCTGAGTCAACTACTGATAAAGTAGCAACTGGTTATCTGCAAACAGGTTTTATACGATACAACACATTAGAAAATAAATTATTTAAACTACTTAATACTAGAATAGATACCACAAATGGTGGTATAACTATTCAATCTGTTGATTATGCAAATACTGAATACAATTTAGGTGGTTTTGCTCAAGGCACTGCAAGTAGTGAGATAGGTATTCCTTATCCTAACTCAGCACAAGAATATCTTGCCTTTAAATTTACTATGACTAGATCATCAACTGATGCAACTAAGGGTCCACTATTTACTGGATACCAATTAAAGTCTTTACCTGCTGTACCTCGCCAAAGAATAATCCAATACCCTTTATCTTGTTATGATCACGAGAGCGATAATATGGGTGTTGAGGTGGGCTATGAAGGTTCAGCCTATGATCGGTTGACCCAATTAGAAGCGGTAGAAAATATAGGAGATACCATCAGAGTAGAAGATTTTAGAACTGGTGAATCATACATTGGATTAATTGAAGAACTTGACTTTATAAACAAAACCCCAAGTGATAGAAGATTCTCCGGATACGGTGGAATGTTAATCGCTACTATTAGATTGATCTAACAATATGACACCGAACGAATGGGCTGGATTAGCAGTAGCGGTAACGACATTAGTTGGAGCACTAGCTATAACAGTAAGACACCTTGTTAAATATTACCTATCTGAGCTGAAACAAAATGGAGGCTCCAGTATCAAGGATCAGGTCAATAGGTTAGAGGAAAAAGTTGATACCTTGTACCAGATTTTAATACAGAAGTAAGGAAACAATGAGCGTATTAGATATTGCTAAAGCTGAATTAGGTTATAAAGAAATTGGTAATAACGATACCAAGTATGGCAAATGGTATGGACTAAACAACAACCCTTGGTGTGCAATGTTTGTATCGTGGTGCTTTGACCAAGCAGGATTAGCATCTAAGGTAGCGGCTCAGACCGTTAAAGGATTTGCTTCTTGTCAGGCAGGACTTAAATGGTTTACCAGCAAGGGCAAGATAGTTCCAGTTGGTAAAGCTCAAGCAGGAGATATAGTTTTCTTTCAATTTGATGCTGATGTAGAAGCCGATCACGTTGGCATTTGCGCTAGCAATGATGGAAAGAAATACCTTATGGTCTATGAGGGTAATACCTCAGCAGATACTAAAGGCAGTCAATCAAATGGAGATGGTGTGTTTCTAAAGAAACGTTCCTACTCCCTAGTAATGGGCGTTGCTCGCCCTTAAAGGATGTATATGAATACAACTAAATTAAAAGCAATCGTTTCTACCTATGCTCGTGCTGCTATTGCAGCCGCACTTGCTCTATACCTTGCCGGTAATACAGACCTAAAGGCATTAGCAACAGCAGCAGTAGCCGCAGTTGCAGGACCTATCTTAAAGGCGATAGATCCATCAGCTACAGAATTTGGTATTGGTTCCAAGTAACTTTAACTTTACTGCGAGGCAATACAGGGCCACCCTTTCAACGGGGTGGCCTTCTTTTTTGTTGTCTAAATTTCCCTAGCTGGATCATCTATTGGACAAGGCACGCATATCAGGTTGCCACAGTTAGCACAGGTTGCATCTAACATATACCAGGAGATCTCAAAGTCATCAAAGGTAGCAAGGATAGAGAATACTTTAGAGCCACAAGGACAGGCGTGTAATGGTCCTAAGGACCTTAGATCAGTACCAAATTTATCAGGTAGCTTCTCTTTATTTTTTCGCAGGGTTGGTAGACGGAACATACTGACCGTACTGTCGCGGCGCTTAATGCGCCGCCCGTACCGTAATTCGCCTCACGGCTCATATGGTACACATTATTGGACTAGTAACCGATCATAATCGCTTTCACGGCGTGTCGTATTCACATCCCACCATTGTCTGATCCCAGTGCTACAATTAATCCAAGACAAAAGGAGGGGCTATATTGACTACGGTTGTTGGTATTCAAGGAAATGGTTACGCAGTTCTTGCTGCTGACTCACAGATTACAGAAGATAATCTTAGAACAATTAGTTTAGGTACACCCAAGATAGTTCAGGTTGGTTATGTTGCCATTGGAATTACCGGTGATACTAGAGCTGGTGATATTTTAACTTACAACTGGAAGCCACCAACATATAGAGGTGAAGATCCTGTCCAGTTTATGGGTAAGAAAATGATTCCATCTATTATCAATGCCTTCAATAAAGCTACTTATGACTGGGCTAATGTGGATAAGAAAGATGGTGGCTTTGATTATCTAATAGCTTTTGACTCTAATTTATTTCATATTGCTTGTGATATGTCTTTTATACAGAATGAACTAAAGGTTTATGGTATTGGATCAGGTGGTCAGTTTGCTACTGGATATCTATACTCACTTGACTATAAGGGTATGACTGAGGATAAAGCAGTTGAGATAGCACAGAAGGCTGTGGAGATATCATCTCAGTTAGATATTAATACTTGCCCACCAATACAGATAGCAATACAGAAACGGAAGGGTAAGTGATGACTGATCCAAAGGAATTATTACTACAAGTATTACGAGATAAAGATGCTGGCAGAGCAAGGTCTAAGCAGACACAGGTAGGTCCATCAGAGTTGGGTGGTTGCCGCCGTAAGGTTTGGTATCGCCTTAACGATCAACCTGAAACTAATGATAACGAATTAAAGTTGTCAGCTATTATGGGTACTGCTATCCACGCTGAGATAGAGAAAGCAATAGCAATTGCTGATCCAAAAGGTGAGAAGTATTGGGTTGAAACATCTGTTGAATACAATGGAATGAAAGCTCATATAGATTTATATATACCAGAAACTGGAGATGTGGTAGATTGGAAAACCGTTAAGGTTAAAAATCTATCTTACTTCCCATCGCTACAACAGCGTTGGCAAGTTCAGGTCTATGGCTATTTGCTTGACAAGTCTGGAAAGGGGTCACCCAGAACTGTTAATCTAGTAGCCATTGCCAGAGATGGTGATGAAAGAGATGTCAGGGTTCATTCAGAACCTTATGATCCGAAGTTAGCAGAGGATGCCTTGAATTGGTTATCTGCTATTAAAGAGAGCGCAGATGCACCAGGGCCAGAGCGCGATCAAAACTACTGCAAGTTCTATTGCAAGTACTTTGATGAGTCGGGCGAGATGGGATGTACTGGTCTAAAAAAAGAACGTATCAAGGATGATGAAGTCTTTATAGATAATCCTGAAGTGGATACATCAGCCTTGAAATATTTACAATTAGATGCAAAGATCAAGGAACTGACTAACGAACGCGAGTCATTAAAAGCTGCGTTAGAAGGATTTACTGGTAATACTAATAGCGGTGTATCTATTTTGTGGAGCACTGTTAGTGGTAGAGAATCAGTAGATGCCGAAGAGGTTGAGAAACTTCTCGGTTTTGTACCAAAAAAACAAGGACAGGAATCAATACGATTAACTGTCAAACATACTGGAGGTAAGTAAATGGCTGCACCGGAAAGCACAAAGTTTCAAATCAACTACAAGTTAGGTGATGGAACTTTAGTAAATATTTATGCAACTAGTCAGGCTGAATTAGAGACATCTCTAACTTCAATTGCTGATCTATCAACATTAGTAACATCAACTGGCACTGCACTCGGTGCCACTGCACAGCCATCAGGTGGCGCAGTTGCCTATGCTAAGAAAGCATTAGGCGGTACTGCTGTAACTACCGATGCTGCTGCTCCTGATTGTAAGCACGGCTCAATGGCATTTCGTTCAGGCGTAGGACAGAAAGGTCCTTGGAAAGGCTGGATGTGTGCTGCACCTAAAGGTGCTGTAGACAAGTGTGAGACTGTCTGGATTAGATAAACTATGCGGGTTCCTTGGAAGTATGAGAACCCAGCTTGCGCTGAAGTAGGAGTGGAATTTTTCTATCCTGAAGTAGAGGATGGAGATAGAGTTCATAACCAACAAGCAATGAATGTCTGTAAAATATGTCCCCATTTAGCAGAGTGTGCTGAGTGGGGCATTAACAGAGAACGCTTCGGTACTTGGGGCGGTATCCCCGCTTCAAAAAGAAGAAGAATCAGACAGGCTAGAGGAATAACCCTTCCTAGAGAGGAACACGTTGCTTAACATAGATAGAGCGTGGCGTGGTAGTAATACCAATGCAACACCATTACCTGATGTATGGAAAGATCTTGCTAAGAAGCAGATTAAATTCCGTAGAGGTCAGGTGTGTATGGTTGCCGCCGCACCTAATGCTGGTAAGAGTATGTTTGCTCTTATCTATGCAGTTAAAGCAAAGGTTCCAACTTTATTTTTCTCAGCCGATACTGATATAGCGACAGTGATGATGAGAGCAGCCTCTCACCTATCAGGACACAGTCAACTACTGGTGGAAGCAAACTTGAATGGTAACCGTCATTACTACGACAAGCACCTAGAGAATATGTCCAATATACAATTCGTCTTTGACTCATCACCATCACTAGATGATGTTGAGTTAGAGATCAAGGCTTATGTTGAACTCTTTGGTGTTCCACCAGAGTTGATTGTTGTTGATAACTTGATGAATGTGGTGGCTGAATCTGATAATGAATGGGCAGGACTGCGAGCTATTATGGTGGACTTCCACGATATGGCTCGTAAGACAGAGGCTTGTGTGATGGTATTGCATCACGTCTCAGAGCAGAGTGAGTATGGTAAAGAGAATAAACCACCTCACCGCAGGGCTATTCACGGCAAGGTATCTCAACTACCTGCACTAATACTTACCCTTAATTACAATCACGGTCCGCATAACAGCGAGCTACAGGTGGCAGTAGTTAAGAATAGGTTTGGTCCACACACAGCAGATGGTTCAGATTATGTTAGTTTGTTTGTTAACTATGGTGTCTGTCAGATATCTGATTCTGATGCACTAGGTCAGATGTATAGAAGGGATAGCCTACTAAATGTCAGCCAAGTACAATAAACAAAAGGGTTCACAGTTTGAAGTTGATGTAATGAAATGGTTTAGGAAGATGGGCGCAGTAGCTGAACGCTTGCGCTTATCAGGAGCAGAGGATGAGGGTGATCTAGTAGTTATTGTTGCCGGTGAAACCTACATCTTTGAGTTAAAGAATACTAAGAAGTTAAATTTAAAGGAGTTTTGGGATGAAGCGCAAACAGAAGCTATTAATTACGCTAAGCATCGTGGCATTAATAAGCCTTTATCTTATGTACTATACAAAAGAAGAAACGCAGGAATAGAAAAGACTTGGGTAATCCAAGACCTAACACAATGGCTAGAGGATAAGCAATGAGAAGAACAAGCCAAGACCTATATGATGGTATTGGAACTTGGAAACGAAGGCCAATAAGAGCAGGTAAGAAAACCTATATGCCATCTCACAAGAGATGGGGAAAGATAACGGTAACAAAAATGACACCAGTACCAGAAGGCATAATAACTACAACAGATATACTACAACCAGTATCAGAAGTAGTAGAGGAAGTAACAACAACAGAGGAGAACAAAGATGTTAAGTAATTACTTTCCTATAAAGTTTGACAGTATAAACATATGCAATAATGAGCCACTATGGAAACAGATCTTAGGTTTATACATTTACGAATGGGATTCAACCCCTCAGGGTATGACTATACGCATTTTAGGTTTTAACATTGATTTCTTATTAGGGAAATGGACTGAAGAATGATTTGTGAATTATGCAGGTCAGGTGGTGAACTGAATAAGACTGGTCAGTTTAAGCGAGCTTTTACTATGCACAAGAAATGCAAGGAGGCGTGTGGATGTCAGCATCAGACTGGTCCAGGAGTAGGAAGTCGGGCAAAAGAAATGGCAGAACCGATGCGAACACAATACCCATTGGAGTAATAGTTGCCCACTATGGCGGTGAGGTAAGAGAAGGCAGGGCTTGCTCCGTAAGATGTATCTTGCATAGCGACAGTAGAAGAAGTGCAGTAATAAATACGCAGGAGAATTTATACTATTGTCATACCTGCGGTAAGGGTGGCAATGCAGTGAACATTATTAGTATCAAAGAGAATATGGAGTTTAAAGATGCTCTCGCCCGTGCAATTGAAATCATCGCTGGAAGCGGCGGTACAGTACAACAAGGATCTAAGCGAAGAAGCGGTAGCGTTTCTCGCAGGTCGTGGGATCTCTAAAGAGATAGCTGATAAGTTCCTATTAGGTTATATAAAAGAACCTGCTGCAACTCACGAGAACTATCAGGGCTGGCTATCCATACCTTATATAACTGTGCTTGGACACTGCGTTGGATTTAAGTTTAGAAGATTAGATGATGGCAAGCCTAAGTATGGAGCACCACTAGGTCAGAAGGGTCATCTCTATAATGTTAGCGACATCATTGTAACCAGTGAATACATAGCAGTTTGTGAAGGTGAGCTAGACACAATCATTTGTTCAGCAGTACTAGGTATACCAGCAGTTGGAGTTCCTGGTGTTGCTGCTTGGAAGCCACACTTTACTAAGATGTTTACCGGTTATGGAAAGATTTATATTGTTGGTGATAATGATATTAAAGAGGATGGTTCTAATCCTGGGGCAGAGTTTTCAAGGAGAGTGGCTCAGGAGGTAATGAACTCTTCAATCGTGTCGCTTCCTGCTGGACTAGACCTTAATGATCTATACTTAGCAAAAGGTATAGAAGAGACAAAGCGGACAATTGGAGTGCCTAATGTATGAAGAACTCGGAGTTGATGGAGTTAGCCGTTTGGTTGACGGAGTTGGGGATGGTAGTGGTTTTGATAGATTACGAAACTGGGACACTCCAAGTAAAGCCGAGGCCGATAAAAGATTAGATGCTGATTTTGTTGCCAATATGTGGGCTGTTATGGATGCGGCAGGTAACTTACTTATCAGTAAGCACCACGATTACGGTCCATTAAACATAGCAAGATCTCCTGGTGGTCCTATCAACGGACTAAGAGTGCGTATGTGGGACAAGATTGCTCGCATTAATAACCTAGTAGACAGTCAAGTTAAACCAAGTAATGAGTCATTACGAGATTCTTTTGTTGACCTACTTAACTATTCAGCTATTGCGCTGATGGTATTAGATGGCAACTGGCCTGAAGTGCAGACACTGGATTGTGAATGACATTAGAGCTACACCCAACTCTATACGAGTTAGTCCCTTCAGTTACTTACACTATTGTTAGTAAGTTTAAGGGCTGGGTTGATACGGAAGATGTAAGACAAGAGTGTTATCTCTGGGCTGTTGGTCGTGGTCAACAGTTTACTGATCTACTTAATGAACCTAACCCTGATAAGCGTGAGCAGAATGAACGGCGCATTGCATATCAGATGCGTAGAGTTGCAGAAAGATATGCTCGTAAAGAGAAGGCTCGTAAGGCTGGATACAAAGTAGGAGATGAAGCCTTCTACGATACAACAATTATTGCTCAGTTAATACCATTTGTTATTGCATCCATTGTCAATGGCACAGTGCTTGAGCAAGCACAAGAAATGATCAACGATGGCACACCTCGTAAGCAATCAACTCCTGCTGAGGGTGGCAACCTATTAGCTATCCTAATTGATATTAAGAAACAATACTTAAAGTTAGAGCAAGAAGATAAGACTATATTGCAGATGAGATACCACGATAACTTTACCTTACAACAGATAGGCCAGTACTTAGAGTGTGCCACATCTACTGCTGATCGCCGGTCTACCGCAGCTCTGCGTAGATTACAAAGCAAACTAGGTGGTGAGACACCTTGGGCATAGAGTTAAAAGAACCAGAGCTACTTGATTATCTTAAAGAGTTTTACTATTCAGACCTTGAGAAGTCGGAAGAGTTTGATAACTGGGATTGTATATCACTAGAACATAAGATGTTTATAGAATTAAAATCTCGCAAGACCCACTACCCTGATCTACTTATTGAAGAGAGTAAGTATCAGGGTTTAATTATGGCAGCAGGTATTAGATCACTCACTCCTTGGTATATCAACGCCACACCTGAAGGTGTATGGGGCTTTGACTTATCCACAATACCTCAGCCTAAGTGGGAGGATAAGTGGCTACCTATTACTACTGAGTTTGCAAACAAGGCTAGTCGTACTAAACTAGTAGGGTTCTTAAAACTAGAAGATGGGATACTGTTTTGATATATTCTTTTAAGTGTGAGTGTGGCAATACTAGAGATGTTGAACAATCTATCTATGCTGAGGTTGTAGAACCTATGTGTACTGACTGCCAAGAGTCTATGTATCGTTGTTGGTCGCCTACTGCAACAATATTTAAAGGTAAAGGTTTCTACAGTACAGATGAACGATGACTGATTATCCTAATTGGTTTGCACAAACTGCACAGAATAATTTTACTACCTACCTATCAGAGTATGTAGGCAAACCTAATCTGCGTTTCTTACAACTGGGTGTATATACAGGGGACGCCAGCGTATGGTTATGCAATAACATTCTAACTGATAAGAGTTCAATACTTATTGATGTTGATACTTGGCAGGAAAGTGATGAATTATCCCACACCGAGATGGACTTCAGCGCAGTTGAGATAGAGTACAAGAAGAAGATTGAGAACCTAACTGTTGTATCTGTGGTTAGTGATACTGTTGAGTATCTAATTAGACAACGCAATAACTTTATGAACGCATATGATTTTATTTATATTGATGCAGACCACACAGCAGTTAGTGTGCTAATGGATGCTGAACTTAGCTGGCCTTTACTAAAGTCCGGTGGTGTTATGGCCTTTGATGATTACACTTGGGGTCGCCATCTTCCACCATCTAAGACACCTCGCCCTGGCATACTCTTATTCACTGAGCGACACAAGACTGAGATGGACACACTAGTTATTAACGATCAGTATTGGATTAGAAAAAAGTAGAAAGCCCCACCAGGAAGGGTTGGTAGGGCTTTCTTATGATGATCGGAGAGAGCCGATCAAGAACTAAACATTATCATACTTTAGTAGTGGTGAGGGCTGGTGTTAAGCCAAAACTTGTAGGCTCTACAAGGTGTTCCGTATCGTTTAGATATGTATTTAAGACCTCTAAGGATTTGATATTCGCTTCGGCTATCTTTCTCTCCAAGTAGTTGAGCAATTCCGTAAGCTGAACTACCTCGTTGGTTGGTCGCGTAGTTATCAAACCTGCTCTCACTGGTCCAAAGGGCGAGTAAGCACTCGCTCTCTCTCCCACTCCACCCAAAACCAGCCGAAGCGTAGTCTTTTGCGAGCTTTCTATTGCGGTCTTTCTCATCTTGTGTTGCCTTCCTGTTTGAGATAACACCATCAGGTATTCTACCTACTGGCGGTGGAAATAATTTATCTTGACCTACTACGAGCAGACTTAGTGCTGCCACTAATATCAATCCATTTTTTACCCATTTTTTCATCAGCTTCAATCTCCTCTTCAAGGTAAGCGCGATACACATTTGGATAGTCATTACCCAAACGAGCTAACGCCCTGTCCCTCGCTCTACGATAGTTTCTCTGACGAACGGCTTGCGCCTTAGCGGTTTCTATTCTCCGTTCTGTGTTGCTCAATTACTCCACCTTTCCATACAGTTAGCGATAGTAGATAATACTATGGAAGTAATCTCAATCTGAGGCGACACCTCCCTAGCATCTTCCTCATCTGTGAGCCACTCTTGAACATAAATCTTACTGTCTAAAGGGCTTTCTCTATACCATTTCAACGCCTCTGATGGGCTTTCTCCGCCCCATATAGCTATATTCTGAGCGTCTGATATCTCATAGAATATGATCCGCTTTACTGCCCCGTTGCGTAGTTCCAATACATTACTCACTTGCTCTCCTTCTCTCTCATTACTCTCTTATCCTCACACTCAGAGCAGGTGTCTGACTGGTATTCCACTCGGTCATACATAACATCACACTCATTACAGTTAATTAACTCCTCATAGCCCCCACTCAGGGCAAACTCATCTCCCGATAGGTAGCGTGGTTCAGCCATTAGCTCCCTCTCTCTCCCTCTCGCTCATTGTATCCATTACGCAGTTATCGCAGATTAACTTGTTGTTGTATCGGTGATACCAGTCTGGTCTTGCTATCTCCCACCCACAGAATTGGCATAGGTCTTTCATTTCATTTCCTCTCTCTCTTTTGCTAGTTGTATCAGCCGTTCGGCTGAGGTTTTTAACTCTTGTAAATAGTTTGCGCCGTGAGCACAATCGCTTAATAAAATTAAGCAATCACCACAGATTACTGGTTTAGCTTTCATTACTCTCCCTCTCCTTCTACATAACCTTCAGCTAATAGCCCTTCAAAGAAATCCCATATTTGAGTAAGTCCTTCTCTCACTTCAGGCTCTCCCATATCTATTGCCATCATCTCAGCAAGCCTTAGCGTTGAACCAAAGCCTTGTATGTCTTTATATTTATATCCAAGCATTTTATTCCTTCCTTATTCCATTAGTTAGTGAGCAGTTTAACGACTTGCTCAGGTCGGGTTTGCTAGCTAGAGATAGCGAGCAATACTATTGTAAGTGCTGGTGTTGATAACTTCTTCATCACTCATCTGAAGAATACGGATAGCATTTTCTATCTCTTCCACAATCTCCTTGTATGTGTGGTCGTGCATTACATTACCCTCACGCTCAGGCTCTTTAGGCATATCTTGTCCTGTTATAGTTAAATCAAAATCTATATTCAGGGTGTTATTCCAAGAGCGATAATTGGTGCGGACATTTTCAGCCTTAGTAAAATTAGCAGTAGCAAACTTTACTAACTCCTTCTTCCACTTTTCCATTTCCTTCTCATACTTACCTTCA
>Ga0209086_10002097_pt1 | contig 15790 bp, 2 predicted proteins | sample M_130207_XF_Meta_FD_187312 | JGI IMG/M metagenome (GOLD analysis project Ga0209086, IMG submission 187312) | Freshwater microbial communities from Lake Montjoie, Canada to study carbon cycling - M_130207_XF_MetaG (SPAdes) (version 2) | ecosystem: Environmental > Aquatic > Freshwater > Lake... | reverse complement strand
CAGTTACTTCCGGTGCTATTTCTATTGCTCCTTCTTCAATTACAGCAAGCCCCAACCCTATTTGTGGGGGCTCCACTTTATTAACGCAAAATGGTGGATCGTTGGGCTTAGGAGCTTCGTATTTATGGTATGCCAATGCTTGTGGTGGTGGTCTGATAGGAACAGGACCTTCAATAAGTGTAAGCCCATCCTCTACTACTACTTATTATGTATTAGCATCAGGCACCTGTAATACAACTGGCTGCGCATCAGTTACTGTAACAGTTAATAGCGCACCTTCTGTAACAGCCTCTGTTTCAACACAAACAATATGTTCTGGTGGGGTAACATCCGTTACATTGAGTGGCTCATTACCTGGAACAAGTTTTACCTGGACTTTTGCCCAATCGGGGGTTTCAGGGGCAGCCGCAGGATCAGGGCCAATAATTTCACAACAATTAACAACTTCAGGAAATACCACAGGAACTGTAGTTTATATTGTAACCCCATCGGCAAATGGCTGCATTGGAAATCCAATAAATGTAACTGTTGTAGTGAATCCTGTTCCAATAGCTACAGCAAATCCATCTACTCAAACAATATGTTCGGGAGGCACTACTTCTATTAATTTAACAAGTAATGTTTCAGTTACATCATTTAATTGGACTGTAACACAATTTGGCGCTGCTTTAGCTGCCCCAAGTTCAGGAGCCACTATTGCTCAAACAATAATAGCTACAGGACCTACTCCCGGAACTGTAGTATATTTAGTTACCCCAACTACGGCAACATGCGCGGGATCAACCGTATCTGTTACTGTTACGGTAATTCCAAATCCAATTGCTACAGCAGTGCCTTCTACACAAACAATTTGCTCAGGAGAGGCAAGTTCTATAGCACTTACAAGTACTGTTTCAGGTACTGTTTTTAATTGGACAGCTGCAGCATCCGGTGTTACTGGTTCATCTAATGGCAGCGGTTCACCCATTGCGCAAACATTATTAACAACTGGACCTTCAACAGGTACCGTTACTTATACAATTACACCCTCCAATGGCACTTGTTTAGGGATACCTATATTAGTTACATTAACAGTTAATCCCAAACCTGTTGTAACAGCAAGCCCCACTTCTCAAACATTATGTACAGGAGGGACTACAGCTATTTCATTGTCAAGCAGCGTAGGCGGGACAACTTTTGCATGGACAGTTCTTGAAACAGGCGTATCCGGTGCATCGCCAGGTAATGGCGCTAATATTAATCAAACTTTATCTGCTACAGGTAATAGCTCTGGAACAGCAGTATATACGATAACACCAACTGTTACATCTACTGGATGTTCAGGAACACCTATTGTTATTACCATAACCGTCAACCCATTACCAGTGGTTACTGCAAATCCCGTATCACAAACTATCTGCTCTGGAAGTACCACAGGAATTTCATTAACAAGTAATGTAAGTGGCGCAACATTTGCCTGGACAATAAGCCAAAACAATGTAACTGGTGGTTCACCTAATAATGGATCGAATATTTCCCAGCTGCTAACCACAACAGGCTCAACAGCAGGAACTGCAGTATATACTATAACGCCAACTGCTGCAAATTGTGTAGGTTCTCCAATTTCTGTAATAGTAAATGTAGATCGCACGCCAGTTCTAACAGCAACCACAAATTCTCCAACAATTTGTTCAGGAGATCAAACTGCGATAACTTTAGCCAGCGATATTCCAGGAAGTACCTTTGCATGGACAGTTTCACAAACAGGTGTTAGCGGTGCTTCTCCTGGAAATGGAAACTCAATTACACAAAGTTTAATAGCAACAGGTATAACAGCAGGTACAGCAAGCTATACAATTGTTCCAACTTCGGGTAATTGTTTGGGGCTACCAGTAACTTTGACAATAACAGTAAATCCAAAACCAGTAGTAACAGCAAGTCCAGCCTCACAAGCAATTTGTTCCGGAACCACCACCTCAATTGCATTATCAAGTAATGTAGTTGGCACCACTTTTTCCTGGACATTCAATCAAACAGGTGTTTCAGGGGCCATATCTGATAATGGAACAAATATTGCTCAAACCTTAACGCTTACAGGATCTACTGCTGGAAGTGTAGTTTATACAGTTACACCTATAACATCTAATGGATGTTCGGGGACTGCTATAACCATAGTAGTTACTGTTAACAAGGCAGATAACCCAACATTTAATTATGCAAACTCTACCTATTGTCAGACAGGACCAAACGCCATACCTTCCATTACAGGATTAGCTGGCGGCACATTTTCGGCAAGTCCGGCAGGTTTAGTTTTTGCAAATATCAATTCAGGAGAAATTAATTTATTGGCAAGTGCTCTTAATACATATGCTATTACCTATTTAACAAACGGACCATGTCCAACAACAAAAACAGTAAATGTTTCAATTATTACCTTCCCTATTGCAACTTTTAGCTATGCACCACTACCCTTTTGTCAATATGCAAGTAATATTTCCCCAATTTTTGCTTCAGGGGCAAGTGCCGGAGTTTTTACGGCAAGCCCAGCGGGCTTAGTTTTTGTAAATCCTGCTACAGGAATAATTGATTTAACTTTAAGTACACCAGGAGCATATACTGTAACAAACACAATTGTTCCAGGACCTTGCCCGGGTGCCATAGCTTCTTTTTCGATTAATATAACTACGGCACCAATAGTAACACCATCACTAGCTGCTCAGTACATATGCTCAGGAAGCACAACATCCATTTCATTTTCAAGTTCAATACCCGGTTCCACCTTTGCATGGACAGTAGTTGAAACGGGAGTGTCGGGAGCCTCACCATCAAATGGCGTTTCAATAACCCAAACTTTAATTACCACAGGCAATGTTTCAGGAACTGCAGTTTATACTGTTATACCAACAGCACCAGGAGGTTGTACTGGTCAGCCAGTAACAGTAACCATTATTGTAAATCCAGTGATGGTAATTACAGCAACGCCATCATTAGATACAATTTGTTCGGGGGATGTTACATCCATATCTTTATCTAGTAATGTTGTTGGAACTTTTTTCTCCTGGACAGTTAGTGAAATTGGTGTAACAGGAGCGAGCAATGCTTCTGGGGCAATAATAGCGCAATCAATCACTACCACAGGAGTAATACCAGGTACTGCAACCTATACAATTACACCATCTGCAAATAATTGTACCGGAGCAGCCATAGTAGTTACAATTACTGTAAATCCTATACCTGTATTAACAGTAAGCCCTGCTGCTCAAACTATTTGTTCGGGCAATTCTACTTCTATTGCTTTAACAAGTAGTGTTTTAGGAACTACTTTTAATTGGACCTTTAATCAGTCGAATGTATCTGGGGCGTCTGACGGGAATGGTTCTTCCATAACACAAGCCTTAACAGCAACAGGAACAAGTGCTGGTCTGGTAACTTATATAATAACACCCAAAGCAAATGGCTGCTTTGGTGCTCCAATAACATTAACCATTACGGTAAATCCAAGGCCTGTAATAACAGCGAACCCTCCTTCGGCAGCTTTTTGTTCATTTGGTTCTACTTCAATAGCATTAACAAGTAATGTAATAGGAACCACTTATTCATGGACAGTAATTCAGTCGGGTGTAACAGGTGGGGCACCAGGCTTCGGCCCATCTATTATTCAATCGCTATCTACCACAGGAACTATTGCAGGAACAGCGGTATATGTAATTACTCCTACTGCAAATAATTGTATAGGTTCACTTATATATGATACCATTTATGTGAGTCCTATACCAGTAGTTACTGCTTCACCAGTATCACAGACTTTTTGTTCTGGAGATACCACTTCTATTTCATTAACAAGTAATGTATTGGGTACAGTATTTTCATGGACAGTAGTACCCACAGGGATAGCAGGAGCTGCTGCAGGCACTGATTCCATTATTAATCAAATTTTAACAGCTACTGGGATTACAAATGGTACAGCAGCCTATACCATAACCCCTTCATCGGGGGGGGGCTGTCAAGGCTCTCCTATTTCGGTTACCATCACAGTAAAGCCAAGGCCTGTGCTTACAGTAATACCTTCGCCATTAACAATTTGCTCGGGAGACACTACCTATATAGCTATTATTAGCAATATACCTGGAACAACATTTACATGGACAGCAAACTCGTCAGCAGTTACAGGAGCATTTCCAAATTCAGGAAACACAATAGAACAAGGATTGACAGCTACAGGAACTAATCCAGGAAGTGTAATTTATACAATTACCCCTACTTTTAATTTATGTAATGGAAATAATTTTATAGATACGGTATCTGTAAATCCTCGTCCAGTGGTTACCGCTACACCAGCCTTAGATACAATTTGTTCTTTAGATACAACAGCAATTGCATTATCAAGTAACCTGTCGGGTACTACATTCCCTTGGACAGTATTTCAAACAAACGTATCGGGTGGAATAGCTAGTTCTGGTTCTACCATATCGCAAATGTTAACCAATACCAATTTCTTTTCGCTTCCAGGCACTGCCATTTATACAGTTACACCAATTGCTGATGGGTGTGCAGGAAGTCCGCTAAATATTACTATCGTTGTAAAGAAAACTGACAATACAACATATGCTTTTACTTCAGGAACCTATTGCCAGTCGGCGCCTAACCCTACACCTATTATTACAGGCTTGCCGGGAGGTGTTTTTACATCAAGTCCTCCAGGCTTGTCTCTTAATGCAACAACAGGAGAGATAATTACTAGCACGAGTGGTTTAGGGACATATGACCTTTGTTATACAACAAATGGACCTTGTCCAAAAGCCAACTGCATTAATATGACAATAACTATTGCACCTTCTGCAGTAATTAGTTATGCAGGTTCGCCCTATTGCCAATTTTCCAACAGTAATCCAAGTCCTGTTTTTGGTGTAGGTGCAAGTGCAGGTATTTTTTCTGCAACACCTGCGGGCTTAGTATTTGTGCATGTTAATTCTGGGGAGATTGATTTAATGCTAAGTGCTCCAGGAACCTATTTAGTAACAAATACAATCCCTGCAGGTGGAACTTGTATCACTGAAATTGCAAATTTTACAATAACAATTAATCCAGGTCCTACAGTAACAGCAAATTCCTTGAATCCTACAATTTGCTCAGGAGATTCCACCTCCATTATTTTAACAAGCACAATGCCAGGTACAACTTATAACTGGACAATCGTACAAACAGGAGTTGCCGGTGGATCTGACGGATTTGGTACTTCTCCTATAAGCCAGGTTTTAGCAACAACCAGTATTTTCTCGGGAACGGCAGTGTATATTATTACACCAACAGCAGGTGGTTGCACTGGTCTTCCAATAGTAGTAACGGTAACAATTAATTCGTATCCATCTGCAACAGCAATACCTTCAGCACAAGTAATATGTTCCGGTCAAGCACCTATAATTGTATTAACCAGCGATATTTCAGGGACCACTTTTGCATGGACAGCAAGTTCAACAGGAGTAACAGGAGCTACAGCTAATAATGGTTTAATAATTTCAGAAGCATTAACAGCAACAGATACTGTTGCAGGAACAGTAGTTTATACCGTTACACCCACTTTTGGAGGTTGTGCGGGAGCATCAATAATAGTTACTATTACTGTAAACCCAACAGCTACTGCTATTGCCACCCCTTCTGTTAAAACAATATGTTCCGGCGACTCCACTTTAATAGCCTTAACAAGTAATATATATGGGACAACTTTTAGCTGGACAGTTGCACAAAGTGGAGCTACAGGTGCTTCAGATGGTAATGGCAATTCAATTAATCAATTTCTAACAGCTACTTTTGGTACCGTCCCGGGAACTGTAACCTATACCGTTACGCCATCAGCCAATGGATGTGATGGGCTGCCAATTATAGTAACTATCACTGTAAATCCAAACCCCGAAGTAACAATATCCCCTTCTTCTCAAACAGTTTGTTCGGGAACAGCAACATCAATAGCACTTACAAGTAATATTACCGGTACAACATTTTCATGGACAGTAGTTCAAACATCTGTAACAGGAGCTACAACAGGCAATGGCCAAAATATTGTACAAAACTTAACAGCTACTGATAGTTTAGGAGGAACAGCCGTTTATACTATTGTTCCAACTGTAAATGGCTGCATAGGGATACCAAAAACTTTAACAATAACAGTGAAACCGAAGCCGGTAGTAACAGCCAGCCCTTCCTCTCAAACTATTTGTTCGGGAAATAATACTGGAATTTCATTAACAAGCAATGTTGCAGGAACAAGTTTTTCATGGACGGTAAGTCAAAATAATGTAACAGGAGCAGTACCTGGGATAAATACAATCATATCACAAACATTAACAGCAACCTTACCAGGAACTGCGCTATATATAATCACACCTGAAGCTGCAGGTTGCCAGGGCGCACCAATTTCGGTTACGGTTACTGTAAAACCATCACTTGTTGCAACAGCCTTGCCATCTAATAAAACCATTTGTTCAGGAGATGCGATTTTAATACTATTAACTAGTAATATTTCAGGAACTACCTTTTCGTGGATAGCAAATCAAACAGGAGTTGCAGGTGCAACAGATGCTAGCAATGATACAATAGCCCAAACATTAACAGCAACAGGTTCAACTGCTGGTAGTGTAACTTATACGATTACTCCTGTTTCTGGCAGTTGTTCTGGTTTACCAATAATAGTAAGCATAGTAGTGAATCCTACTCCTATCATAACAGCACAGCCCAGCTCACAAACCATATGTTCGGGAGCTACCACAAATATATTACTATCCAGTACTGTTCCGGCTACATCATTTACATGGACGGCCTTACAAACAGATATAGCCGGAGCTTATGCAGGGGCAGGAGCTATTATATCTCAAACAATAACTACTATCAATAATGTTCCGGGTACAGCAATTTATACCATAACACCTTCTTCGAATGGGTGTTCGGGAATTCCTATTAATGACACTGTTAATGTTAAACTTTTGGACGATGCCGACTTCACATATACGTCAGCAACCTTTTGTTTGTCAGGTGCTGATCCAAGCCCTACCATAACAGGATTACCAGGAGGGACCTTTTTATCCACTACACCACCATTTAGTTTATCGGTGAGTCCAACAACAGGTATGATAGATTTATCAGCTAGTGCATTAGGAATTTACACACTCTCCTATACAACAAATGGTGATTGTCCGAATACAAGCTCAATAAATGTTACCATAACGAATACTAACCCTTCAGCAGAATTTAGTTATTTGGGATCACCATTTTGTCAATATGGAACAAATCCTACCCCAATATATGGTGCAGGAGCAAGTGCAGGAACGTATACAGCCATTCCAGCGGGGCTTGAATTTATGCATGTTAATACAGGAGAAATTGATTTAACACTTAGTGCAGCTGGAACTTATATTATAACCAATACAATTCCTGCCAGTGGCAGCTGTCTTGGAGCAAATGATACAACAACCATTACAATATCTGGTGCACCTACTGCAACAGCAACACCAACATCTCAAACAATATGTTCAGGAGAATTAAGCTCTATTTTGCTTTCAAGTTCAATGCCTGGCACCACCTATGCATGGACAGCAGTTGAAACAGATGTATCAGGAGCCTATGATAGCAGCAACGATACTATTTCACAGTTATTAACTACAACAGGACTTATACCAGGCTCAGTGCTTTACACAATAATTCCAACAGCAGGAAGTTGCCCAGGACTGCCACTTGTAGTAACAATTATTGTTAATCCAGGTCATATTGAAACAGCAATACCATCCACCCAAATCATATGTTCGGGAGAATCTACCTCCATTTTGCTTACGAGCAATGTAAATGGCACTGTATTTAATTGGACAGTAATTGAGTCGGGCACAACAGGAGCTAGCAGTGGCACTGGTGCTATAATAGCTCAAACATTAACTGCTACTGGAACATTAAGTGGTACAGCCATTTATTCGGTATCACAAATAGTTAATGGTTGTCTGGGTATTCCATTAACAGTAACAGTTACAGTGAATCCAGCGCCAGTAGTAACTGCAAGTCCAATGGCGCAAACTATTTGTTCGGGAGACACAGCATCCATAGCCCTATCGAGCACCGTTGCTGGCGTTACCTATGCCTGGACTGCAAGTTTGTTAGGTGTAACAGGTGCGGCTGACGGAAATGGAGATACCATTTCACATATATTAACAGCAACATCAACAACAGCAGGTGTTGTAACATATATTATTACCCCAACAGCACCAGGCGACTGTTTGGGCCAACCTATTACAGTTACAGTTACAGTAAATCCAGATGTGATAGTTACTGCCACCCCGATGGCTCAGGTTAAATGTTCGGGAGAAGCAACAGCAGTGGTATTAAATAGCAATATACCCGGAAGTACTTTCTCATGGACAGTAAATCAAACGAATGTTACCGGAGCTACTGCCGATACAGGAAATTTTATCAATCAAACATTAACAGCTACCGATAGTATCGCTGGGTCCGCAATTTACACAGTAACACCTATGGACACAGCAACAAATTGCCCAGGCTCTCCTATAGATATTGCTATAACAATTAAGCCAATACCAGTAATAAAAGCAACACCTGCTGCACAAACTATATGTACAGGAAGTGCCACTAGTATTTTATTATCAAGTAATGTATTAGGTACATCATTTATGTGGACAGTAATACAAACAGGAGTTACAGGTGCAGCAGCTGGCTCGGGTACGAGCATTTTACAAACCTTATCCGTAGCAGGAGGTGCAAGCACCGGAACAGCAGTATATCAAATTTCATCGGTAGGTGGCGGATGCACGGGCAATACAATAACATTAACAATAACAGTTAATACATTAGATAGCACCGCATTTTCATATTCCTCTCCAACGTTCTGTCAATCAGGAATTGATCCAATTGCAATTATTGCAGGCTTACCAGGAGGAGTTTTTTCGACCAATTCAGGATCCTTAGTTATTTTAGATTCATTAACTGGTTTAATTGATTTGAGTGCCAGTTCAATAGGATTACATACCGTAAAATATACTAGTAGCGGACAATGTTCAGATACCAGTATGACTTTTATATCTATAACTAGTGCACCCCTTATAGGATTTACATATACTGACACTTCTTATTGCAAAAATGAGATTAACCCATTACCACTTTTAGATACACTAGCTATTACAGGTGTTTTTTCTGCAACACCTTCCGGTTTAGTTTTTACAGATTCATTAACGGGCGAAATTAACTTGGCAGCTTCTGCAGAAGGTACTTATACAATAACAAATTACTTAGCACCTAATGGAGGCTGTGGAGCAGACAGCTCAAAACAAATCATTACTATCACTAATTTAATAGTTAGTGCAACACCTGCAAATCAAGCTATTTGTTCGGGAAGTACAACATCTATTCCATTAACAAGTTCAATGCCGGGAACAACTTACTCCTGGACGGTAATTGAAACTGGAATTTCGGGAGCATCGCCAGGAAATGATTCATTAATTTCACAAACATTAACTTTAACAGGCTCCATTGAGGGTACTGCCGTTTATATCATTACGCCATCGGCAGGAGGATGTATAGGAGATACTATTATGTTAACAATAACAGTAAAACCTGCTCCATTTGTTATAGCTACACCTTCCTCACAGACAATATGCTCTGACAGTGCTACCTTGATAGTATTAACAAGTAATTTCCCTGGAACTATTTTTTCATGGATAGCAAACCAAACAGGAGTAACAGGAGCAATAAGCGGGACAGATACAATTATTTCTCAAACCCTAAGTACAACGGGAACAAATACAGGAACGGCAGTATATACCATCACGCCATCATCAAGTGGCTGCCCAGGAATACCTACAGATGTTACTATAACGGTAAACCAGGCGGATGATGCATCCTTTACATATCCATCAGCAACATATTGCCAATCAGGGATTGACCCTATACCCTCCATCATTGGATTGGCCGGAGGCACCTTCACATCCAGCCCCGCAGGATTGGTAATTGATGCCGTAACAGGCATTATAGATTTATCGGGCAGCATTTTGAATACCTACGTACTCACTTATACCAGTAATGGAGTAAATTGTCCCAATTCAAGTTCAATAACAATGACAATAGGCAATACAGATCCATCAGCAAGCTTTGGTTATGTAGGAGGCCCTTTCTGCCAGAATGGAAATAATCCTTTGCCTACTTATGGCATTGGTGCCAGTGCAGGAGTATTCACTTCCAGCCCATCCGGATTAGTTTTTGAACACATTAATACTGGAGAAATAGATTTATCATTAAGTTTACCAGGAACCTATGTTGTTATAAATAATATACCTGCAAGTGGTAGTTGTAATGCTGCAACAGCTTCTACTACAGTAATTATAACATTGGCAGACGAATCATCCTTTATATATTCATCAGCAACCTATTGTCAATCAGGCATTGACCCTACACCTTCCATAACAGGAGTGTTAGGCGGCACATTTTATTCAAATCAAGCAGGATTATCAATTAATGGTTCAACTGGCATCATTGATTTATCGGCAAGTATTTTAGGGCAATATACCTTATGTTATTATACAAATGCTTCCTGTCCGGATACCAGTTGTATTTTAATGACGATAACAAATAATAATCCTTCCAGCAGCTTTGATTATATGGATTCCATCTATTGCCAAAATGGAACAAATCCTTTTCCGCTTTATGGATCGGGATCAAGTGCTGGTTTCTATAGTGCAAGTCCGGCGGGTTTAGAATTCGCACATGTTAATACCGGTGAGATAGATTTAATATCAAGTTTACCAGGTACTTATGTAATAACTAATAACATATTACAAAGTGGAACTTGTCTTTCATCGAGCTCCGAAACCACAATTACCATAGCGCCAAGTGATGATGCATCTTTTTATTATACATCCGGAACTTATTGTCAATTAGGTACCAATCCTACACCATTTATTACAGGACTCTCGGGAGGTGTTTTTTCCTCTACACCAATAGGATTATCCATAGATACAATATCAGGTACAATAATTTTATCTAATAGTTCAATAGGTAATTACCAGCTTACTTATACCACTAACGGTACTTGTAAGAATTCAAATGAAATAATAATGACAATTACGGATACTACACCTACCTCTAATTTCAGCTATCCCGCTTCACCATTTTGTGCGAGCGGAAACAATCCATTCCCAACATATGTTGCAGGAGCTAGTGCAGGAATTTATTCATCCAGCCCTACGGGCATAGTTTTTTCAAATTTCAATACAGGAGAAATTGATTTATCGGAAAGCCTCCCAGGTACTTACATTATTACAAATATGATACCTGCAAGCGGTAGCTGCTTGTCCTCCATTGCAACAGATACGATTGTAATAAACCTTTTGGCAGATGCGTCCTTTTCTTATACATCAGCCACCTATTGTCAATCGGGTACTGCCCCCTCCCCTATTATTACAGGCGTTCCAGGAGGTGTTTTTTCTTCCGTACCATTTGGATTATCAATTAATTCAAGCACAGGAGCAATAAATTTAGCAGCAAGTTTATTAGGAGAATACCAACTGAGCTATGCAACAGTAGGAGCTTGTGAAAATTCAAGCTCAATTACAATGTTAATAACAGATACAACACCAACAACAGATTTCAACTACCTAGATTCAAGCTTGTGCATTAATGGAATTGATCCCATGCCTAATTTTATTGGCAACGCAAGTGCAGGAGCATTTACTTCTACACCAGCGGGCTTGTCCTTTGTAAATATTAATACAGGGCAGATAAATTTGGCATTAAGCTTGCCAGGTAACTATACTATTACAAATACCATCCCTATCAGTGGCACTTGTCTTGCAGATAGTGCATCAAGCAATGTAATTATTAGTGCTTCACCTGTTATAGCAGCTACACCATCCTCCTTAACCATATGTACAGGAAGCAGTACATCCATTTTATTATCAAGTTCTATAACTAATACAAATTTTAATTGGGTAGTTAATATGGCCGGAGTATCAGGAGGAACAACAGGTTCAACAAGCAATATTAATCAACAATTAACAACAACAGGAGCAAGCCAGGGTACAGCCACTTATATTATTTCATCGGCTGCCAATGGCTGTGGTGGAAGCACCTTAATAGTTCCTGTTACAGTAAATCCTACACCTATGGGAGGAACTGTTAGTATGCATATTATTTCTGCTAATTGTTATGATACAGCGGGTTCAATACTAGGCATAGGCATACCGGCAGGTCAAAATCCATTAACATACATTTGGACCAATTCATTAGGAGATACTGTATCAGCAGGAAGTTCGGAATTAGTTAATGTAATACCAGGCAGCTATTCATTAACATTGAGCGATTCAAATGGTTGTACCTCGGTTTTAGGACCATTTGTGGTAACAAAAACTTCTGATGTTTCAGCAGCATTTACAGTAAGTCCAATAACAGGGCAAACACCATTAACAGTAAATTTTACAAATAATAGTATCAATGCAACAAATTATTTATGGGATTTTGGGACAATAGATACCTCTACCCAGGTTAACCCAGTTTATTCGGTGGTGCCAACAGGGACATTTACAATATGTTTGATAGCTTATAATGCTTTTGCTTGTACCGATACAGCTTGTTCTGATGTTGAAGTAGATCTGAATTCCTTGTTTATTATACCAAATGTTTTCACTCCCAATGATGATAATATAAATGATTTGTTCCAAGTTAATGCGGTAGGATTAAAAACGCTGAATGCCGAAATTTTTAACCGTTGGGGAGAGAAAATAGCGGAATGGCACACCATTGATGGAGGCTGGGATGGACGAACAGCGAGTGGATTAGCTGCTGGCAGCGGCACTTATTTTTATATAATAGATGCATCGGGAAAAGATGGAAAAAAATATTTTGAGAAAGGCACCTTTTTACTAATCCGAAATAGCAAGTCAAATTAACTAGCTTATCAATCTTAATAATGAGATTGTGAATGATAGAATCTTAAGAATATCAATAATTCATCGTTAATTGCATTATTTTTTTTATTTGGATGTTATTTTTTGTGTGTACATCCACCACTACTTTAAAAGCTCAGTCGATGAACGAATGGACTATTTTACTTTTGGATGTTGCCGGAAGAACCAAGGTAGATGGTGTTGAGGTATTTTCTAAATATAGTAAATGCCAAGGTGAGGATGTTGTATATTTAAAAATATACAACCATAACGAACATCGCGTTACTGTAAAATGGTATGATGCTGTTAGAAATCAGCAGTTAGTATGGGTAATAAAGGAGGAACCCTCCAATCATAAGTCCATTTTAATTGAACCTAACCTGGAAATTACAGGCGATTGTATTTCTGGGAAATACTCCGAATGCATTGTTAAACTGAAAGACTTTATGGACAATGTAAACAATTACAAAGAATATGGGATATATCATTTTGAAGTAAATGCAGTAATGAAATAAGCTTCCTATTCATAGTTGAAATAAACGAACTAAATATTTTTAGAGATGAAAAAATCAAAATACTTTCTTAGAGGAGTTGCTTTTGCAACTCTAATCTTTCAACTGGTAACATTCGACTGCGTTGCACAATATAAAAAACTATATGATTTCGTAAGTATCGGAATGGGAAAGGATCCTTATGGATCACTCGTTTCTGATGGAATATTTCTCTATGGGGTAACTACTACTGGCGGCACAGCCGATTTGGGGACTATTTTTAAAATTAAGTCAGACGGAACAGGTTTTTCCAAAATTTTTGATTTTACTGGCACCACAAACGGAGCCTTCCCTCGAAGTTCTCTTATTTATGACGGAACCTTTCTTTATGGAACAACAGCAGGTGGTGGCGCCAACTTTACTGGAACTATCTTTAAAATACAAACTGATGGAACGGGTTATTCAATGCTTTATGATTTTACAGTCACGGCAGATGGTCTTCAGCCTTCTGCCTCCCTAATTTCTATCGGTTCTTATCTTTACGGAACGACATACGATGGAGGAACAAATAATTGTGGTGTAATTTTTAAAATAATGCCCAATGGAACCGGGTACACCAAAATTTTTGATTTTACAAATACTACAGGAAAAAGCCCTCGTAGCACGCTTATTTATGACGGAACTTTTCTCTATGGAACGACACTGCTTGGAGGTACTGGTGGTTTTGGGACTGTCTTCAAAATATTGTTAAATGGAACAGGCTTTTTAAAACTTCTTGATTTTTCAGGTACGGCAAACGGTAGTTATTCCACAAGTGCCCTTCTCTCTGATGGAGGCTTTCTTTTCGGAACAGCGGGAGGGGGCGGCATAGCCGACTTAGGGGTATTGTTTAAAATAAATCCTAATGGAACTGGGTTTTCTAAACTCTTTGATTTCAATGGACTAGCTAATGGAGATCAGCCGACCGCCCTCATAATTTCTGCCGGGAACTTTTTTTATGGAATGACTTATAAAGGAGGAACAGGTGATTTTGGCGTAGTTTTCAAAATAATGCCTGATGGTAGCGGGTATTCAAAACTTCATGATTTTACAGGCACAGCAACCGGATCTGGTCCAAACGGCTCCTTTATTTCGGACGGAACATTTCTCTATGGAATGACATCAATCGGAGGTTTAAGTGATTATGGAACAATATTTAAGTATTGTCTTATCCCCATTACATTCACTCAATCACCTCAAATCTGCGCAGGAGAAAGTTTAACCGTTGGAAGTAACATTTACTCAACTGGCGGAACTTATTATGATAGCTTAATCTCCTCTCAAGGTTGCGACAGCATTGTAACAACTAATTTAACTATAAATGATGTAGGTGTTTCGGTTACACCTTCAACCTTAACAGCAAATTCATCCACTGCAACATACCAATGGATAAATTGTAATGGCAATACTCCAGTTTCAGGGGCAACCAATCAAGTTTTCAGCCCAACAGCCACAGGTGACTTTGCTGTAATTGTAACAGAAAAAAATTGTTCAGATACTTCATCTTGTTATAACCTAATCGCAGCAGGTATCGTTGAAAATGGTTTGAATGCAATTGCAACTATTCATCCTAATCCCTCCACCTCCCAAACTACCATTACCTTTGCGCAAGAACACAAGCAAGGTACTGTAAGAATTTTGAATAGCTTAGGGAAAGAAGTGAAATTATTAAACTTCAGTGGCAAGCAATTGATAATTGAAAAGGGGGATTTGTTGCCTGATACTTATTTTATGGAACTAAATACCGAACAAGGAAAAGTAGTTCAAAAATTAATAATTTCCAATTTGTGATAAATATGAAACATTTTTAAATTAACCATAACCGTTCATAGGTTTTCTTTATGACCACAATTATTTTTTAGCCTGTGAACGATTATAATTAACTTTTACTTTTATTTTTTTGATGAATATTCTCTACTTCATTGAAAAAAATTATATAAACGCTCATGAAAGCATTGAACTATTTTTTATTAGTTTTTCTCGTTTCCTTCTTTCTGGGCAAAAATATTTTTGCCCAAACTGTCAACTTTTCCTTCACAGGAGGGGGGCAGTCTTGGGTTGTGCCGCCTTGTGTTACCAGTATTTTTGTTGATGTTAGAGGAGCGAAAGGAGGCTGTAACGGAGGGAATGGATCAATCGTTACCGGCAATATTGCTGTAACACCTGGTCAGACTTTGCAAATAAATGTAGGTGGCGCTGGCAGTATGCCTTCTGGTGGTTTTAATGGTGGCGGAGCAGGGTCATTCGCATTAGGAGCTGGCAATATGTCTTGTGGTGGTGGTGGTGGTTCAGATATTAGAAATGGTGGCACTCTGCTTGTTGCTGCTGCTGGTGGTGGTGGAATGGGTGGTG
>Ga0209086_10002096_pt1 | contig 15792 bp, 46 predicted proteins | sample M_130207_XF_Meta_FD_187312 | JGI IMG/M metagenome (GOLD analysis project Ga0209086, IMG submission 187312) | Freshwater microbial communities from Lake Montjoie, Canada to study carbon cycling - M_130207_XF_MetaG (SPAdes) (version 2) | ecosystem: Environmental > Aquatic > Freshwater > Lake... | reverse complement strand
TGGAAATTTTATAGAACTTTAGAACTTTAAAGAACTTTTGGCTTGCTTGCAAGTTGTTAGTGTAAAGTGTTTTCGTTTTTACTACGACCCACCCCACCCGGCCACCACCAGTCAAAAAAAAGTCCCAACCCTTAAGACTAAGAGTGGGACTATAAACAACTACCAACCAAGTATAAGAGGGGCAGGGATTCTTCTAAGGGACACTACCCCCTCGCCCCTGCCCGGAGCAAACAGTTAGTCCATACGCGAGCCAGCGTAGGCCTTCTCAATGCCAGCGGCACGTAGCACGTCAGCGTAGGCCTGTGCGCCTACTTCCTTAGCAGTAATACATTGTGTCCAGTTGCCGCTGGGGTTCCACAGTTGGAGTCCGCCGCCGTATGCCTTCTTAAAGCCTGCCAGTGCCAGCACCTTGCCAACCTTGCTGTTACTACGTACATCGTATACGTTAACCCAAGCAAAGCCACAAGCGTCTCTGTCGCCGTGTTTAGCAAGGAAGTCTTCAGTGGCCTTACGTGCCTGGGCCTGTGCAGTGTCCAGTACGCTAGCCAGTGTGTCGAGTGCAATCATTTAGTGCTCCAGTGTGTTGTGTAAGTAAGTATTATAACTTCGTTTTACGCTTCTGTCAAGTCTTTTTTGACTTCATTGTACAGTATTTCTTCTGCTACTGCCTTGTGGCAAGCGTTCATCATTGTCATCGCAATTTGATATGCTTGAGCCTTTTCCTTCTTGTTGCTAAAGGATTCAATGCGTTCAAACACATTCCGGATGCTTTCAGTTACGAAGAAGTCCGACTTGGGGATGGGATTAAGCATATGTGCTCCAGTGTGTGTAAGTGTTGATTATAGCATCACTCTGTACAGGAGTCAATCAATGACCCTGTACAGTGTATGGCTTCTTCAGCCAGCTATTGCGTACTCTGCAAGTTCGCGCCAGTTGCCCGCATTGCTCTTGCGGATCTTAGTGCATTGGATCAGTGTACGGAGGCTCATCTCTTTAACTTGATCCTGCAAGCTGTCGATCAATTGCATAGCGTCTTGTTTGTGTTGTTGGCTATGCTCGGGCAGGAAGTCTCGTTGGGTCAACAAGTGACGCATACGTTCCACCTTTTGTTGCCGTGTCATAGTCAAGTCCACTGACAAGCTTCGTGTGATAATTGCTTGATCCATTTGCGTAGAGGCCATGTTGGAGATAAACACCACCCTCCCGTTGAACTCAAATGTCGTTGGCAAGTCTTCGTCCTTCAAGTCTGCTCTCCAGCTGATCACTCGTTTGGAGTAACTGTCCAATGCGGCTTTGAGCAAGCTCAAGCTCACTGGGTCCTTCAGCACTGAGTCGCAGTCGTCAAACACAATCACGCCCGCTCTGTTCTCGTACAGTGCTCTGTACAGGCCCTTTGCAGTACTGTAGCCTTTGATCACTCGGAAGCAAGCTTCAGTGTCCACGTGTTCGCCAATGTCAAACTCGTTCAAGAGGCTAATGTCTTTGAGGCCTTGTTCACGCAGGCTCTGTGTAACAGTATGGCTCTTGCCCAGTCCACCGGGGCCGCAAATGATCACAGAGGCTTGATCGCCCTGTGCCACCATACGCACCATATCAGTGACAAAGCCAAAGCGTTGATTAATTGTCCAACGACTTTGCACCACAACCTCTGGCATTGAGGGGTTATGTTTAGTAATTGTTACTGGGCCGCTGCCGTTACGTTTTTGGCGGGGCTGTCCATCATTGCGAAATCCTCTTGGCATAGTGTGTGCTCCTTAGTGTGTGTAAGCATGTATTATAACACCGTTTGGGTTAGGTGTCAACCAAAGTCCTTACCGTTTGGCGGGTTTTTGTTTGGCTTCTTGCTGGGCGATCTTGCCAGTGTATGCTCGGCCCGCTGAGTGTGTGACCCGAACGCGGACATCGTTTACGAAGAACTCTGTGATGGTGCCGCCAGTGCTGGACTTGCTTTGAACTTGTTTCATTGTGTTCCTTTGTTGTTTAAGTGTGTATTATACTATCGTTTTGAGATCTTGTCAAGCAGTTTCTTAGCATCAAAAGGTTCTGCGATGCCATCGTAGCATTGTTCAATTGCAGCCATCTTCATCAGTTCCACGAGGCTGTAGGCTTCATCGCGCAAGGACGGCGTGGGCAGAGTCCGGATGAACTTCTGAACATCTGCGAAGTCTTCAAAGGCCCAGATGATGTCTGCCAGGACCATTTGACGCGGGGTAAGTTTTTCCAGGGTGAATTCAACTGTCATGCTGGGCTCCTTAGGGTTTCATTTGATACAAGTAGATGATGAAAGGTCCACCGATCAGCAGGGCTATCACGGTGGCTTGGAACAGTTCTGTAAGTGCTTGTTTCATGTGTGTATTATAGCAGGGTTCTGGGGTTCAGTCAACCATTCCGTATTGGCTACGACGGTCAATGCCTTCATGTGGGCAGTAGATCTCGCTGAGTGTGTAGCATTGTTTGAACTCGACCTCGCGTCCACGGACATCTTGTGTTGTGTAGAACTCAGCGGCCATGAGCCTGTCAAAGATGTGATCGGGTGCATCCAGTTCAAAGATGCAGTGAACATCGTGCATCTGCAGGACTTCCTTGATAAATTCCGGTGTGAAGTAGAGGTATGTCTGTTGCATCATCGGCTCTTTAGACCAAGGCGATTACAAATAGACTCACAGAGATCGCAACCCAAACGATTGCGCCACTCTCTACCAAATCGTTAAACACCTGTTTCATATCATGCTCCTTGTTGCGATGTGTATATTATAACTTGGTTTTACCAAACTGTCAAACAATCGTTCCAGTAACCTGGTCCGCTGCAGGGTCATAGCGCAGGAAGATTTTGGCACTGTCAGCGCCGCCCTTGACCTGATGAACCACATGATAGCAGAACTCTCCGCCATTGGTCAGTCCCAGGAACTTGCTGCCTGTGATATTATATTCATCTCCCGTTTTGCCCAAAGTTTGTTTAAGCATGGCAGTAGGCACATTGGTCAGGAGGGCCAGTTTATCAGCAGTAATCATATTCACTCCACAAAGTAAACAACGAGATTGCGTGTATCAGTCTCTACGAATGCGATACCGTCTTCTATTTTATGCTTGGGGTTATTCATTACCTTGTTAAACAGGATTTTGACACTGCGAGCGCTTTGCTCAGGCGTAGTGTATTTGCCTCGGCATCCGCACATGCAGCCGGGCCGGCCGCTATAAACAGTCTTTACGTCAGCTAGTGTAAACATCGTCTGCTCCTTGTTAGTGTATGTGTGTATTATAACACGTTCAGGGCACAGTGTCAACCAAAGACCCTGTGCGCTGTAGTGTCTTTAGCAGTAGCGTTTGAACTCCACGTACTCTACCGATCCCAGCACGTCTTCAACCTTCACGCCCAGATCGGACTCCACGTATCCCATGTCATCGTAGTACCACTTGTCGTTGGACTCTACACATTTGATCACATCCTCTACGGATCCAAACACACCTACCAAGTCTGAACCTTCGTAGTCGTTGAACCCCAACAGTGAATAAACTTTCATTTTGTGCTCCTAGTGTGTTGCTGTCTATGTGTGTATTATAGCACCGTTTGGGAAGTTTGTCAAGTCTTTCAGTCAAAAAGAAAGGCCCACTCTCCCGAGCAAGCCTTCCCACAGCAGGGACACTACCCCCCACTGGCTAGTTGCCTAGCACTAACATCGACTCAACGGAGCAAGGTTGAGTCTATTTGGGACACTACCCCCAAATTCTTTTAAGCCAAGCCCAGTGCCATGGCCTTGTAGCCTGCAGCCACAATAGCACGGCTGGGATTGCCCAAACGGTACTCAGTAACTTCAACGTGGTTACCAGCAACTCGTTGGTTAGCATAAACTGCATAACCTGCTTGACGCAGGCGGCTTGCTTCTGCGCTGAGGTTCTTGATACCAAAACGCTTTGCAGCTTGACTTGCAGTCACGGTTTCACCAGTCTTCAATGCGGTAAACAACTTGTATGTCTTTGAGTTTGTTGTAAAAGTCTTCATTTTTCTATTCCTTTGTTATACTGTTCTAAACAGTTAATACAAGTATACAGGAACAGTTGCTAAAGATCAAGAACTAATTTTACCAAATTCTTTATCTACGTAGTGCTGGATCAATCGGCGTTGGATCATTGTAACCAAATCGCCATGATCATCACTCACTATGAACCTAACAGGGCATCGTCCCCATGTGCCCTGCATCTGAAACTCTGCAAACCACTTGCGATGGTCCTTGTTCTTGGCATCGAAGGCAGTCCAGGGACGTCCAATGAAATCCAGTCTACTCATATCAGTCCTTCTTAGTCACAGTGGTTTTGAACAGCAGGTTGGCTAGGAACTGTAGTCCCCAAGCCTGTAGCCAGCCAATCTCTTTAACACCGTCTACAGCACCTACCAAGCAGCCATTCCACAGCATCATTACTGGCCAAGACAGTAGGAAGGATAGGAACACGAGGCCAGCAATCAGGCCAACGAACACACCAAAGGCTTCAATCACGTTTTTCATATCAACTCCTAATTAAGTTATCGGAGGGGTCTTATTGATATTGCCCCTACGCACACTGCGGGGGTCCGGTTTAGAACGGAGCGTCTTCCAAATTGGACAGTTCAGCTTCAATCTGTGCCTTAGTCTTTGTTGACTTGGGAGCAGGCTTGGTGACAGCAGGCTTGGCCTTGGCCTTAATGCTTTCGATGGTGATTGCCTTAGCAGGTCGGGCCTTAACCACTTTGGTTGGCTTAGCAGTCTTGGGCACTTCTGTGCGCTTGTCCATTTCGGAAGCCAGTGCTTCTTCAATCTCGATGTTGCCCTTACCAAACTCCATTTCAATCAGTTTGGCGATAGCAGCGTCTTTGGTCAGGGGTTCCAGGAACTCAACGAGGTCAATGTCAGTGTGGCCACCTTTGGCAAGCACCTTAACACGGAGAGCGTCATTGGCAAAGCGAGCTTTGATAACGCCATTGAGACGGGATACACCTGCATGGGAAAAAACTTTAGTCATAAAATACCTTTCTGTGTCTGTAAAAATATAGTGCAGCACCTTGCTGCCCTATGTATTAATTATACTGTCAATTGGAAAATTTGTCAAGCCCGTTGTTGTTGTATTTCCACAACGGTTTAGGAGTTGATTGTTTCGTATGGATCGAACTCCTCCTGAACGTCTAGGCTCTGTGCCTCAATCCATTGGTACACCATCTCAACTGGAATCTCCAGTACGGTTGAGATGCTACGGGGAGAATAGCCTTCAATGTACATCTGTTCAATGTCCCAGCTTAGATCTTTTATCTTACTCATCAAAGGCCTCCTCGCCCATTTCGGTTACTCGTTCTGTTACCACGCCCAAGTCGATGATTCGGGCTGACTGATCTTCGTTGCTTACACCTTGGAAGGCTGTACGGAAGCTCTGGTGCTCTCCCAGGAAGTCATAGACATCCAACCGATCCCACTCATCCGGCACTTCCAGCTCTTGAGTGAGCAATGTCTCTACAATGACCTTTTTCATGCTAGTTCCTTACAGTTGTTAAATGCTGATTCCAGCGTCACATAGCCTTCGCCGCAATCAACAAACCATGTGGCCTTGCCGTCTACGTTGCGCAGGATGTATTCAAATTCCTCGTACTGGTGATTTTCCACATAGTCCGCATAGTCTTTGAACTTGTTGACACTCAGGGTCTCGCCGCGATCCCGTGTGTAGAATGTGCAGTAGCCTGCTTCAAGTGCTGCTTCGTATGCCAACTTGTCTAATTCGCTAGTGTGCGGGCTGAACGGATGTGCTTCGCCAATTACCTTGCCCAAGCTGGACAACCCGCCTAAGTCAATCAGCTTCTGCAGAACAAACGGGTCGCTGTAATGTTCAGCGAGGATCTGTCCATTGTGCGACAAGTAACCATCCCAATGACAGTACACTTGATGAACTGTGCCGTCTGCGTACTCAAGTGCGATAGTGCTTCGTGTTCCCATGTTCAACTCCTAGTGTGTGTAAGTGTATATTATAGCACCAAAGTGCCCATCTGTCAACCGTTTTTTGGCCTATATTTGTCAGTCAATGCTGTAATTTCTTCTGCTGTGGCCAGTCCCAGGGCAAGCAGACGCTTCTGTTCTGCGTTGATGGCATCTCTTTCCCGCACACCTCGAGTCCAGACACTGTGGTCATCACTGTATTCGTAATGCCAATCGTGGAAGGCCAGCAGGCGGTCTAGTGTGATCAATTCAGGATTCATTTTTCAACTCTTTGATTTTTTCCAACGTTTCCTGATAGCCTGCATAGTGCAGAGCCATTTCGTAGCTGCCATCTTGGCAGCTCTTCCAATGTGCGTTGGACTCTAGTATGGCCTTTGCACGGGCCTGTAGTGTTTCAAGTTCAGTCATTTTTTCTTACCAAGCGATGGCGTGAATGACTTCGTTCTTGCCGAAGTAGAAGATGCGTCCATTGCTGAGCATCCGTGCAGTGCGTGTTGACTGTTTGATGTAGTCGCACCCGTTGAGGTGAAACAAGCGTCCTATGCGAAACTCCGAAAATTCCCATGATCCCATACAATGTTCCTTGTTAGTGTCTATGCTTGTATTATAGCACCGTTTTACCAATCAGTCAACCTTTTGGAAAGTCCTTCCTTTTAGGTCAAGTACCATGGGCTTGCGGAACCGCTGTACAGGACCTGTGCCCCAGGGCACGTATGCAATGGCCTTGGCCGTACGTTCGTTGCCTTTGAAATCGTCAAAGATGTAGATGTGATTGGCATCAGTGGAGTCTGTCCACTGGGTGGTCTCCTGCATGATCTTCATTATGCTGCCTTCAGTGTGTTCATCAAACGATTGTGGATCAAGTCCATCTCGCTTTGCTCCACGTAGAAGTCCGTAGTGGGATCGTAGTACTGACCTTCTTTAGGATCGTAGTACAGAACCTGTCCGGAGAAGTTGAACGGACCTTCTAGTCCCTTGCGTGGGCCGTACTTGACACGCATCATGTCCGTAGTGTCCAAAACCTTGTAGCCCATCTTTGCTCCTTGTTGCGATGTATGTATTATAGCACCAAAACAATACCCTGTCAACCGAAGGGTCTTTACAGGTTCTCTCCGGTTTCATCATCAATGGCACCAGTGTAGACCGCCTTGAATCCGTTGCCGGTCTCAAGCCAGCCATTTATGTTCCAGTTATCACGATGCTGATTGTAGGATTCCACCCACATGAGTGCATCCTCACGGGTCTCGAACTCTTCCTCTCTGATGACCTTGTGATCATTGATATGACCAGCATACACAGGGTGGACTTGAACATTGTGTACGATTTTCATCATTGGCTCCTTACCAAGCCAACTCTTTAGCAGGAAAGCGGATCACGCCTTCGTACTCTAACTGGTCCTTTTCGAACTCTGTGAGGTAGTCGTTGGCTACTACTTCAAAGTTGATGATTGTCTCGCGGAAGCCTTCATTGTCGCATTCAATCTGACCACGCAGAGCCATCACAGTCTCTGTGACCTTGTTGATGTCTTTGAACTTCTTGACCACGTAGTCGTTGCCGCCCTTGGCTTTCCAGTACTGGGGACACTCACCCTCGCCGTCCCAATCATGGGCGCCGTAGTTTTCATAAACCTGTGTAGTGATCAGTAGTTTGGCCATTTTGTGCTCCTAGTGTGTTGCTGTCTATGTGTGTATTATAGCACCGTTCTTAGGCTTTGTCAAGTCTTTCACGCATCTTTATGAACCTGCGCCAGGCACGACTCTGCGGGGTGAGATGCAGACTCAGGGTGCCTGTTACGAACTTGCCGTTGATCAGTCGACCAAAAGGCTTGGCCTTGGGCTGGCCCTTTAACAGTAGGATCATTGTTCGTTCGTATGTTTTCATCATACAGCCACCTTACGGAAGTAACCGTAAGTCAGGCCCACCAAGTAGCACAGGAACTCGTCGTCCCCATTAGAACCTTCAGCCTCGTGTATCCAACGCATGGCCATCTCACGGTCCTTAGCACCGCAGGCCATGATGCTGAGCACTCGCATCTCAAAGGCATGAGCGGCCTTTTCCTCTGCGGCCTTACGCAGGAGTTCGTTGTCGGCGATGATGATCTGCAGACGATCTAGGTCCTGCTCCAGCTCTGCTTCAGTGCAGAGGTCCAACCGGATATGGCGCGGACGGAAGCCGTGTGCTTCCTTGTACAGGTCCCAGAAGATGCCCTCCAGCTGTTCCTTGCGGCTCAACTCGTCCCAGCTCTTAATTTCGTTCATCTTGCGCTCCTAGTGTGTTGCTGTCTATGTGTGTATTATAGCAGGAATCAATGTCCTTGTCAACCAAAGGGTTATTCTTCGTACTCAGCATCAACCGTGCCGCAGGCCACATACTCCAACTCTGCCCAGGCTTCTTCTACAGTATCGTAGCCGCAGGAATCAAGTTCTCCATCGTAGGTCTTGGCATAGAATTGGCCATTGCCTGGACTGGCTTCTGTATCAATGCCCACTTCACCGTAGGCAGTTGCTTTGATCATCTTGTCCATATCAGCTCCAATCCTTCTTGTCGCCAAACAGTTCGTTGTCGTTGAATCCTGCGGTGTAGGCTGTGATCTCAGCGGCAGTCATGTTCTCCAAGTCCACGCGAGGTGTGGTGCTGGTGGCACCCTCAAAGTAGTGTGGATGATATCCACGACTGTAGTAACTGTCGGCACTGCCCCGATCATAAGGGCCACCATGCCGTGTGTCATAGTTAGGTTGGCTGGTGTGGTTACCAGCAACTGCGTCCATGTATGAGGCCATTGTCTGCTCCTTAAACTTCAGTAATCATCCAAACCATAACGGCCAAGACCCCTACGATCATTGCCACTGTCATCCACATTTCAAAGTCTGCTATCATATCTGCTCCTTAGATCTTAGTCAGTATCCAAACCTTAATGGCAAAGATCCCTATGATCACTGCCACTGTCATCCACATTTGAAAGTCTGTCATCTTGTGCTCCTTAGTAAGATTGGTGGCTGTGACCAATGCGGTATACCACCCGACCAACATCTTCGTCAGCGCTGCGATCGTGCTGGCCAGCACCTTCTATGGTGTAGGCTTCTGGCAACATGATGGTTGCGAATTCGCCATAGCAGTAATAACCGCTTTCGGTCACTACCAACTCTGCGTCTCCGGGCAAACGGCTCAATGCCTCTATCATCGCTGCTACTGTTATTACTGTCATCTTCTGCTCCTAGTGTGTTGCTGTCTATGTGTGTATTATAGCACCAATCTTACCAACTGTCAAGCCTTTTCAATAAACTTCTTTCACAATGTCGAACTGTTCTTTGGGCCATTTGGCTTTGAACTCCTCTGCCTTGACGTATTCATTGTAGGACTTGGCCTCAAAGAACACCTTCTTGAACACTGATACATGACTGCCTTTGGGCAGGATGGTGAGGTAAATGGAAGTTGCTTTGCCAGCCATCACTTATCCTCTTCACGCTCAAAGCGAGCTAGAAACACTTCATACATCATGATCAATCCGTAGACTACCATCAATCCCAATGCAATGGTAAGCAGTACTGTAAACGGTACAAAGGTAAAGGCAAGATGCATACAGATCGCGCATAGTAGCGCCCAACCAACCAATTTGGCCACTTCAAGTGCGGCCCGCTGTTTCAACGTCAACATAAACATAAGTTTCCCTTAAAAAATCATTATACACCCAAAACATCAACTTGTCAAGCCATGGCCTTATACAAACCCACGGCCATCGTGGACAATCCCGCAACGTTAACGGCCATCTGCGGCTTGTTCTCCACACGGATGGTCCATGTCAAGAACAGCAAGGTCCCTACAGCAAACGCCGCGATGTTCCAAATGTCCTTGTGATAGGCACTGCCTAGAGTGTTGAGTACATGTCCTACAGTGATGAAGAACGCACCTGTCCACTGTAGTACTTCGTTCTTATTGAGATTAGGCATTGATGCCTTCCGCGTCCACAGCATAGCTCAACTCAGTGAACTTGCGGCTTAGACGATACACATGCCCTTTGGCTTCAGTCATCGCCTGATCAATGAGGTCTTCGGCAGTCCCGTCACTAAGCACTTCTTTGGGGTCACTGTATAAGCATCCGCCGAGGAACTCCTCAGCCAACTCGAGTCCTTCGACCAGTACACGAACCCTAAGCATGAACCATTCGTAGCGCCCGCTATCGATGTCCTCGCAGAGCTGTTTGATATCAGTGACCGAGTCGTCGAAGCAGTCGCGTGGGCTAAGGTCTTCATAGGTCTTGTCCACAATGATGTCATAACCGTCCCGTTCAAATTCTGCAATGGTTTCGTAATAGCGTGTCATTAGTGCTCCTTGTTAGTGTAAGTGTATTATAACACCAGTCTGTAGGTGTGTCAACCAAAGACCCGTTCGGGTCAATGGTTATTCGTTAGTAGCGCTCAGACCACCATCAAGGTCAATGTCCAAGTTTTCTTCTTCTTGCTCTTGTTCCCACTCACTAACCGCTTGGCTAATGCCGTAGGCTTCATCCAACTCTGGGGGAAGGGTGGCCTCAATCTCGTCTGCGGTCATACCACCATACTCGTAGTAGTCATCGCTACCATCTTCCCATACACCAGCAAACGCCATACCTGGCTCGTAGTACATGGCTTGGATCTTAAAGCCCAGTTCCAACAACTGCTCGTAAGCATGGAGAGGTGGTGCCCATGCACTGTCAAAGGATAGGATCAAGCCGCCTGGGATGTCCTGTGCGTCACAGTCACTGCCGCCAATGTCCCACTTGGTGCCCCAGTTGGCGACATTGAAGTCATACCAAGTGCTGTAGCCATACCGCTCACGGTTGGACGCTTGCTGGGCTTCCAGCGCCTCCTGCTCGGGCCCAAAGCCACTCACAGTGTCAATCAAGTCCTGAGGACAAGGAATGAACTCTTGCAGTAGAGAACCTTTGTCAAAGGCTTCCCGAGCACGGGCAATCATTGCTGGATCTTCGTGTTCCAGTGTCACTGTGTTCATGCACCAATTAGGCATCTTAGATCTCCATTTCGTATTCGTAAAAGGTAACAGCAGGGTCCAACTTCTTCAGTTGCTTCCCAGCAGTCGTCAATTGCTTGTAACGGCGGTTGACTTCTGTACGGCTCAGCTCGCCATCGCAAGTGAGGTTCTCTGGACTCAGTGCGGCATCAATCATGTCTGCGATGCGCTGGCGACCCTTGGCAGTTTGGATCTCATACTGCTCGCCTCGGAAGAAACTGTTCCAATGATTCTTCTGTGCAATAAACTCTTGTAGTGCTCTCATACCAACTCCTAGTGTGTGTAAGTGTGTATTATAGCAGGGTTTCCCCTGCTTGTCAAGCCTTATGCGTACTCTGCTTCCATCACTGGTGTCAGCATGTTAGCGGGCACACGCCACAAGCCTTGTGCAGTCTTAACAGTTACGAACTTGATGGCAATCTTTTGCACAGTACCTGTAACCGTCATACCAGTCTTGCTGGAGCGGAAGCTAACCGTGTCGCCCAACATTAGGCTTCGCTTGGTCATCTCCATCAGTCGCGCACGAGCAAACTTCACAGCATCAATGACCGAAGTCAACTGGTCGTTGGTGAAGCCACCTTGCAGGATAGCAGTGTTGATTTGCATAATGTTCATGTCTAACTCCTAGTGTGTGTAAGTGTGTATTATAACACAGGATTGAGCCTGTGTCAAGTGTTTTTAGCAATCAGCGTCAAAGGATTCCCACTCCTGGGCTTCGTCTGGCTGGCCATCATCCTCATCGTCCTCATCACTCTCAACAAGGTCGTTGGCCTGCATCATTTCCTTAACGTCGCTCTCTGAGAGCCACATCAGGGCCATGTCAGCTACTACACGGGCATCTATCTCGCCATTGTCCAGCATGTCCATCAGGCGTGTGGTTGCAGGACGGCTACGGGCATAAGAATCAAACATATCAGCTCCTAGTGTGTGTAAGCGTGTATTATAGCAGGGAGTTGCCTCCCTGTCAACCTGTTTATCGATTAGCCAACGCACAGTCGGCACCCTCAGGGCCAACCTTGACTTCGTCGTACCAGGTAATCTCATACCCAAAGTCCTCGCCCTCCAAGACTGCGATACGAGCCAGGGCCAGTTCCACAGTGGGATACACTCCGTAGATGTGACTCTCAGGAGCGCCACAGTATTCAGCACGAACAATAAAAATAGAAGTCATTTTGTTTCCTTAGTGTGTAAGTAAGTATTATAACAGATCGAGGATTAGTGGTCAACTATTGAATTCAATAACCGCACCGGACACTTCCTTCTCATAAGTCCCATTTCCGCGGCCGGCATCTACACAAACACTCTTGTAAAGCCACTCAATGGATGCGATCTTTTTCCCAACCAAGGTACCTTGCGTCAAAGCCTTGACAAGTTCCTGTTTGTTGAGTTCCACGGTAGTTTTGGTCTTGAAATTCATTTTCAAACTCCTGTTTGTTGCTGTGTATGTGTGTATTATAGCAGGAAACAATGTCCTTGTCAACCTTACATTGAGTGGAACAGTTCGCGACTTGGGTCGTTGCAGGTGCCCCGATCTTCACGGCGGATCTCAACTTCCTGTCCAGTGAGGCAGTTCTTGACCTTGACCAACTGGCGACCGTTAAAGGTAGCAACCTGCCGGATGAATGCCTTCTGCTGGCGCTTGGGCAAGAGCATCAGCATCTCTACGGCCATGCTGTTGAGGTAGCCTGCTGTGAATGCGGCACCTTGCTCGCTGAACATGAGGTTCAACTCTGCTTTGAGTGCAGTTTGATTGTCTGTGGTAAACATGATAGCTCCTTAGTGTGTGTAAGCATGTATTATAACAGGGTTTGTCCTGCTTGTCAACCTAGCACTACAACAAGGCGCACGCCTTCTTTGAAGCCGCCAGTCTCATCGTCGTAGCAGTCCTCGTCGTCCACCATCTTGTCCATGCTGTGATAGCCGCTCCACTCCACAACACCTTCTTCCACGCTGTCAACTGTAGGAGCCACTTGGGTGCGCCAGTGATCGCCGTAACCGTAGCTAAAATGTACTTCAGCTTCTGCGTCCATGTAACCCAGCTGCTCGATGAGGTCTTTAACTTTCATATCCGCTCCTTAGTGTGTAAGTACGTATTATAACAGGGATTTGAGATCTTGTCAACCACATTGTGGCCAGTTGGAAAAGAACTAAAGGATGTTTGACAAAAATAACAGCTTTGAAACTGCCCTACCGTGCCGTCCACGGACTTGTTTGTCGCACACATTACCGGCCAAGTTGTTCCAGCGTGACTACCGTAACTCGTGACCTGCGTCACTGATACGCCCATCTTTCGTGTAACCCAGCAGTGCCAGTCCGTCAACTGGTATATCACTGTCTAGGCCACCTACTGGCTTGGTAACCTTTAGTTCTTTTCTAACTGTCCATGTGCTTATTATAACACTGTTCTCCCAACCTGTCAACCAAAGACCCTTTGCACTCCAGGGTTAATACTTGACCACACGGTCAACCTGGGTTAAGTAGGCCCAGCTGTCGTCGTAGTCAATGCCCGGGCGGCCATTTTTGATGTCCTCGTCCAAGTCCAGCACAGTGACCTCACGCGGTGTGCCAGTGCCAAAATTGTCGCGCACTACAACACGTGAGCCCACTCGAATGTCTTTGAGATTTACATTTCCGATCATGTTCGCCCCTTAAACTTCCAAATCAAACAACATGTCAGCTACAACAGCCTCCAGCATCTCTGCCATACGAGTCTTGTCTGCTTTAGACAAGGTCTCCACTTGATCGTCGTAAAAGAACTGCATCAGCGCCTCGTCCATTGCACAGTGCCGGTCCATGTAGTCCAGACCCGTGTCGCCCTGGTCGTATATCTCGCCGAAGGCATCGCTGATTCGTTTGTTTAGTGCTTTTGACATAGTGCTTCCTTTTTAGTGTATGTGTGTATTATAGCAGAGTCTTTGCGTAGTGTCAAGCAAAGACCCTACTGGGCACAAGGTCTTTATGCTTGCTGCTTTGCTTGCAAACGTGCGAGCTCTTGTTGTAATTGTACAACACGCTCCTTTTCGAGCTTTGCAATAAATTTTACTTTTTTGGCTTCGATGTCCCGGCGGAACTTTGCTGTACTTACATTAAGCATGTAAGACGTTTGACCGTAACTTTGCAAAGTGTTTTGCATAGTGTAAACTTTAGCACGAGCGGCTGACATTGCGAATGCGTTTACTGTGTTAGCGTATTGACCCATTTTTAACTCCTTTTTAGTGTATGTGTGTATTATAGCACTGATCCGGGCCCGTGTCAACCAAAGACCCTACGCACAACATGGTCATTTACATGCGAACCGCTTAGCGGGGATCAGTGCATTATCTTCAATATAGCGTAATACTGCATAAAAATGCTCTCGGGGATTAGTATCCTGCCGCATAATATTATCGTGTAACGTCTCTGCATCTAGTGACATATTAAACACACTTAATGCAGCCGCATTATGTGCAATGTCGCATACTAACATGTCGTAATATCCCAGGTCCGCGTCCTCGCACACATAATCCGGGTGTGCAACTGTGCATATTAAAGGCATCATTAACTTGTTGATAGCTAATGCATGGGACTTAGTAACTTTTGCCATTTGGCGCTCCTTAGTGTGTAAGTGTGTATTATAACAGAGTCTTTGCACAATGTCAAGCAAAGACCCTATGCGCTGTAGGGGCTTGTTAAATTAACACAAGATTGCTGGTGCGCAGTTGAGCACGCACAAGGTCTAAAGTGTTTGCAACACTTTGCGCACGAGACTCTGCGCTTTGCTGCATAGTTGCAACGTCCCCTGAGGCAAAGACAGCATTTTGCACAGTAACAACTATTTGACCATTTTTATTACGGCGGCTAGTGTCAAAAGTTGCAAGAACGCGAACTGTTTTTAGTTTGCTGTTAGTGAAAACTTTAACGTAAGCGGGGCAGTTTGTTTGCATAGTGTGTGCTCTCTAGTGTGTGTAAGCTGTAATTATAACACTGTTTTCCCACTTTGTCAACCGCTCATTTAATGACCCTACAACGAACCTGGACTCTTTCCCAAATGTTGACAACGGGGCCAAACGGTGTTATAATACACTTGTTCGAATAGTAAGGGGTGGACGGCACCGCTGCACGAGTGTTTATTGACCTGACCACTCGCATGGTCGTAAGGTGCATGTAAGGATCCGATGCTACAATGCGATTGTAATATATTCTCCGCTACCACTGTGGTCCTGTGGATAACTTGTGCGCAGCAGTACTAGCGTGTGGATAACCTGTGGATAAGTCGAACCTGTGCAGTGAAAGGTTGTGAATAACCTGTGGATATCCCGCGGCCTGTGGATAACATGTGAATAAGCTGTGGATAACTCCTGGCCTGTGGATAACTTGTTGATAAGCTGTGGATAACGTGTGAATAAGTCGATCCTGCGTAGTGAAAGGTTGAACAAGCTGTGGATAAGTCATTCCCGCGTAGTGAAAGGTTAGTATGTGGTAGGCCGGGTGTGAGTCGAACACACTACCAACGGATTATGAGTCCGCTGCTCTAACCAACGTGAGCTACCGGCCCACATACTATACAATACACTATATACTTATTATACACTACTTGCACGGTTTGAGCAATCATAGAGTTGTAAAACCGTGGCTTTTATACCACAAATAACCACGAAATTGCCACAGAATCACCCACGTTTTGAGGCAAAATCACCCAGAATCGTAGGATTTATGGTAGATTCTGGGGGAGTTTTTTAGGATGGTAGAAGGAATCGTGGTCAGGACCTTAGGCAGGCTATCATCTAATACTCTGCCACAATGTTCTGCCACAATGTTCTGCCACAATGTTCTGCCACAATGTTCACGACTT
>Ga0209086_10002095_pt1 | contig 15793 bp, 14 predicted proteins | sample M_130207_XF_Meta_FD_187312 | JGI IMG/M metagenome (GOLD analysis project Ga0209086, IMG submission 187312) | Freshwater microbial communities from Lake Montjoie, Canada to study carbon cycling - M_130207_XF_MetaG (SPAdes) (version 2) | ecosystem: Environmental > Aquatic > Freshwater > Lake... | reverse complement strand
AGAGGAGTAAAGATCTAGAATTGCGCCACCAATTAGGCCAAGAATTGCAACTGTGGCGAAGGGAATCAAATACCAAGTTGGTACCAGGGTTGTCAGCGCCCCAATTGGATCCATTGAAATTTTTTCGCCGAGCGTTTTACTACTTCCGGCCAAGAGAGATCCATATATAACTAGAACTATTGGAACAATCGAGGCACCGAATACTGTCCAGCCGATTACGCCACGGTTAGAAACACTACGTGGCAGATATCTTGAATAATCAGCGGCAGCGTTAACCCAACCTAAACCGATTCCAGTTACGCCAAAGATTAAGGCTCCGATAACTGCTTGGGTACTCCCACTTGGAATCGCTGAAATTTCGCTCCAATTAACTTGATCTGCTGTTAAGGCTATGTAGCCGATAGTTAAAATAATTGTCGCAATAGTTAGAACTTTTTGAAGCCGCATAATTACTTGAAACCCTAAGACCCCGCCAAAAATAGTTAGCCCTGCGGCAATTGAAAATCCAAGGATGCGCGAGATATTTGGGTCAATATTTCCAACTCGAGTGAAGACGGTTTCGGTCGCGAGAGTTGCAAGTGAAACCAACACAGTTTCCCAACCTACAAAGATCAAATACGAGAGAAGTCCTGGAACAAAATTTCCCTTTACGCCAAATGCTGCGCGTGAAAGCGTCATTGTTGGTGCGCTTGCTCGCTTGCCGGCGAGTGAACTTATTCCTACCAATCCAAATGAAGCAACTGTTCCAATTATCGCAGCGAGCGTGGCCTGCCAGAATGAAATGCCAAAACCAAGAAAGAAAGCGCCATAAGAGAGTGCAAGTAGTGAAACATTTGCAGCGGCCCAAGGCCAAAACAAACTTCGCGCAGATCCACTTCGTTCGTTTTCAGCAATAAAGTTTGTTCCATTCATTTCTAGCATGGGGTAAAGAGTAGAGGTAAAAGATACGATTGGCAGATGCTTCAGAGTGATGAGTATCGCAAAGCTAGATTGGCAACTTCAATTGCATTCGTCATCAATGGTTTCTCTGTCGGAAACTTCGTCTCTAGAATCCCGGACTTCAAATCTGAACTAGCTATTTCAAATGGTGTACTTGGTGGCGCTTTGTTATGTGCTTCTGTTGGTGTTCTTTCAGCTCTCCGACCAGCCAGCAGAAGTTCTGCAAAGTATGGAAGTGGGCCTGTTACAAAATATTCTGCATTTACCTTGGCACTGGCTGTTCCTTTAGTGGGGTTACTTTTTAACCTTCCTTGGTTTCTCTTCTCACTATTTATTTATGGGGTTCTCTCATCGATTCATGATCTTTCGATGAATGCTCATGGGGCAGCTCTGGAGAATAAAGCCGGGAAGCGAGTCTTGAGTACATTCCATGCCATGTGGTCTCTTGGTGGCCTTAGTGGTGGCGCAGTTGGTGGCCTGATTGCCAGCACAAGTATTTCAATCCGTGCACATGCATTTGTTGTTGGATTAGTTATTTTCGTCATCGCATTTATAACTAGAAATTGGTTCTTACCTGCCGTTGCAGATCAGCACATATATGAAAAGCACGAGAAGCGAAAAACTCCACGCAAGTTTGCGATTCTTGGATTACTTGGCTTATGTGCAGCACTTGGTGAAGGCGCAGCCGCCGACTGGGGCGGAGTTCTTGCTCGAGAAACTTTTGATTCAACTCCATTTATGTCAGCACTTCCTTATGTCTTCTTCGCATTCACTATGGTTTGTGGCAGATTATCTGGAGATTATTTAGCCCATAAATTTGGAGTAGTTAAACTTCTAACTTGGTCTGGACTAATTTCTGGTGTTGGTCTGACAGGTGGATTGCTCATCGGAAATATCTATGGCGTAATTCTTGGTTGGTTCTTATTTGGCATTGGACTATCAACCGTGATTCCAATGGTGATTAGCGCGACCGGAACTCTCGTAAATGAGAAATATCCTGGCCAAGTATCTGCCGCCGAAGGAGTCGCACTTGTTACCGGAGTTGCCTACTTTGGTTTCGTACTAGGCCCACCACTTATTGGATTTCTCTCTGATTTCTTGACGCTCAGATGGGCGATGCTAGTTCCAGCTGCTTTAGCAATACTTTTTGGATTGAGTGCAAAAAAAGTATTGTCATAGTAAATTGCTTTCATGATTACACCTCAGAAACTCGCATCCAACCAATTCGACCACTTCTATAAGGGCGGCTACCGCATCGGAGCCTTACGTAATGGTCCAGGTGGCCCAATGCGACCAGAAGAGTGGATTGGTTCTATGACCACACGCTTTGGTGAAAAAACTATGGGGTTGTCAGTTTTATCTGATGGAAGTTACTTGCGAGATTCAGTATTAGCTAATCCAGAGAAATGGCTTGGCGCAGAACATTTAAATACCTTTGGCGCCAGTACTGAATTGTTAATGAAGTTGCTTGATCCAGATCAACGACTTCCAGTTCATTACCATCCAAATCGTAAGTTTGCTAAAGATCATCTCTCCCTTAAACATGGAAAGACTGAAGCTTGGATTATTTTGGAAGCACCTGCTGGTGCCAACGTTGGTCTTGGTTTCAATACTGAGTTAAAAAAATCTGATGTTTCAAAGATGGTCGATGCGAGGGATGCTGATGGGCTTCTTGCATCACTTCAAAAATTTGATGTGAAAGCTGGAGATACGGTTTTTGTTCCTGCTGGAACACCCCATGCAATCGGTGCTGGCATATTTGTTCTTGAACTTCAAGAGCCAACTGATTTATCTGCGCTCCTTGAGTGGAATGATTTTGCAGTTGATGGCATCAAGGATGGCCACCTCGGGTTAGGTTTCGACACGGTTTTAGATGCACTTCGCTACACACCAATAGATAAAGAAGAGGCGAGCAAACTCGTCTTTTCAAATCGTTTATTCAGTAGCGCAGATCAATCAGTATTTACCGCTGTTGCTGATCCATATTTCCGCGCAGATTATCTCGCTGGAAATGCAAGCAAAATTGCTGCCGGATTTAGTATTGCCTTGATCCTAGAAGGTAATGGAAATATTACTTTTGAAAACCACTCAGAAATTAGCGCAGTTAAAGGTGATGCAATTCTGATTCCATATTCCGCAGGAAGTTGGACACTAAATGGTGCAAGCGGTGTGGTTTGTCGCCCACCACTTGCTAAAGATGCTCCGTTGGCTTGGTAGATGGGTAGCTTAAGCAAGTTTATTGGCACGAACAATATGTTCGACCATGTACTTGCGAGCGCTTAGCGCCATCGGCTTGTTCTCGGTCCAAAGGTTTCGCCAAATTGCCAAGGCAAGAGATAAGTCTGGATGGACGATTGCGGATGAGAAACTCTCAAAGGTAATAACGCCTTTGTAGTTGATCTTTGCAAGGGCGCCAAATAGTTCACCGAAATCAACGTTTCCAGTTCCGAGTCCGCCTCGGTGGCTTGCCCCAATATGAACATAACCAATGTGTTCAGCGTTGTTAATGATTGGCGATACTAGGTCTTGCTCTTCGATATTCATATGATAAATATCGATATGAACCTTCACATTTGGCTCACCTATATCTTTAATCATGGCAACTGCTTGATCAACTGTATTTATCAAATTTGATTCATAACGGTTAACTGGCTCTAACCCAATTGTTATTCCCTTTGCCTGTGCCGCAATCGCAAGGCGCTTTAATGAGGCCACAGAGTTGGCACGAGACTTTTCAGTGGCAGCATGTGAATATTTTCCAAGAGCGCTAAATAATACGCCGCCTAGGTAATCTCCTTCGATAGCTGCAACTACATTTAGCGCAGCCATTAACTTCGCTTCACCTTTTACAACAATTGCTGGATCCTCATTATTAATATCTGCGTCAAACGAGAGTCCAAGTGAACAAGCTGCCTTAATTCCAAATTCTTTAAGAGTTGCGAGTGTGTGTTTGGTATCGATAAGCGAAGGATCGAGTGCCGGAATTTCGATTAAATCGTAACCCGCATCTACAGTATTTTGAATTGCCTCACGACATTCTGCATGGGACCAGCCACCAACCCACACAAGAGCATGAACACCTAATTTATTTGGAAGTTGAATTGTCATGTTGTAAGTATATTAATTTGATTCATTCGCGCTAGTAGGTGATTGCTCTAAACTTTCTAGAGCGTTAACCATCATTGCTGGACAAGTATCTCCAGGTGCGATTATTGGTTCAAAATGCCACCATTCATTCTCGTAAACGCGGCAAAGTCCAAATAATGAGCCATTATCTTCTAACCATTTAACAGCGATTTTATCGCCGGGATAATTTACATCGATTGCAGTACCCCATGGATGATGCGAAATATCTTTAGGTAATACCCACTTTGAGGCTTCCTCTTCACTCCCATATTTTTTTATCGCATCTCCAAATAACTTTTCTTGTAACGCTTGTGATCTAAAGCCAGATGTAATTCTTATTGAAAAACCAGCTGCTTTCGCCGCCGCCTGGGCTGCCAAAAAGCGAACCTCAACAATTGGATTTAATGCGCTTGGACGAATATCACTATGGTTAATCGGTGAATCTCCTAAAGATGCTTCATCGATTGAGCAACCTAAATTCGAATCACTCTCTCTTAGAACCTTTAATTCCAAATTAAAGCAGAGAAGCTCTGTCGCGGGCGCAGGAGCGGGCGCTAAAACCGGATCCTGGACTGAACCAGTTCCGGCTAAGCCAAATACATAGAAAACTAATGATAGATAGGCAATTACACCAAGTAAAAAGCGGCTCTGCTCTTTAGACATACTTACGTGCTTTATCAGGATAGTTAGTTATTACTCCTTCAATACCTAGATCCTTACAAAATTTCAGATCGCTACTGGCATTAACGGTCCAAACAAATAGGCGCTTGCCTCGGTTTTGCAATCTATTGACCAACTTGGGGCGCTTTTTGATTAGTTCAATATTTAGCGCGACGATATGAGTAGGGGCTAATAGCGCCTGTAGATAAAACTTAGCAACCGTGCAGGCTTTGTGTGATTTCTTAAATCGCTTAACTGCAAACCAGGAAAATGACATACATATGACTTCAATTCCAGATTCAGATATTTCTGAACTTCGATGATTAAGAAGTTCTAATATTTTCCTTTCAACCGCCCCACCAGATGCAACAGGGTGCTTACTTTCAATCAATAGATCCTTCTTATTAGTAATAGCGAGGGTAAGGAGTTGGTCTAAAGATATGGCTGCAACTAAGTTCTGCATCTTGTAAAATTGACTCTTTGAAACCTTGTGTTTTACGCCAGCAATTCTTGCGGTATCCGCATCATGAAAGCAGGCAATTTCTTGGTCGAGAGTTAATCTAACATCACACTCAAAACCATCAGCTTTATCTTCGATTGCTGCGAGATATGCAGCTAGAGACATCTCGGGCGCCCGACCCGATGCTCCACGATGAGCGAATACTTTCATTTACCAATTATGAATCGAATTGAATTTAGGATTCCAAATTTCTTAAATGGTGGTTTAACTAGAAATGCTAGCCTCATGGGAATTGCCCATATGCCAAAAACTCTGGTAAAAACTTGTGAGCGAGCAGATATATCTTTTCTGGTATCTCTTAGATTTCCAGAACTATCCGCTGGATGCATTGCCACAATTATTGGAAGGAAGGTTCCCTTTAACCCTAAACGGAGCGCATCGGCAATCAAAATGTATTCATCTCCTAAGTAGTTCTCCGCACCTGCGCCAAAATTTTCATCAAATTTGATATCTAACCTTTTGAAATCAGCCAAGCGGATAAACATCTCATAGGTTGCGGCTTTCGCTGAATTTCGAAGTTTAAGAGAGTGTGAATTCTTGGGATAGGACTTTCGTAATTCGCTTTTCTCATTTACTGCCTGTGCCAAAACAATCGAAATCTCTGGATTTGCTTCTAGATAAGCAACTACTTCCTGAATGCCAGTCGGTTTGAATTCCATATCATCATCCCCAAAAAGCAGATACTTCCCCGTCGCATTCGCTATTGCCGCATTGCGACTCTTGGTTACACCACGGCTTTTTAATTCAGTGACTAGGACTTCGGAAGGAAAAGTTGGCATTGGATCTGATTTTGGATTCTGAACAATTACTAAATTAGTTACACCTGCAATAAATTTTATATTTTGCGCTCTACCTGAAAGAGTTGAATACCCGATTGTTAATAGGCTTTCACTATTCACTATGTGTTCTGGCCCTTGCAAATCTCATCAAACCACTTGAAATATTGGAGAGGTTTGAATTCTGCATTCTAAGTCCAAAGAATAAGACGATGGTATTTGATGGGGTAATTTCCCCGCTATAACTCAGAAATATTAGAGCAGCAAAGAGCGTCAACATTGCGATTCCAGATAACAAAATACCAATCTCTCCAGATTTGATTCGGGTGCCAATCTTGACCGAACTTGGAATGTGCTCTTTTCGCACCTTAGCTTTAACAAATCCGCGTTGAGTTTTCATCTGCTTTCGAAAGATGCGGCCTAGTATTTGAAAAATTACCATAACAACAAAGATATTAAGCAAGCCAAATTTCCAATTTAGAAATGTGAAGAAGATAATAATTACGCCCATTTGAGTGAAAATACTTAGGAGCGTAGTTAGTTCAAATGCCAGTGACCAGCGCCAATTCTCTTTGCTCCGATGAATTTCTACTTCTGAAGCTTTAAATGCACGATCGAAGACATTGACACGATAAATCCTTTGAAAATAATGGCCCGCTCTTGTAGCTCCGAAAAATACAAAGAAACCAACTATGTAGATTATAAATTTCGAGCGAGGCATTTCACCTTCATGCAAAATTATTTGGGTAAATAACTTTGCAACAGCGAGTTCAGATACGGAAATAAAAGCCGCTATCAAAACTAGGCTTATCAAAATCAAACGATGTTTTGTCGTTGGAAATAGTTGTAGCAAGGCTGATTTGAGTTGACCGAGGATTGCGCGCATATCTCAATTATTCCTTAACTTTGCCGAAGAAACGATTGCTGCGATATGCCCAACTGTCACAAAAAGCGCTAGCCCAAGCGCAATTTCGAGCGAGAGTGGGTAAGAACCAAAGAGCGCTATGAACATGGTGAATTCAACGGAATGAAAGATTCTTTGGATTGGGATGAATTTGAATATTTTACGGGCAGTGCGAAGCGCCCCTTTTATTGGAAGGTTTGCTCCCTTTGTATCCTGGATTTTTGTTAACCCAGAGAAAGCTCGTGCAACATGAACTGCATCATTCAAACCTTTATTTGCAATAACAATTCCGGCTAACAACGCTCCAAGGTAAGGATAAATAGATCCAGTTATTGGGCGCTCTGGCCAGCCAGCCAGTCGTAAGCCAAAGAAAATTGGAATTAAGCCTTCTGCAACATAATGTCCTAATTTATCGAGAAAAATTCCCATTGGTGATTTTGTATTTCGCCATCTCGCAACTTCACCGTCACAGCAATCAATAAGCATTTGAAGGTGGCTTAAAAATAAGGCGAGTGCTATCCCAACCCACCCTTGGATTAGAAGTGCGGGTCCAATAGATGCAGCGACTATTACCATTAACCAAGTTACGCCATTTGCTGTAATAGGTGTCCGCAAGAATAAGCGCGTTAAGTAAACAGAAATTTTTCTCTGATAAAGATCGGCTATCCAATGTTCTGAAGTTGATCGGCCAGTTACTGAAACTGGCTGAGAAATCTCGCGAATTTGCGCGATGGTTGGTTTTAAAGGTCTGATTGGTTGGGATGTCATAAGTTAGGCCGCCTTAACTCGGTGGCTTTGAATCCACTGTACTGAAGAAATGAGAAAGAAAAGTATTGAGAAATAATAGACGAGAATCGTTATTGATAAACCGAGTGCAACCCAAATTAGAGTTACTAGTAAACGACCAAAGATAAATCCGCCTGCTATTGCTAGCCATTTGGGCTTTCGTTCACCTTGCAGTGCACGATACATATTGTCGTAATGATTGAAGATAATTGCGAAGACGAGTAGGAAAATTTGTGAACGATCTGTATCACTGGTGAAAGCAAGCTCGATAAAGATCAGGCCCTCAACAAGGCGCAGGATTGATGGTTCAAGCCAATCGAAGCGATTTGTAGAATTCTTATTCTTAATTGAATCTAATTGGTCATCAATGAAATCTTTATTTACTCTAAATTTAGGCCAAGTTAGCGTTTTACGTACTCGGGCTCTAAAAACTAAAGCGATTGAAATTAGCGAGAGAATCGGCATTATTGTGAAGGTAAAGGCTGCACCTCCTATAACGGAGGAAGCACTTATGACCAGCCAACGTTCGCCAATTGGAAATTGCACCGCTTTTTTAGACCAATATTCAAAGCGCGAGCGCTTTTCGCGTTCTACAACGATGTAGCCATCAGATTTAAGATTGAAGGAGATCGCTACTAGCTCTGGCGTTCTGAACTTATTTATTCGGGCAAAGTTGTAATCAGAAAGATGTCTGAAGGTTTGAAAAATCATCATTCCAATTGCAGGAATCCATAAATCTCGACCCTGTTTTGCAGCACCATATGCAAGCGCATAAAAGACTAAGTACTCTTTTATTCGATCCGTAATTGCATCAAGCCAAGCGCCTAGCTGTGAAAATTGCCGGGTGTACCTTGCAAGTTCGCCATCGACACAATCGATAATGATGCTGAGTTGCAAAAGCACGGCACCGGCAAATATTGTCCAAAAAGTTCCTTTACTGAATTCATACGCCGAAAATAGCCCGATTGCAAAGGAAATTAGAGTTACCTGATTCGGTGTCATTTTTAAACGCACTGCAAGCCCAGTAAAAATCTTGGATATCTTGCGGAGGAAGAAGACGGAATAGAAACCATCATTTGCTCGATTAGCAATCTTCAAGCGAAGCCTGGCATCGTTTAGCGCTGCTATTTCGCCAGCAACTCGATCACGCTCTAATTTTTCAGCGCTTCTAGTACAAGGAGCTCCTACAACTTCAGCCGAAGCCACCAAAATTGTTGCGCGCACCAAGCCAACCAAAATTAGGTCGATAGCTGATCCGGAAAGATTTGTATTTGAAATATCTGTGATTACTTTAATGATTTCATTCCGCTGGGATTGTGAGAGCCGAATCGCTCCAAGAAAATTGTGGTTACCGTATCCAACTTCGTGAAATCCGGAACTTGCACCTGTAATCCGAGAACCACCTACGCGAGTATCGCCATCCTTTATTCTGGTTACCAAGGCTGTCGTCACACTTCGGGGATAATCGGTTAGTAACTCCATATGGGGCTTAGTTACTACGGTATTTTCATCAACCAGTAATAGATCTTGGTTCCCTGATTCGAAGGCTTTCAATACATCGTCAATCCTGGTTCCCTGATTAACTTCAAGAGTTCTAAGATTTACGGCCATAAGCGGTAATCTATCGTGCCTAACAGGGATTCTTTAGCTATAGATGGGTTGTGAAGGTAGAGATGGCAATTCAAGTTGTAATTCTGGCAGCTGGCATGGGAACTAGATTGGGTAAACCTTGGCCAAAACCGCTCACTGTTTTATCGGATGGCCGTTCGATCATGCAGCAACAAATGGAAAATGTCTCAAAAGTATTTGGCGATAAAGCTCGAATCACTGTTGTAGTTGGCTTTAAATTAGAAATGATTATTGAAGCACATCCAACTGCATCCTTCGTTTACAACGAAGTTTATGATCAAACAAATACCTCAAAAAGTTTATTAAAGGCGCTTCGTGCAAGCCAAGAATCTGGAGTTTTATGGCTCAATGGCGATGTAGTTTTTGACGCCAAAGTATTAGAGCGCGTTGCAGAACGCATAAAGTCTGAAAAATCGTTTGTCTGTGTAAATACTTCTACAACCGCAGAAGAAGAAGTTAAATACACCGTAGATGAAGAAGGCTTTATTAAAGAACTTTCGAAGACGGTTCAGAACGCTTTGGGTGAGGCTGTTGGCATTAACTTTATCTCGGCATCTGAAAAAGCAGATGTAATCAAGCAACTCGATGCTTGTGCTGATCAAGATTACTTTGAACGCGGACTCGAGTTAGCAATCGAAAAAGATGGTATTAAATTAGAGCCAGTTGATATCTCTGATCTCTTTGCGGTTGAAGTTGATTTCCAGGCAGATTTAGATCGCGCAAATGAAGGCTTGAAGTAATTACTTTTTAAATCTCTTTAAACTTTCGCGAATCGCCGCCTCGACTTCATCAATCTTGCCTTCCGAAACCTTGTGCGTGAAAGTTATAGGTTCAATTTCCGCCATATCTAATTTAGGATTGATCGGGGTTGGATCCATAACTGGGACGCCAGCGCCTAGTGCATAATCAGAATATTTGATGCCGGTTCCGTGAACGTATTCCTCAAAGCCTTTAAATACGATAAGTGCGCAAGGAATTCCATAACTTTGGCAGGTAATCATTACATGCATAGCACTTGTAACAACGCTCTCATATTCATTCAATTTTTCGATAAATGCAATCACATCATTTGGATGAGAAATCTGAATTGATAATTCATCAAAATTATCTGGCAATCTAACTGGTGCTTGGACATGTGTGTAATGTCGAACAAGTGCGATACGACCATTTGTCTTACCACGGCTAAAGGGCAATATTCGCGATAGAACAACGCCTGGATCACCAAAACTAGTAACTTGTGGGCCGCCAGAATCCGTTAGCAATTTGGCGGTATGCGGTCCCCGTACTGAAATGTAGTCAGCCTTTGGATTTAGCGCATGCTTATATGAACTGACGCCAGTTCCAACAACTACTGAGTTTGGTTTAATGAATCTTCCGACCGAACCAAGGCTAACAATGTGATTTTTATTAGTCCGATTTGTGAGGCTCTGGAAGATTATTTTATTTTCAGTGTAATGATTAAAAATAAAGGGAGTTAACCAATCGCCAAAGTTTCCTGGATAAGGATTTTCCCACCAAGATAGAAATACTTCACTGTGACTTGGTTTAGCGGAATATGAGAGGTAACTTGATGCAACTTTTATCGCCGCCTGTTCATATCGATTTGGTAGAGCTTTGCGCTTAAAGTGAGTTAGTGAAGAGTTAAATCCAGCGAGATCGCCAGTTTTCCCAGCTGTAACTAATTTCGCAATTGTTTGATTATTAATATTATTGTGGCTTTTGCCAGTCAAGAAGCCAGTTATTCCTGAGGCATCGATGACTAACCGTAATTTGGTAGAAATTCCTAAGGGCAATTTCTCTTCAACTAGTTTTGCAAACCTAAGTAATTCTCGCTTTGGATTCAAGAAGCGTTTAGCGGTGTTGCCTTTGTGTTGTTCAACAACGCCCTTAAAGTTTTCAACTTGTCCACTCGATCCAAATCTAAAGAAGACCTCATGGCTTTCGAGTGATCCTGCGCCCTTATCAACTGCGCAATTTGACGGAATTATTTGGAAGGTCATATTTCCGGAAGTTGCTCGCCATGCCTCTTCAAAGAAATAGTCATCGGTTGCGCGAACTGTTGCGATCTCTTCGAATTCTGCCGCCGCGCTAATCATCTTGCGTGCTTGGTGAGTGTTATTTATTCCCCAAAAACAAGGTTCCCAAAATCGGCCTCGGTTTTGATATCCAATCTTTGTCGGATTACTAAATCCTCGTTGAAATCCGATCAGATCTGCAGTGGAATTTAAAATGAAATCGGGTATCGAAAATAGTTCGCAATCAACATCAATCCAAAATACTTTTTTATCTGGGTTCTTCGCACATACCTCAGCGATAAACCCAACTTTCCTGCGACATATAGCGGCCCAATCTTCGCCCTCTTTTTTTGTTATTTCGCGGAGGTCATACTCAATTCCCAGCTCTTCCAGATTTGATTTAAGTCGAGCCCCATGTGCTTTGTAATATTCATCGCTGGTGAAGAAAGAACAGACGATGGCGTTGGTGATTCGTATTTCTGGCTTTTCTTGGGCTTTTATCTTTGGCTGGAACTGGCTTTCAAGGGCGGCAATAACTTCCTTGCCTTGAAAATCCAGTGTGCTCATAAGAGCAAAGTAGAGAGCCCTTATTAATCAAGGACAAGTAGATTGGAAATTCGAGAAAGACTGAAGGTGAACTTTTGGTTACGAGAGAATCAAGTACTAGTTACGCAAAAATCGCTTCAAATCTCGCTTCGTCATCTTCCAAAGAATTCTTGCCACATACCTAGTCGGAAGTTTTTCAACAACCCGCAGATCCATTGCCACTAGCGCCTTTGCCGCTAATTCAACTGGAATCATTGTTACTTCTGGATTCTCACCAACAGAGATCTCCGCGCTCTCAAAAGAATCAATGTCTCCGATAATTTTGATTCCGAGCCCTTTAATCTCCGCAACGTTCGCGCTTGAAATTTTCTTAGCAATATCTACCGCCCACTGCGGGGTCAATAATCGCACCGCATCACTCGGTGGCGTGACTTTATTCGTTAAGTATTTTATCGAACCGTTGCGGATAAAGGTTTCATAATCATGCCAACTGCGTTTCTTTGAAAACTTCTTGTTTATTGTATTAAGTAAAGTAATTTCATCGAGAGTAAGTGATCGGTTGCTATCTTGATCGGTTTGCGGAGTTAAGAATCCTGGCTTGAGCCCAAGTAATAAATTAAACTGCTCGTACATAAACTCTGGCTTCTTCTCATCCACCACAAGCAAGACCACATTCTCTTTACCAAAATGCTTTATCCACTTGGCTAAGACTTCACCATGCATGTGGCGAACCCAGAATGATGGAGTGATCGTTGAAATCCCAGGTTCATCCAAGATTGAATGCAGCCACGTCTCATAGCTGCTTTTTATTCCAATTTTAAGGTGCTGTTGGTATGCCGAAGGAATAATCTTTAGAAGTGGGCGAAGTGTGAAACAGATTGTTACCTCAGAATTTCCAAGATCTCTCTTAAATTTTATTATCTGCTCTTCAGTTAATTCACATAAGAATTCAGAGCTAATTAAGGCCGTTGATTTGGCGCTCTTTAGCTGCTTTAAGAATTGGCGCCATTTTTTATCTGTTGAAGTAACTCCACCACGATCTTCCCAACCCCAAGTTTTTCCCATAAGGGAATACACCGCTTTGTGATGCGCCTTTCCTCCAACGTGAGGATAAGTAATTCCTTCACTCTCTAAAGCTTTTGTGGCAGCGAAGAAACTCGATTGAATCGCCGTAGTACCAGTTTTATGGAAACCAGCATGCACAATTATTTTTTTTGCCACGGCTGAAACTTTACCTCTTGAATTTAACTCAAAGCCGTTAGTTCTCGACATATTTGGCCAAAAACATCGCTCCTAGGGTCAATTAGTTCAAAGTGCCCAGTATTTTCAAGCTCGAGCAAATTCGTTGAATCAGTATCCATTTTCGAGACATACTCTCTAGAAAATTGAACAGGTACTCGGATATCTGCGCTCCCGTGAATTACGCGCACCTCTGTTTTCAATGAAGGCAATTCGATTGGATTCAAGTCTGGGCGCAACTTTGCTGGGGCGCCTAAAAAATCTGAAACTGCCCCATCATCCAAATCCATCTCTTCGGAGCGAATTAAATCAGTGACCGGGGCGAGAACAATTACACCTTTTACTTCGAATTTACTTCCAACCAAAAGTGCAAGATGCCCCCCAGCCGAGTGCCCCAACAAAATAGTCGAACCGAATTCTTCAGTTAACTTTTCCATTCCACTATGAACATCCTGAAGAGTTGCATCTGGGTTGCCAATTATTCTTCGGTATTCAATTAACGCTACCGGCCAGCCTGATTCCGCTAGAACTTTTGCTAGTGGAGATAAATGTTTGCGATCATATTCGGAGCGCCAAAAGCCTCCGTGTATTAATACGACCAGCGGTTTAGAAGTTGTCTCTGGCAGATAAAAATCAATAACTTGGTCGCTGGCATTTCCATATGAGACGCTATTTGTTGGTTGAACTGCTTTTACATCAAAAACGGAACGATCTTCAGCTTCCATCAGTTAAATCGAATCCATAACTGTTATTTTCTCACCATTAACAAATTCTGACGCAGTCTTTTGCCAAGCCTTACTTGCATCGTTAACCATGTGGGCATCCCATAATTGGCGATTGGTCCAAACTTCCCAGACGCAAACCTGATTCTCGTTATTTACATCAAAGAGAATTTCTAAAGTTTCACAACCTTCTTCAATGCGGATATGGGCGCCATGTTTAGTGATGTGTTCTGCAAAGGCGTTTCGCATACCTGGCTTCACATCGATCTCAACGAATAAATAAACTTTGCTCACAACGCTCCTTACGTTCAAGAAATTGTGTGTTTAGCCTACCTCTTAAGATTGCTCCATAGATATGACTAAGCCCCACCGGTCTACCAGGTGGGGCTTAGTCTTTTAACTAAACTCTTGCTAGGCACAGCTAAAGTTTAATTAAATACCTTTGTCCAATCAGAGATAGTCATTGTGTAGAACTGACCACCTTCGACTGAAGCATTATCTATATTCTTTTTTGATACTGACGGCAGATTCATTAAGTCAGGTCGTCCCGCTGAAAGTGCTCCCTTAACCGCAGGATCAGCTTTCGTTACTCCACCCTTGACGTGAACCTGTGCGTTTAGCATCAGATAGGTATTTTTATCTCCAGATTTAGCAAGTAATGAAGTTACATCTATAACGCCTGATGATTCCTCATCTAGCGTCATGTACTTTGCTCCAGTTTCGGTGAAATATTGGCTATCGAATTTTGCCAATGTTGCTACCTTTCCATCTGAGATTTGATATGCGATAACTCTTGCAACGTGAGCATTTCCGCCTGGATCTTCCTGAATAACAACCACACCGTTATTTGTAACAGTGATGTTATCTGGCTTGCTCATGTAGATAGATTCACCACCGTTAAGCAACATTTCAAGGCTTGCACCTTCAAGTGGGTTTTGTGCATCCTTGAAAGTTAAACGCCATAGCGCGCCACCGTCACGAGGAACTCCTGGTTCCTTTGGATTTTCTGCTGTAGCAACTGGATCCTTATTAGATTCTGTTGTAACAAAGTAGAAGACGTTTGGATTCTTTGGATCCCAATCGCCATCTTCAACACGAGAAAATGTTGTTCCGTTATCGCGTGCGCCTTTATGGAAGGAGGCAACGTCTGTGTTCCACTCAATTTTCTTGAATGTTGCAGCAGTTTTAGTTGATTTCGCAATTGTTGTACGGAAGATGTTATCTGTGGCAGCAGTTGGAACATTTAATACATAAAGATCGCCATTTGTTAGGCCAGCCTTATCAACGCTTGTTCCTGTGTTCTGCTTCTTGCCAAGATACATATAAAGCTGTGAATCGGTGGCTGCACCATCTTCACTCATTAGCGCAACAGTATTCGGGCCTTTCTTAAGTGCTGGCATGATGTTTTCAATAGCTGGGAAACCAAGTCTTGGTAATTGGTATGCAGCGCCTGTCATGTCAACAGCAAATCCACGTGACTGATCAGTTACTTCTTCACCAGTGGTGTACAAGCCACCGTCGTATCCAACACCGTTGTATATGAAAGTTCCGGCAGGTGAGTACGTTCCAGAACAGAAACGTTGTATACCCCAACCGAAATATCCTGCTGCTGCGCCAGTTGGTTCTCCACCTATTGGAGTTGAAGTGTATGCAGAAGTTTTGTAATTCCAGAAGTTCCAGGAATTGATAAGTGGTTCTGCGGCATCAAACTTGTTAAGTGATTTGCTGTAGTTAAGCTTCGTGATAGAAGTTCCCCAAGGCTTATCCTTTGTTTCACTCAACATCGCAGTCTTATCATTTGTTGCAACTTCGTGATTTGCAAGAACAGTAACTCCGCGACCATTTTCAGAAGCAAAAGCTCCCATACCGTCTGGAATTCCGCGAACTACTGTTCCGGTAAGAATATCTCCAGTTGTACCGATTGGGTTGAT
>Ga0209086_10002093_pt1 | contig 15801 bp, 11 predicted proteins | sample M_130207_XF_Meta_FD_187312 | JGI IMG/M metagenome (GOLD analysis project Ga0209086, IMG submission 187312) | Freshwater microbial communities from Lake Montjoie, Canada to study carbon cycling - M_130207_XF_MetaG (SPAdes) (version 2) | ecosystem: Environmental > Aquatic > Freshwater > Lake... | reverse complement strand
GGCTGCCAGCGTGTCTGCCGTGTGGCAGGTTTACCGGCCTTGACCAGCAGGTCGTCGATGAGCTGGGAAGCCTGCATCTTGTTGAGCTGCTTCACGCCAGTGCCGAAGAGCTGTTCCGACAGATCCTCGACTTCCTGTTTCTCCATCTTGTGGTCGCTGACGATGCGCAGGATAAAGCCGCGCTGACCGTCCGTACAGTTCCAGGCATCACCGGTAGTACGGGGCTGCGAGTGACCATTGGAACCATGGCTGGAGCGACCGTTAGGTTGCAGCGGGTAACTGCGACAGTTGCCATTGGTATGTTGTGGTTGTGCACGACCGTTGCCGTTGCTGTTGCCGTTGGGGCCAGGGATGAACCCGGGGTGCTGGATTTCCTGATCGACCGAGTGCTGCAGGAGCGCGTAAAGCTTCTGTACTTCCGCTTCGGCCTGGGTGATGTCGCTGAGTTCGACTTCAACGGAGGCGCTGAAGCTGTGGCTGCTGTACTGGGGCAGCCCGAGTTTTTTGCTGTAGTTGGCGCTGAGTTTGATAGCCATGATGATGTGTCTCCTTGGAGTGTGTGTGTTTGAGGGGTGGTGGATTGCGGTGGTGAAGCAGCCGCCACGAGACGCCCGCCAACAAAACACCCGGCCCCTCGTGAGAGACCGGGTGTGATGGAGACGGGAATGCCGTGGCAGCGTGGTGCGGCTAGCGTGGGGTGCCAGCCTCTTGAGTGCGGCCCTGCGCCGGGACGCTCAACTGCTTGGCGGCGATGCTCCAGCCCTCCGTGTCACGCAGACAGGAAGTAAGGAGATCGTTGACCAGTCGTGTCATGGGACGGCGTAGCCGCCGACCTTCATGATACAACGCGCAGATGACGACCCGGTCGATGCAGGGCGAATAATGCGTTCGCCGTGGCATGGTGGGTGAATGAGACAGCCAAGGATAAGCCCTTGGTCGCTCAAGTATCTATAACGCGGATGAGGGGGGAATTGCAGACTGCGAAAAAGCAGATAGCTGCGCGCCGATGACCACGAGACGGAAATACTGGCTGACATAATCCCGGCGAGGCTGTCGCCAAGGATTGGTATCGTTGGATGTACCCCTAGGAGGTGGAACTCCCGGCTTCAATGTGAACATTCAGAGCCTTAATGATCTCGTTTGAAAGTCCTCGTGTAATCTTTTGAGGGATTTCGGCGTGAGATTCATACCCTGGCTCCGGTCTAGGCTCGACTGTGATTTCAGTAATGGAGGTTAAATATTTTCGCCCGATTTCTTGAAGCTCCCCAACATTAATAGTTCCTATTCGCATTAAAATGCGTTCAGGCGGGCTCTCAACATTTTGGCGGAATAAGTCCCAAGTGTCGGGAAGCGGAGTCACGGCAAGACGGCTTACAGAAGTTCCTGAGCCTTTGAAAAGACTACCTGATATGAGGTTATTTTCAGCATCCCAGTGATTCGAGCAAATTGCCCGCGCTATATCCTCCTCAGGCGGAACCATACATGCTTAAAATAACGTCTTGAGGAGATCGGGGAGATTCTCGTTTGGAACCGCCATCTCTATTCCGCGACCCTCATCATAAACCTCGGACTCCCTTGAGCCGAACTCAATTTGAACTGCTTTTCCATTTTCATCTTTCCATGCTAATTCCAAAAATCCTGCATCGGTCAAGAAAACACTTGGATGAGCGGTCGCAGGAGGCTGAATCACTGAAAGCGAGCGAATAAGGGCATTGTAAGAACGCGGCGACAGAGGCTTTTGTGGCCCCCTACCCCAGCCACCGGCGTAACAAAGTTTGAAATGCTCAAGACGGCCCCATCCTTTGACGCCCAATTTTTCAAGGGCAAGAGCCTCGTCATCCACCATCCCAGATTCAGGATAGCGCACACGAGAACTCCGCGCCGGTTGGGTGAAATTCATCATTTCAGGGCTGAAGCTGTAGGCGCTGCTTTCAGTGAGGAGTGTCATTAATAAAATAATTACGCGTACTCGGGATTTAAGCTAGCCAAAAATTCGGGGCGGAGAAGTCCAAAAAAAACTTCCTTGTTGATCTGGTGGGCTTTTTGAAAGCGATCCAACCCATTCTCGAAAAGATCAAAATCTCCCGCGTTTAGAGCAATATCCAGGTCAAAAACGCTGCCCTTGTTTGCCCGTCCTTGCGTTTTCACTAGAGCATTGTTTGCAATGATCAGCTTCGATAAAAAGCCCTCTTGGACAAATGTGGTAGTCAGGTTCATTTCGGCTCCCTCGACTGACTGCCCGTCTGAATTGACACGAAGTGTGAGCTTCTGAAAAAGGTCCATCTGAAAAAAATCAATGTACCTTAAACCGATACGTTCTCCCTCCGCAATGAAGCCAGCTGTTTTCACATGTTGGAGTAGCCATTTGAGTTGTTCAAAGATCGGCGTCCAACCCGGATATTCTTTATTGGAAACGAGAGAGAGCATTCGCGGCCCAAGCTGGATGGTAAACGGATCGCCAACAAACTGGATTAGAGGTTGGTAAACCAGATGCGGTTCCTCTCGACGGATAGCATCGGGCATTTGAGAAAGTGGCAAATCAACTGTCTTGGGGTACTTGTCACTAATGAGGGTCGAGAGAAGCCCGGGAATTAACATCCATGGCACCTCGGTGATGAAGCGAATCTCAAGCACCGCCTCAACAATCGGGCATGGCGAGATTCGTGTGGGCAGACAATCTAATTTTGGAATGGGGAAGGAACTCATGCTGAAGGATACGCGCTCTATATATTGCCAGCTCCCGGTATTAAACCGGGCTCCAGAATGGATGCAATGAAGAACCGCTCCTCCGCTTGGTCGATGACGTCATGTGAATCTTGGACTGGTGAGCCCTTACCTCGTTTGGCGCTGCGACAAGTACGCAAGGATGTGCGTAACGGGCAGCACAGAACGCGGCAAAAGGAGAGAAGCGTAGCTTTGTGAAGTGGACACGCGCCCGTGCCTCCGTGGGAGTGGAGAGCGCGGGCAAAGACCAAGGGAGCACGCCTCCCTAAAGGAATCTCTTCGCGAGTTCTCCCCGATGGGTCGGCACAAGCTTTCAGGGCCTAAAAATCCAGTGAGAAGCAAAATTTCAGAGAATACACACGGGAGAAATCAGCGGCACAGCGCCGAAATAACCACCCTGACAAGTCTTGAAACAAAGGGACACGGAGGGCTTGACGTTGTTACCTACCGTTGTTACCAAGGCTATTTTTAACCATCTCTGGTGTCGTAACTCCTTCAGTTAGAAGGAGTGGAGGCGAGGGCGGGAATTGAACCCGCGCATACCGGTTTTGCAGACCAGTGCATTACCACTTTGCTACCTCGCCGTGCTCTAAAGCGGGTGGAGAGTAGGCGGTGGCCCTTCCCCTGTCAACCACCGTGCCGCTGGAGGATTTCTGCGATAGCCCACTGTGCATGTTCAGCAATCAGCGGATGAGGATCAGCACTGGCGACTTCGAGCGCCGGCAGATCATCGAGATTACCGACGTTGCCGAGGGCGACGCAGACATTGCGCAGAAAGGCGGGGCGTTTGATGCGCTTGATGGGGGATTTGGCAAAGAGGGCACGGAAGGTTTCGTCGGTAAGTGCGAGGAAGTCGCGCAAGGACTGGGTGAAGACGGCTTCGCGGGCCTGAAACGCAGCTTCACGGGATTCCTCGGCGTGGCGGTTCCACGGGCAGGCGTCAAGGCAGGCGTCGCAGCCATAGATGCGGTCGCCGATGGCTTTGCGGAATTCGAGCGGAATGCTGCCTTTGCTTTCGATGGTGAGGTAGGAGATACAGCGGCGGGCATCCATGCGCTGCGGCGCGGTGATGGCCTGCGTGGGGCAAGCGTCGATGCAACGGGTGCATTTGCCGCACATGTCTTTGGCCGGTGTGTCGGCAGACAGTTTGAGCGTGGTGAGAATGTCGGCGAGGAAGAACCAGGTGCCTAGTTTGCGATGAATCTGCATCGTGCTTTTGCCGCCCCAGCCGAGTCCGGCCTCGCTGGCGAAGTCACGCTCTAAAACGGGGCCGGTATCGACGTAGCGCCGCTGCGTGCCGCCGTGAGTGATGAGGAAGTCATCGAGTTCGCGGAGCTTTTTCTCGATTAGATCGTGGTAGTCGTCGTTCCAAGCGTAGCGGGCAATGCGGTAGCTTGGGGAAGTTGACGATGGTTGACCGTGGTTGACGGTTGTTGACGATGGTTTTTCGGAATCAGAAGAGACGTTTTGCGGTTCTTCGTGGCCTGCCCATTCTGCGGTGGGATAGGCGGTCCCGCCTTGAAAATAGTTCAGCGCGAGGACGATGACATTCTGGGCACCGGGCAAAACGATGCGGGGATCGGTGCGGCGCTCGGTATTGCGGGCCATCCAGGCCATGTCGCCGTATTTGCCTTCAGCGATCCATTGTTCAAACAGCTCACGATGTGCGGCGGGCAGTGCGGGTGCAATGCGGCAGTCGTCAAAGCCGAGCGAGCGGGCTTTGGCGATGAGTGCGGTTTTGATCTCGGTGGGAGACACAGTAAAATGACGAAATCAGAATGACGAACCTCTACCGAGAGAAAGCGCGTGTTACTTTGAGCCTGCGGGTGTCAGCACAAGAATCTGCTTGTCGATCACGTCGAAGGAATCAGCGAGCTGACGTAGTCGTTCGACATGCGTGGACTGCTCACGCTGCACATGCGCGGCGTCGGCCTGCGCGGGGTTGAGGGTATCGAGGAACTTGGCGAAAATGTTGGTAACATCCTCAGTGACTTGTTTGGACAGCAGATCCCGTAATGTGACGGATGACTCTTCGAGTTTGTCGAAGATGGCATTGCGGGCGTTGCTCAGTCGGACCTGGGTGAGCAGATAAACCACCGCGAGGAGCAGCACCCCGGCACCGGCGGCGATTCCGGCGCTCATGATGCCGTCAAGCCAGCCGCACAGTGCACTGATGATGACGACTGGCAGAATGAGACGCGGCAGCCAGCGTGCCGTGCGGCGTGCATGTTCGAGGCCGGGTTCGATATCTTCGTCGAGTTTTAACCCAATGACGAAACGGCGCAGGGCGGAATCCACGCGCGTGCCAAAACGTCGGCGCAGTTCGCTCTCCTCCTCGTCGTAATCATGCACAGGCAGCGGCACATCCATTGGAAATAAAATGCCTCGGCCCTGCGCATAGAGGAACCGCTCGAATTGATGCACGTCCTCCTCCAGCACGAGACTGACCTGCCGCCAGCGGTCGCCGGTGCGGTGCTGCAGCTCCTGAAATAGGCGGTGATCGAGGCTCTGCTGCCGCGCGCCATTGGTTTCCTCCTCTTCACGCGCCGCGTTGCGTTGAAAGGCACGCCGTGTGGCCAGTGCATCGTGTGCAAGCCCTGCCACACGCATAACGGACTCGTGGTAGTCACGTTCGGTGGCATCGAGCGCCGGAAGAATTTTTTTCAAGGTGCGGTCCACCTGGAGTTCGCGCTCTGTTTGCAACTCCTGCAGCACGGCGGTCTTACGTTGCACATTGCGCAGGCCAGTGACGTAACGCTCGCGCATTTGGTCGAGAATCTGCCGTGCCAAGCGCATGGTACTGGCCAGTTTGTTCAAGCGGGCGGCGTTGTGCCGTACAAGACCAGAGATGTGCGCCTCCAGCGCATGAAAGCCGCTATCCTCCAGCAAGCGCTCACGATCGATGCCGGAACTGCGGGCGAGGAAGGCTTTTTTGGCCGAAACAGCGAACAGTGGGAAATCACGGCCAAAGCGCTGCCGCGTGAGCTGCCCCATGTAGTCGGTAATGACCTGAATTTCCTCGGGACTACGCAGATCACTTTGCTGGAGCACGAACACCACGTGGCGCATCCACTCGCGGTGTACTTTTTCCAAAAACTGCCACGCGGAGGCACCCCACGGATTCATCGCGGAGAACACAAAGATCACCAGATCGGCGATGGGCACGAAGCGCTCAGTGATTTGCTGGTGCTCGTTCTCGATGGAGTTTGTTCCAGGCGTATCGACGATGTGGAAATCACGCAGGAAATCGACGGGAGCGTAAACTTCATCCAGCGTCGGTGTCACGGGCACGATGCTGTGCTCCGGCCCGTGTCTGAAGAAGAGAATTTTGCCCGTCGTCGGCATGACGCCGGTGCGTGAGAAATCCTGGCCAAAGAGCGCATTGAGGAAGGTCGATTTGCCCACGTTCACCTCACCCACGACGACGAAGACAAACGGCTCCTTCAGGCTGGCGATGAGATTGTCGATGATGGCGGCAGATTCGGCATCGCCGCCGGATTCACGCAACGCTGCGGCGAGAGCCAGCAGGTCGGTGCCAATGCGTGAACGCAGTTCGAAATAGTCGTCGCCAATCATTAGGGTGGCTCAAAGTGTCGCGTGCCTTCCTCATCGCAACCCTTGAGCACAGGTTTCCTCCGCATGCTGCTTGCTGCCGCCGTGAACCGCTCCTAAAGAACGCGGCCTTGACCGATCTGCCGCCAGCCAGCGAAGCCGCACCTGCGAAACCCACACCGTGGTGGCTGTGGCCGCATGTGCTGAGCCTGGAGGCGCCGCTGGTGGCCGTGCTGTGGCAGCGAGCGCTGGCGCATGCGCACGGCATTCGGCTCACGCCGCTGCTCGATGTCGGTCTCGCCCTCGCCTGCTGGCTGATTTACGTGATCGACCGCACGCTCGACACGTTTGGGGCCAAGAACGTCGGAGAACTCGATGCACGGCATGCCTTTTATCATCGCCACCGGCGCGTGCTGATGCTGGGCGTGATTCCGCCGGCACTGATGCTGCTGGCGTGGATGGCGTTTTATGTCATTCCCGAAGGCGTGCTGTGGCAGGCGGTCGGTTTGTCGCTGTTGGTGGCTTTGTATCTCGCCTCATGGTCGGCGCAGGGCAGCCGCATTTCGCGGGATGTGTTCATCGCCATCGCCGGGCTGGGCGGCATCATGCTCATCTCACGCATGCCGCTGCCTGCGGGGTATCGGTTCTCGCTGAGCCTGCTCGTGCTGGCAGTGATGGTGCTGTCGTTTCTGCGGCAGTTGGACATTCGGATGGGCAACGTGATGCCGAAGGAACTGACGGCGGCGCTGCTCTTCGCCATGGGCTGCACCACGAGCACACGTTTCCTTGCGATGCCGGAACACTGGCTGGAACCGGTGCTGGAATCCCTGCTGCTGGCGCTGCTCTTTGCCTGCAATCTGCACGGCATCTCCTGCCGCGAGCAGAGCACTGACCATGACCGCAGACATCCGCCGCTGGTGCTCGGCACACTGGTTTTCGCACTGGCCATGCTGTGGCTGATCGAGTTTGGCGTGCTGGAGCACGCGCTGCGCGGACCGGCACGCGCGGTGCTGGGCGCGGTGGTGCTGCATGCGCTGGTGCATGGATCGCGCAAACGCCGGTCCGTGGATGCATATCGCGTGCTGGCGGATCTGGCGTTGATTTTGCCGCTGCCGCTCGCATTCCTGTGAGTTGCGCGAAACGCGGCGGCGGCCACGTTTGACGAACATCATGAAAAAACTGCTCTCCCTCCTCTTGCTCGGCTTGCTGTCTTCCGCTGACGCGCAGGACACACCCAACGCACTCTTCCAGCAAGGCGTGGACGCCTTCTTTGCCGCTAAGCCGAAGGAATCCGTGGCCGCATTCGACAAACTGATCGCTCTGGTGCCCGATTCAAAGCCGCAGCTCTGGCAGCGCGGGCTCTCGCTCTACTACGCGGGCGATTTCAAAGGTGGGCGCGAGCAGTTTGAGGTGCATCAAACCGTGAACGGCAACGACGTCGAGAACGCCGCGTGGCATTTCCTCTGCATCGCCAAAGGCGAGAGCGTCGAGGCCGCGCGCAAGGTCTTCATTCCCATCGAAGGCGACAGCCGCGTGCCGATGAAGCAGGTTCACGAGCTGTTTGCCGGCAAAGGCAGCGAAGAAGCCGTGCTGAAGGCCGCCGAGGAAGGCGAGGGCGAAAACCTGCGCAACCACCGCTGCTATGCGCATCTTTATCTCGGCCTCTACTTTGAAGCCTCAGGCGATGACGTGAAAGCGAAGGAGCACATGCTCAAAGCCGCCAAGGATTTCAGCATGGACCACTACATGGGCCGCGTGGCGCAGGTGCATGTGAAGATTCGCGGGTGGGAGAAGTAAGAATGCATTTTCAACGCAGCGATCGCACAATAGACATGCGAAAATTCGATCCTATACAACAAAGGAGAATACTGCTGGATATCTGCGGCATCTCGATGTGCGATAGTGATGATATTGCGGCGATGAAAGCCGAGCATAGTCTTGGCACTGGGGATCTTCATTTTCTCATCACTGGTATTTACTGCTGGCTGGTGGGCTTTTTCGCTGATGGCAACAGGTTGCTTCAGAAAGCAGATCAAGCCTTCGAATGGGCTTGGGATGATCGGGACATTCCGAACCCCAAGACTGGAAAGAAGAACTTTGCACCCAAACTCACCGCCAGCGGATGGTTGCTCTCGCACTGGCTGGCTCATGGTGTGCATGACGCCAGAGTCGCCGCATGCTGTGCCCAGATGGAGATTGAGCACTTCACGGCCAAACCCAAGGAAATCAAAGGCGACTGGCCTTATGTTGCTGAGGTATTTTACGATTGCGGGGACCTGGAGGCATTTTTCCAACTTGGCGCTCTGCGAAGCTGGCAGTACAGCCGCGAACGCAGCCTGCCGAAATATTTTCTCTCTCCAGTGATGGTTTGGATTCAGACCAGTGACGAATTCAGCGCCGACGAAAAACATCACTGGCTCATGAAGTTCCTCGACCGCAACGTTCCAGAGTGGCTGGCCCAAGGTCATCCCGGCCGTGCCGCCCGCTGGGCCAAACTGGCCTACTGGCAGGGGGGCAGAGCCGGTCTTACGCCGTTGCAATGCGTGCTGAAACTTTATGATCACCTACCCGGACTCTCCGCACCGGCTCAAGAGATGAATCCGCCTATCAAAGGGCTATAAATCTTGCTGCCTGCGGTTGTAGCCAAGCAGAGCTGATAAAGCTGCAAGTAGCCGAACGCTGCTCAAAGGCTGTACCCACTCTTCTGAAACATCGTCCGTAGCTCTGCTTCGACAGTTTCGAGGGTTCGTTCTCCAAGCAGAATGCGCAGATGCTTCACGCAGACTGCATCCGGGTCGGTGTTTTCAGGTGGTTCGGGTGCTTTGGGAGCATCGGGCGGTGGTGCAGGTGGTGTGAGAGTTTTCGGATACGAAAAGCGGCCGTTGCCGAGGTCTTGGACGCCGGGCTGCTGCATGAACTCCTTCATGGCCGTGCGATAGGCGTCGTAGGCGGGCTTGAGCTTGTCGATCTCAGCGTTGTGGGCATCCACCTGCTCCCAGAAGGCCGGCCATTTCTTCTTTTCCTCATGCAGAGCGTCGAAGTACTGCATCAAGTGTTTGCCGCCGTTGTCATGCACGAAGAAGTAGGCCAGAATGTGCGAGGAGTGGTAACGGCTCGAGAGCATCTCCATCGTAGGCGGCGGAGTAGTGAAGGTTAAGCGCACCGTTCCAGGGCCGTCAGCCGGTTTTTCCTTCCGGTCGGACAAGAGGTAGCTCTTGATCTCATTGCGCGTGGAGATGTCCGTGGTGTAGCCCCACATTTCCTTCACGCCGAGCCACTGCGGTTGGTAGCGCACCGCGCCGAACAGACCGCGATTGCGTAAGCCGGGCTGTTTGGCTAGAAAAGCACCCCCATCGCCACTGACGGAGAAAACACCGCCTTTGTAAGCCAGATTGGAGGTGTATTCCGCCAGACCTTCGATCAACCACACAGGCATGTAAGGCAGATACTCGTGCATCATTTGATGCGTGATCTCGTGCGTGATGGTGTCGTTGTTGATCTCGCCCTTGCGGTAGTAGGCACCGTTAGCACCGACGGTGTTGGAGATGCCCAGCTCATTGAAAGGCATGCGGAAGACCTTGTCCTTGCGCACATACACGCCTGCCGACCACGAGGGCGCTCCTGAGGCAAGATATTGCTCCCGCGTAGCGAACAGCTCGGCCTGGAACTTCTTCCGCCCTTCTTCCGGCTTCGGCACGATGCCCCAAGGCATCAAGCGCACCAATTCATAAGTGCTTTCAAAGGCGCGGCACACGTCCTTCATCAGGATCGCGCCCAGTTTGGCGCTGGTTTTGAACTGAAAGTGGCCGGATTCGTATATGCACTCGCCCAACTCCTCCTTCACCACCTTGATGTTCATGTAGTACATTGGTTCCTTCACCTCCGTGGGCATGCGGCGCTTGTCCCATGGCATACGGGCGGCATCAGCGGGGTCAACCACACTGGCCATGGCTTTGGATGCGTTCAGGCGCACCCAGGTTTGATCGTCCGCCGAAAGACTGGCAAGTGGCACCGTGGCGGATTGTCCGTTCGTCAGGATCAAGGTGATGTTGCCATCCTTGATGCCACCAAACTCGGCCTGAATCTGTTTACCCTGAGCATTGGTCCACGAACGTGGTTCTCCCTGCACGAGGGAACAAACCAGCAGGCTCAGCACACCAAGGATGTTACGATGGATGATCATGACGCAAAATCATGCCGAGCGAGGATAGGTTCTGACAAGATTAAAATACAGATTCGCGCAAACTTCAGGAATCCTCTTTTCCCGGCACCAATTCTGCGCATTCTCACAGCGGCTCTGTTTCGAGCCATCATGGAAGCAGTCAACATCCAGTTCGCACCCGCAACGGGCACTGAGGAAGAATGGAACGAGGCGTATGCACGTCTCGCCGATTACTTTCGCTCGTACCAGCTCCATAACCGTATTCGTCGCACGCAGTTGATTCTCGAAACGCTGCGCAATGCAGCCAAGGCACATGCGGGTGATCCTTCCCGCACCCCTACGGCGCATTCCATCGAGCAAGCGCGACTCATGCTGCGCGAGTGGCTGGGGTCGATCTACAGCGACCTCAATCTGAACGAAGCACAACTCGAAGCCACGGGGCGTCTCGGCTTCCACCTCGCTGGTGGTCCATCGCGCTGGCCGCAGTTCTTCCTCGATGAACAAAACATGCCTGATGACATGGCCGAGGCCATGCGCTCTGCCATCCGTACCTCCGGACCAGGCATGCAGGTAAGCAAGATGACCCCGCGTGACATCGACCTCGGTATGTTCACCGACGTGGCCGATGACACCTTTGACCGTCTGGGCCGTCATCCCATCCTGCGCTACTCCGTACTGCTCGTCATCATCGGTGCGGTGCTCGGCTATCTTTATTCCCTCTTCGGATGAGCGCACCCATTGGCAGCCAGACTGCGAACATCGCGATGACCGCCGGCATGCCGCCGAAGCACATCTCGCGCACCCGCCGCGCCACGTTCTTCTCCCTTGTCGGTCTCGGCACCATCGTCGGCGCATGGCTGTCCTACATTTTCCTGTCGGAGAACGGCATGCGCATTGCCGAGTGGGTCCTCCTGCTGGTCTTCATCCCGCTTTACTACCAGCTCAATGTCGGCTTCTGGACCGCGCTCTTCGGCGTCTGGCTCATGAACCGGCACAAGCCGGACTCGCTGAGCCTCTGGCATACGCTTAATGCCGATGATTACGAGCAGCCCATCACTGCAAGCACCGCCATTATCATGCCGGTCTTCAATGAGGACGTCACCCGCGTGTTTGAGGGCCTGCGCTCCATTTATCTCTCCCTCGAAGCCACCGGTCAGTCGAAAAACTTCGACTTTTTCATCCTCAGCGACTCGGATAAAACCAGTCAGTGGATCGAAGAAGAAACCGCCTGGCTGGAACTCTGCCGCCAGCTGAATGCCTTCGGCCGCATCTTTTACCGCAAGCGTCGCAAGCAGATCAACCGCAAGAGCGGTAACGTCAGCGACTTCTGCCGCCGCTGGGGCAAACGCTATCGCTACATGGTCGTGCTCGATGCCGACAGCCTCATGTCCGGTGCTCTGCTCACCAGCATGGTGCGCATCATGGAAAAAAATCCTGGCATCGGCATTGTGCAGACTTTTCCAAAGCAAATCGCCGCCGATACGCTGCTGGGTCGCGTGATGCAGTTTGCGCAGGTGCTTTACGGGCCACCCTTCATGGCTGGACTCGACTACTGGCAGTGCGGTGAGGCCAACTTCTGGGGCCACAACGCCATCCTGCGTCTCGCCCCGTTTATTGAGCACTGCGCACTTCCGCCGCTGCCCGCGAATGCTCCGTTTGGTGGTCACATTCTCAGTCACGACTTCGTTGAAGCCGCGCTCATGCGCAAAGCGGGTTACGCCGTGCGCTTGTTGCCAACGACACGCGGCAGCTACGAGGAAGGCCCGCCCACACTCGTGGACATGCTCAAACGCGACCGCCGCTGGTGCCAGGGCAACATCCAGCACTTCTGGCTGCTGTTTGCCAAAGGCTGGCATCCGATGAGTCGTGTGAACTTCCTGCACGGCATCCTCAGCTATGTCAGTTCGCTGCTGTGGTTTCTCTTCCTCATACTGGCAACGTATCTCGCCGCCACACCCACACTGCATGTACAGCCACAGTCACTGCTCGCCGAGAAAATTCTGCTCGGTGTGACGGCCATGCTTATCTTTTTGCCAAAGACCGTGATCCTGCTCGATGAAGTCATCACTGGCCGCTTGTTCAAGCCCTTGAAGCTGCGTCTGCTCACGTTTGTCAGCAGCCTGCTCGACACCGTTGTCTTCACACTCATGGCACCCGTGCTCATGGTCTTTCACGCACGCTTCGTCATCTACACGGTAATTGGTAAAAGCGTGAGTTGGGTCACGCAGCGGCGTAAAATCGACGGCGGCATCAACTGGAGTGAGATTCTCTTCACCTTCGCCAGCGTGACGTTGCTCGGCATTGCTTGGGCGGCGGTGGGCGCCGGTATCGGCGTGAAATTAGGATCCTTTGCCTTCCTCGTCTGGATCAGCCCGATTCTCTTTTCGCTCGTCGTCTCCATTCTCGTCGCCGTTCTCGTCTCCGGTGGGCGCAGCGGCAAGCGTTTGGGATTCTTCCTGACTCCTGAGGAGTACGATCCGCCCACGGTGCTGAAAAACATGCAGCAAAATCTGGAGGAAATTAAAGACCGCATCCAGCTCCCGCCCGAACTCGAACGTCATTACGGTCTCATGCAGGTTTGCCTCGATCCCTTTGTGAACGGCCTCCACGTCAGCCTGCTGCGTCGTCGCCGCACCATCGACGTCTCACACGCCTACCTCGAAGAAATCTGCCACCGGCTCATTACTCAGGGTCCTAACGTCATCAGTGCGCAAGAGTTGAAGGCCCTCATGCACGACACCGACACCGTCACCAACCTGCACTACCGCCTCTGGAGCGCCGCCAACCACGAACTCGCTCCCTTCTGGGCCACCGCCATTCGCCAGTACAATCTCGCATCCACCAGCCCCTTCGCCCATACGTTGGCAAAGAAGGATGTGGAATAGCGACCTACTTCACCACCACGCCCGCCTCACCGACTTCCCAGCCGAGTCCAGCGGCACGAATGGCAACAGCGGTCGCATTGTCAGGCCATTCGGCAAAGAGTTGGTCTTTAAAGTAAGTCTCCCAGGTGATCCACTTGCCATTGATCTGCGCCTGCATCACCCACCAGCGAGTTTGCGACATCCAACGCACATCGCTGAGCTGCCAGACGACGGTAAGTTTGCCACCAGGCACCGTTTTGCCAACGACCGGGGCTGGTAGAGTCGATTGACTCAGCCATGGCGATGCTGGCGGGATCGCATGCGTCGTGTAAGCCCGCTCCTTCGTGTAGGTGCCAATCTTGCCGAGATCCTTGTGCAACGCGCCGAAGTTCCAATGGAAGTGTCCTGGTGTCATTTTCAGGCCGCGTTCACGCAAGACGCTCATCTGGTGCAAAATTTCACCTGCATTTCGATCATCGCCAACTTTGGAAGAGTTCATGCCTGGCCAGATATGGCGGCCCTGCGTGTTCTGCTCCAGCCACCAGTCGTAGTAGGTGATGAAGCCGAGTTTCGGTCGATCAATCGTCCAGTAGAGCTGCGGCGTGAAGTAATCGACCCAGCCCTGCTGCAACCACTTCTTCGAATCCGCACCGAGATCCTCATACGGATCAAGCCCGCCTCCCGTTCCCTCGGGAAAATTCGGCCGCCACAGGCCAAACGGGCTGATGCCGAACTTCACGTATCGTTTCTCGGCCTTGATGCCCTCGTAAATGATCCGCACCGTTTCATCCACGTTCTGCCTGCGCCACGCCTTCAGTTCCAGCGGACCTCCAGTGGCTTTGTAGCGGCCGAAACTCACGTCATCGGGGAATTCGATCTTCTGCTTCTTCGAGTCGGTGAGCGGATACGGATAGAAGTAATCATCGACGTGGATGCCATCCACGTCATAGCGACGCGTGACATCCATGATCACCGCGATGGCTTGCGCGCGTACCTCCGGCACACCGGGATCCATCCATGTGTCAGGACCATATTTCATCGTCCACTCAGGATGCTTTCGCACGATGTGATCCGCACTGGGCTCCCTTTTTTCACCTGCGAGCGCACGAAACGGATTGAACCACGCATGCAATTCCATGCCGCGCTTATGCGCTTCCTGAATCACAAACTCCAGCGGATCCCACAACGGCGACGGTGCCACGCCCATCTGCCCCGTCAGAAACGGCGACCATGGTTCCAGCTTCGAGGCATACATCGCATCGCCTGCTGGCCGAACTTGAAAAATCAGCGCGTTCAATCCCACATCCGCCGCCGATTCGATGAGCGTCACCAACTGCGCCTTCTGCTTCGCCACAGGCAGACCAGGCTCGCTGGGCCAGTTGATGTTGTGTACTGTCGCGATCCACGATCCACGCAGTTCACGCGATGGCAGCGGAACGCTGGTTTGAGCGCGCAGGAGGGAACCAAAAATCGTGAGAGTGAGTACGGCTCGAAATGTCATGCGCATGTGATAACGGCTTGCATCCTGACTGCAAGTAAGGGCAACATTCGCACATGCTGAAGATACTATGTCTCCTCGCCTTCCCGATAGCAGCCGCTGAGCTGCCAGACATAAGCACTGTGCCCGCAGATCTCGATGTGCCGGCCTTGAGCGAAGGCCCGCCCGCAGCCGGAAAACGTGTGCGCCATGGTCTCAGCATTCTCTATTTGCCCACGGACTGGAAGGCGGGCGTGAAGATGCCCGTGATCGTCGAACTCGCTGGCAACGGCGGCTACACCAACAAGTTTGGCGATGTCAGCACTGGCTTTCCCGAAGGCAGCAATCTCGGCTACGGCCTCTCTGCAGGACGCGGCTTCATCTGGCTGTGTGTGCCTTATCTGAATGCGAAGGGCGATGAAGTCGCCATCAAGTGGTGGGGCAATGCACCCAGCTACGATCCGCAGCCGACACTCAAAAATCTGCGCGAAACAGTTAAAAGTGTCTGTCATGACTTCAGCGGTGATGAATCGAAAGTTGTGCTCTGCGGCTTCTCACGTGGTGCTATTGCCTGCGGATATCTCGGCCTTCACGATGATCAAACCGCGAAGCTCTGGTGCGCATTCCTTGCCTACAGCCACTATGACGGCGTCCACAAATGGCCATATCCCGGTTCAGATCGAGAATCGGCGCTCGTTAGGCTCAAACGGCTCGGGAATCGTCCACAGTTCATTTGTGGTGAAAGCACCAATGCGCAGGAGACAGAAGCTTATCTCCGTCCGTTGCTGCCAAGCGCCGATCTGACCTTCCTGAGCACCGGATTCCGCAATCACAACGACGCTTGGACGCTGCGGCCAAGCACAGCGCGTGACAAAGCCCGCGAATGGCTAAAACGTGTTACTTCTTCGCGCTGAGCACCGATTCGACCGCTTGGAGGATCGTTTCGATCTCCGCCAGACGTCCGACGCCTTCGTAGCCGCAGGCAAGCATGCCTTCAGCGGGATCTACAAATTGAGCGCCGA
>Ga0209086_10002091_pt1 | contig 15811 bp, 12 predicted proteins | sample M_130207_XF_Meta_FD_187312 | JGI IMG/M metagenome (GOLD analysis project Ga0209086, IMG submission 187312) | Freshwater microbial communities from Lake Montjoie, Canada to study carbon cycling - M_130207_XF_MetaG (SPAdes) (version 2) | ecosystem: Environmental > Aquatic > Freshwater > Lake... | reverse complement strand
GCTCCCCTGCCCGACACAACGGTTACCACGCTTCGCCACAACACGTTCAGGTCAACCCAAGGCGACATATGCCGCACGTAGTACAAGTCGTAGGTCAACTTTTCGATGGTGGCTTCAAGGTTGTCGGCGTAACCGGAATTGACCTGCGCCCAGCCAGTAATTCCCGGTCGAACTAAGTGGCGGTAACGGTAGAAGGGAATCACTTCCTGGAACTGATCTGCGAAGACGACTTGCTCAGCTCGTGGACCCACCAAGGACAACTCGCCTTTGAGGACGTTGACCAATTGCGGGACTTCGTCAAGGCGAGTGCGCCGCAAGAACTTGCCGATTCTGGTGATGCGCGGATCATCCTTAATCGTGAACTGTGGGGCGTTTTTGTCTGCGTCAATGACCATCGTGCGGAACTTATAGATCGTGAAGGGCTTGTCCTCTTTACCCCTACGAATCTGCTTAAAGATCACCGATGGACCCGAATCAATACGGATCGCAAGAGCAGTCAGCGCCATGATGATCAACCACAATGGTGCGGTGATAGCGGTAAAGACCACCTCAATGATGCGCTTAAAAGGCTCATAAACCGCTCGCCGTCCAAGGGGTACGGAGATTTCCCATCCTTCCGCCAAGTGCACTAGCGGAATGCGCTCTGTGTGATCTTCATAGGCCTGGCTCAAGGGGCGAACTTCTAACCCCGCCAACGTTGATGAGGACACAAAGCTGGCCATGGAGTCACTCAACACTGCCCGCAAATCAACGATCAAGGTCACATCCGGAGGCAGGCTCTCCGCGGGTGCTTGTCCTTGCGGTTTGAGGATCTGTTCAACGCGCGCATGCCGGGCGGCCGCCAAATCAGCGACGAGATATTCCTCGTCAGAGACAACGACCATGGCTTCAATCCACGGAACGGTTCGGCGCAGGGCTCGATGAATCAGAGCCAGTACGAGCCACACGCCAAGGGTGACAATCACAAACTCACGCGAAAAGTACGTGCGCAAAACGAAGGAACCCGCCGCAACCATGCCAATGGCAATGGCCAACGCGAACAACGCGTGGCCATAGTTGGGCCTCGACAAGGCAGGGTCAACCACACGCAAAGCCAGCCATGAACCCAGCAGAACACCGATGACTAACAAACCGAGCATGGGCCGAGGGTTTTGAAAGGCCAGCAGGTTGGCTGACGGCAACCACACGACGTCAAAGACTCGGATCGAGGCCAACACCAAACTCACCGCGAGAGCAAGCAGGTCAAGGACCAAGGTTGAGAACACAAACCTGGCTCGTTGCCTCATGGATCGCCGTTCGCTACTGGGTGGGTGGGTTAGTTGATGGTACCCGCGCCCGCTCTAGTTTTGAGCGTACGCAGGGTACTTACCCACCAATGCTGATACTTCAGCGGCGATCGTGGCGGCTTGAGTTCCGTCTGCATCACGAACCGCACGGCCAATCAGGTCTGCGATGACTGCCATGTCTGCTTCGACCAAGCCTTGTGTCGTGACAGCTGGAGTTCCCACGCGAATACCCGAAGAAACCATCGGTGGTTGCGGGTCGTAAGGAATGGCATTCTTGTTCAAGGTGATGCGAGCGGCATCGCAGCGCGCTTCCGCTTCTGCACCCGTGACACCAATTCCCTGCAAGTCAATCAACGACAAGTGGGTATCAGTTCCACCGCTGACCGGCCGCATCCCGCGATCGGCCAAACCAGAACTCAGGGCCTGAGCGTTAGCAATTACCTGCTTGGCATAGGTCTGGTATTCGGGAGAAGCAGCCTCGCGCAGTGCTACTGCTTTGGCCGCAACAGCATGCATCAAAGGCCCACCCTGCATGAAAGGGAACACGGCCTTGTCAATCTTGGTGGCATGTTCTTCCTTGCACAAAATCATTCCGCCACGCGGCCCACGCAACACCTTGTGGGTGGTGAAGCACACGACGTCAGCGAAAGGAACGGGGCTAGGGATGGCCTTACCGGCGACCAGGCCAATGAAGTGGGCGGCATCGACCATCAAGATCGCTCCTACTTCGTCAGCAATTTCTCGGAAAGCAGCGAAATCAATCAGACGGGTATAAGCGGTGGCACCGGAAATGATCATCTTTGGGCGGTGTTCACGAGCTAATTCGCGCACCTGGTCGTAGTCAATGAGTTCGGTGTCTTCACACACTCCATACGAGACAGTGTTGAACCATTTGCCACTGAAGTTCACCTTTGAGCCATGCGTCAGGTGACCACCGTGCGGCAGAGACATCGCAAGAACGGTGTCGCCGGGAACCAAGAACGCCGCATACGCTGCGATGTTGGCGCTGGCACCCGAGTGTGGCTGCAAGTTGGCATGATCGGAACCAAAGAGTGCCTTCGCCCGCTCGATGCCGATGTTTTCTGCCTTATCCACCTCGGAGCATCCGCCGTAATAACGCTTGCCCGGGTAGCCCTCGGCGTACTTGTTACTCAGCGTGCTACCTAGCACAGCGAGCACCGCAGGACTAGTGAAGTTCTCACTGGCAATGAGTTGCAAGCCTTCACGCTGACGGTCCAGTTCGCCCAACAACACCGCCGCAATTTCAGGGTCCTGACGATTCAATGCGGCGAAGTCTGGTCCCCAAAAGGGCACATCGGACGAGGTCATACGAACTCCTGTGGCGAGCGTGGCTAATAGTTGGTTTCAGTCTATGACCAGGCAAAGCAAAAGGCGCAGACGGTCAGAGTCCTCCCACCACTCACTCCAACACCTCTAGATCGCCCAAAACCACAAGCAATTGATCGGCAGTGACCGAGCCTTCACGCAGCAATCGCGGGCGCTCACCCGTCAGGTCAACAATCGAGCTTGGTGCCTGTTGATCGAGCACTCCTGAATCCAAGATCACATCTAGCTCAGCAATTTCGCCGAGGCCGGCGACCAATTCCGCGACGCTCAAGGGAGCCGGCATCCCGATTCGATTCGCCGACATCACGGCCAGTGGGCCGGTGCGAATCAACACATCTTGTGCCAATTCCGCCAACGGCATACGGATGCTGACGGTTCCACCGGTGTCCCCTAGGTCCCAGGCCAACGACCCTGCACTACGCGCGACGATGGTGACATCGCCTGGCCAAAAAGCTTCCACAACGGCCGTCATCGTGTCAGTTACCTGATGGACTAACCCACCGACCGTTGTTGCCGACGGAACTAGAACTGACACCGGTGTCCGGGCATCGCGCCCTTTCGCTTTCAACAATTCGGCTACCGCTGACCGATCAAATGCATCACAGGCGAGGGCATAACTTGAATCTGCGGCGAAGGCTGCCAGCCCACCGCGCTTGAGGACAGCGACTGCGAGTGCGAGGCCACGCTCACGTTCGAGTTCGTTGGAACAATCAAAAATAGCGCTCATGCCGCACCTGCTCGTCGGGCGACGGTGAACCGCGGCCGGTCAGTGAGGTCGCGCTGATCCATAACCTCGGTCCACACGCGTTGATTATCGTGATAGCTGCTCATCAAAAGCAATGGCAGCGTCTCGCCTTGTACGTCGGCGTGCTCAATGACCAACAACCCACCTGGCTTCAGCAGCCGAGCCGCGTTGGCCTCAATCCCGCGAATCACATCCAGACCGTCAATGCCACCCCATAACGCCATTGGAGGATCGAATCGGGCAGCCTCTGGATCGCGGATGGTTGCATCAAGAGGCACATAGGGTGGATTGCACACCACCACATCAACGCGACCGGTCAATTTAGGTAACGCCGACGTTGCATCTTCGTGATACGCCTGAACGCGCGCACCGAGGTTGAGCGCCTCAGCATTGCGCTGTAGCCACAAGAACGCATCGTCGTCTAATTCCACTGCGTGCAACTGCGCCGTTGAACACTCGTGCGCGATTGCTAGCCCGATGGCACCCGAGCCGCTACACAAATCAACAACAATCGGTGCCTGTCCTGCGGTCACGATGGACTGCACTTCGACCAGCGCTCGCTCAACTAACAACTCCGACTCGGGGCGTGGAACAAAGACTCCTGGGCCGACGAGTAAGTCAATCCGCGCGAATCCGGTTGATCCGGTGATGTGCTGCAACGGCTCTCGACCGGCACGCCGCTCAACAAGGGCCTGGATGTGGCTGACCTGCTCGGCATTGATACTGACACCCAATGCAAGCCAGGTTCGCACAGCCGATCTGTCCGCACCCAGCGCATAGCTGGCTAAGGCTTCGGCGTCGTGACGCGGGGAAGAAACCCCAGCCTGCGAAAGAACTTCACTGCTGGCACGCAACACCTCATCCAGTGAGGTCGACGGCTCCGGACTCATGATCCCGACAGGCGCGCGGCACTATCTGCATCAGTACAGGCCTGGAGTATGGCGTCTAAATCGCCATCAAGAACTTGGTCCAAGTTGTAGGCCTTGAAGTTCACCCGGTGATCACTGATGCGATTCTCCGGATAGTTATACGTGCGGATTCGCTCGCTTCGGTCCACTGTTCGCACCTGCGATCGACGAGCATCGGATGCTTCTTGATTGGCTGCATCCTGAGCTGCGGTTAAGATACGCGCGCGCAAGATGCGCATGGCTGACTCACGGTTTTGCAGTTGGGATTTTTCGTTTTGGCAACTCGCGACGATTCCCGTAGGAACGTGCGTGATGCGCACAGCCGAGTCGGTGGTGTTCACGCTCTGACCACCAGGACCTGACGAGCGATACACATCAATGCGAAGGTCGTTGGGGTCAATCGTAATTTCGACATCTTCGGCTTCGGGCATCACCAACACCCCCGCGGCCGAAGTGTGCAGGCGACCTTGGGACTCCGTGACCGGCACACGCTGGACTCGGTGAACGCCACCCTCATACTTCAGGCGGGCCCACGGAGCATCTCCCAACTCCGGTGTCCCTTTGGCCTTCACCGCAATAGAGATGTCCTTGTAGCCACCCAGATCGGACTCGACGGCGTCAATAATTTCCGTCTTCCAACCACGGCGCTCGGCATAACGCAAATACATGCGGACGAGGTCACCGGCAAAGAGAGCCGATTCATCGCCACCTTCTCCGGCCTTAACTTCGATAATCACATCACGCCCATCATCAGGGTCGCGTGGAATCAATAACTCGCGCAGCCGAGCTTCGACTTCCTCGCGTTGCGCAGTGATGGTGATGATCTCTTCACGAAAGCTGGGATCTTCTGCCAGGAACTCTTGCGCAGCGGCAATATCTTCGCCTAACTGCTTCCACTCCTTGAAGGCACGAACGGTGGGAGTGATTTCGGCATAGCGACGATTCAGAGTTCGGGCCCGACCTTGGTCCGAATGCACGGATGGATCGGCGATGGCGATTTCTAATTCAGCATGCTCTGTTACGAGCTGTTCAACGTGCTCAAACACCGCGCTTACCTCCCAATCCCTCATCAACGTGTCGGACAAGACAACAGCGCCGGACGCACCGTGAAGTCACGGGCATCCGGCGCTGCAAGAAATCTACTCGCTGGGGGCTTTGCCGAATCGCTTTTCGAAGCGGGCAACGCGGCCACCGGTGTCGAGAATCTTCTGCTTACCGGTGTAGAAGGGGTGGCACTGGCTGCAGACGTCAGCGTGAATCGAGCCGTTGGCAGCGGTGCTACGAGTCTGAAAAGACGATCCGCAAGTGCAGGTGACCGTGGTCTCTGCGTACGCGGGGTGAATGTCGTTCTTCATGGTGACTAACTCCTCATCAAGGTTCCGGGTCGATCACACAGGTCGCATGTCGTGAACCGGAACCACCCCTAGTGTGCCAGCCAAGGTTTTGACTGGTGAGTGCGGGCTTGGCCCCTAGTCTTCGTCAGGCTGACCAGGCGCACCTGGCGTGGTCTTTTGGACCTGCATGAGGAATTCGTAGTTGGTCTTGGCTTCGCGCAGACGGCTGAGCAACAACTCGATGGCCTGCTGTTGATCCAGCGAGTGGAGCACGCGACGGAGCTTCCACGTGACCTTGAGCTCATCAGGAGATAGCAGAATCTCTTCCTTACGCGTACCTGATGAATCCACGTCAACTGCAGGGAAGATGCGCTTGTCAGCAAGACGGCGATCAAGTTTAAGTTCCATGTTGCCCGTGCCCTTGAACTCTTCGAAGATGACTTCGTCCATGCGTGAGCCGGTTTCGACCAAAGCAGTAGCCAGGATGGTCAACGATCCGCCATTTTCGATGTTGCGAGCAGCACCGAAGAACTTCTTGGGCGGATACAAGGCAGCCGAGTCCACACCACCGGACAAAATTCGTCCACTGGCAGGAGCGGCCAAGTTGTAGGCACGACCCAATCGCGTCATTGAGTCCAAGAGGACAACAACGTCGTGTCCGAGTTCAACCAAGCGCTTGGCGCGCTCAATGGCCAACTCAGCAACAATCGTGTGGTCTTCGGCCGGACGGTCGAAGGTAGAAGCGATGACTTCGCCCTTCACCGAACGCTGCATGTCAGTGACTTCTTCTGGACGCTCATCCACCAGGACAACCATCAAGTGACATTCCGGGTTATTGGTGCTGATCGCATTGGCGATGGCCTGCAAGACCATGGTCTTACCCGCCTTGGGTGGCGAAACAATCAATCCACGCTGGCCCTTACCAATCGGGGCAACCAGGTCGATCACGCGAGCGGTCATGTTCGTGGGGTCGCCTTCGAGACGCAAACGCTCTTGCGGGTACAACGGCGTGAGCTTGCTGAACTCAATGCGGTTCTTTGCCTTCTCGGGCTCAACACCGTTGACTGTGTCAATGCGAGCAATGGCGTTGAACTTGTCGCGGCGCTCGCCCTCAACAGCCTGACGGACAACACCCGTTATGGCATCACCCTTACGCAGTCCGAAGCGACGAACCATCGAGAGACTGACGTAAATGTCGTTGGGGCCTGGCAAGTAGCCCGACGTGCGCACAAAGGCGTAGTTATCGAGAACGTCCAAGATGCCCGCTACTGGCAACAAGACATCGTCTTCAGAAATCTCTGGTTCGGAATCCCCAAATTCGCGGCGAGGGGCACGTGGATTGCGATTGTCTCTAAAACGGTCGCGCCCACGACGGCGTTGACGTTGACCGCGGTCATCGTCATCGCGAGGGCCATTGGAGCGGTTGTACTGCCCCTGACCGCCAGCGGAACCCGAGCTTTGGCGGTCCCCTCCTTGGCGGTCATTATTTGAGCGGTCGTTATTTGAGCGGTCGCGGTTATCGCGACGGTTGTCCCGGTTATCTCGGTTATCTCGGTTATCCCGAGCTGGGCGCTCGTTGGAGCGCGTCGGAGCGGACTCGGCAGATTCCTGCGTTGCTTCTTCTTTCTTGGCGGGCTTTGATTCGGCATCACCGGCTGCACGCGTGCTGGTGCGTCGGGTGCGTCCCGTGCCAGTACTGGATGATTTCGCGTTCTTGCGTTGTTGTGTCTCAATTGCTGCGACTAGATCGCCCTTGCGCATGCCTGATGCTCCAGAAATCCCGATCTTGCCCGCGAGCGTCTTAAGCTCGGGCAGCAACATCGTGGAGAGCCCATCGGCTTTTGTTGTGTCGGCCACTGATGACCCTTTCAAGGAATTGTCTTGCGTACGACTGGCCTTCAGATGTGTCCTGTGAGGCGCTCACCGTGCGAAAAACAAGTGAGTGGAAGCCACGCAACTAAATCAGTTAGGTGGCGGATTATCCGTTCGCACTCAGCGCTTATCGAAAAGGCTTTTTGGCGATGAGTGGGGTCTTTGAGATGTCTCAATTGACCTGTTCAGATATCTAAACCATAACACCCATCCGTCCCGCCAGGGGGCAGGGTGGGGAAATCGCGCCAATTCTTCGATCTAGCCTGCTACTACCTTCGCCCCACTGGGGCTCGTTGCTATGGGCAAAGCCTGAAAATCAAGGAAGCGGTCACCAATCTCTAGCGCCTTGGCTCGTTGATCCGTCGTGGTCGTCAAGACCAAAACGCTGGGACCTGCACCCGAAATCGTCGCTGGAATGCCAGCTGAACGCAGCGCGTCCATCAGATCCAACGAGTGCGGCATGGCCGATCGCCGTTGTTCTTGATGCAGGTAGTCAACAGTCGCGTCAAAGAGATTGGACGGATCATGGGTGAGCGCATCAACAAGCAACGCCGCTCGTGCCGAGTTAGCTGTTGCATCATCGTGCGTGATGGTCTCGGGCAATATCGCTCGTGCCTGCTCTGTCTTTACACCCAAAGCGGAAACAAACACCAGCGCATTAATCGACGCATGAACTTGGCGATGAACCGTTTGAACGGGATTGCCCCACGCGAGCACCAATCCACCCAAAACACAAGGGGCGACGTTGTCAGGATGACCTTCCTGATCGACGACGAATTGCAAGAGCTGCTGATCGGTCATGCGTGCATCCCCGTCAACGACCATCGCCCGCGCCAACATGGCTCCGGCCACGATCGCGGCAGACGAGGAGCCCAGGCCTCGTGCCTGTGGGATGCGGTTGACGCAATGCAATCCGACGGTGGGGGGTTGGACCTCCATGGCCGCAAAGGTGCGGTGCATCGAAGCGATGATCAAGTGTGAATCATCGCGCGGGAGATCCGTGGCTCCTTCGCCTTCGATGGACACAACGGTTCCGCCCGAAATTACTTCAGCGGTGACATCATCGAAGAGGTCTAAGGCCAAGCCCATGCAATCGAACCCCGGCCCGAGATTGGCCGACGTTGCGGGAACGCGCACGGTGACGGGTTGTTCCCAAAAGGTTGCGCTCATTGAATTAGTCAACAAGTCCAAGTTGCACAGCTGCGGCACGCGCGTCAATGGGAACAGTGATCGGCGCCGGTGCGCCAGCGATGGCCCACTCTGGATCCTTCAAACCGTTGCCCGTAACCGTGCACACGATGGTTTGTCCGCTGTCAACCAAGCCTGCGTCAAGTGACTGCAGTAATCCAGCAACACCGGCTGCTGATGCCGGCTCTACAAAAACGCCTTCTTCGGCGGCCAAGAGTCGGTAGGCCTTCAGGATTTGACGGTCGGTGACGGCGTGAATCAATCCACCAGAATCATCGCGCGCCTCTTCAGCTTGCTTCCACGAGGCCGGGTTACCGATCCGAATCGCAGTCGCGATGGTGGATGGCTTGGCTACTGGAGCGCCATCAACGATCGGTGCGGATCCGGCAGCCTGAAAACCCCACATACGCGGATTGTGAGTTGCCAATCCATCGGCGGTGTACTCGCGGTAACCCTTCCAATACGCCGTGATGTTGCCAGCATTACCTACCGGGAGTACATGGATGTCCGGAGCATCACCCAACATGTCCACAATCTCAAAAGATGCGGTCTTTTGACCCTCAATGCGGTCTGGGTTCACGCTGTTGACCAAAGCGACCGGATAGTTTTCGGACAGGTCACGTGCCAAGGTGAGGCAGTCATCAAAGTTGCCCTCAACCTGAAGCAAGCGGGCACCATGGGCCAAAGCCTGCGACATTTTCCCTAGCGCAATTTTTCCCTGCGGAACCAACACGGCACAGACCATCCCGGCACGAACGGCATAAGCAGCCGCACTGGCGCTGGTATTTCCCGTTGAAGCGCATATAACTGCCTTGGCGCCTTCTTCGGCGGCCTTGCTGATCGCCATCGTCATACCGCGGTCTTTAAACGAACCAGTGGGGTTTACGCCTTCGACCTTGAGCCACACTTCACACCCCGTGCGCGCTGACAACACATTGGCACGGACCAAAGGGGTTCCACCTTCACGCAAACTAACGATCGGGGTTTTGTCCGTAACCTGCAAACGGTCGCGGTATTCCTCAATAATTCCGCGCCACTGCGGGTGGGCTTTGGTGTGAATAGACGTTGTAGTCATGGGTAAGAGCCTATTCCCCGATGACTTGCATGACGGTGGCAACATCTCGGACTGACTCAACCGCGCGCAAGGCTTCCACGGTTTGAGCAACATCAGCGGCTGAGGCCATGTGGGTAACGATGATCAACGTTGCATCATCACCACGACCGTCTTGGCGCAGGGTTTCGATCGAGACTTGGTGCTCGGCGAAGGTGCTAGCGACTTTGGCCAACACTCCAGCACGATCCAAGACGTCAATACTGATGTAATGCCGGCTTCGTGCCGAACCAGCGGGGCTGATCGCCAGGTGTGCATAAACAGATTCGCCGGGAGCTCGCGCGCCCAAAACCTTGTTGCGCGCCAAGGCCACCACATCACCAAGTACCGCTGACGAAGTGGGAACTCCACCGGCCCCGCGTCCGTAAAACATCAATTCGCCGGCGGCCTCGGCTTCAACGAACACCGCATTAAAGGATTCGCGAACGCTTGCCAAGGGATGAGTCCGGGGCACCATCGCTGGGTTGACGCGCACGCCGATCCCACCATCAGCACTTCGCTCTGCAACGGCAAGCAACTTGATGACATGGCCCATGGCGCGCGCGGCATCGATGTCGGTCTTGGTGATTTTGGAAATACCTTCAGCACTGACATCTGCCGACGTCACCCGAGTGTGAAAGGCCAGGCTGGCGAGAATGGCTGCCTTCGCGGCAGCATCGAGGCCTTCAACGTCAGCGGTGGGATCTGCTTCAGCAAAGCCCAACGCTTGAGCTTCGGCTAGGGCATCCCAGTAATCAGCACCCGATTCGTCCATCCGGGTCAAGATGTAATTCGTTGTTCCATTGACGATGCCCAAGATCCGCACCACTTTGTCGCCGGCCAGTGATTCGCGCAATGGGCGAAGTAACGGGATTGCGCCAGCAACACTTGCTTCAAAGGCCAGATCAACGCCGTTGGCGGCAGCCGCATCATGGAGAGCTGCACCATCTTGTGCCAGCAACGCCTTGTTGGCCGTCACCACACTGGCGCCACCGTTAATTGCGGCCAGGATGAATTCACGTGCCGGCTCAATGCCACCAATGAGTTCGACAACGATGTCGGGCTTGACCTGTTGCATTAACGCCACGGCATCAGTACTGAACAAGTCACTATCGAGAAACTCGGGTGCTACAGCCAGGTCATGGACGGCGATTCCCGCGAGTTCGATCTTCACACCCGCACGCTGTTCAAGGTCAGCAGCATTTTCGTGGAGCAGTCGGGCAACCTGAGAGCCCACTACCCCACAACCAAGAAGAACTACGCGTAAGGAATCCACGACCTAAGACTAGGGCACTTGAGGAAGCAAAACGCTCAAGGTTTTCAGTCCACGTCCAAAGCCAAGATGTCCTCAACGGTTTCACGGCGGACAATCAGGCGCGCCGCATCCTCAGAAACAGCAACCACAGGGGGCCGGGGAACGTGGTTGTAGTTGCTCGCCATGCTCCGGCCATAGGCCCCAGTCGCAGCAACAGCCAACAAATCCCCTGGCGCTAAGTCAGCGGGCAACCAGGCTTGCTTGACCACGACATCACCTGTTTCACAGTGCTTGCCGACCACTCGAACCAACATCGGGTCAGCTGTACTGGATCGAGAAACCAACGAGCAGGTGTAGTCCGCGTCATAAAGAGAGGGTCGAATGTTGTCACTCATTCCGCCATCAACGCTGACATAGGTGCGACTCAATCCATCGTCAAGTTCGACCGTCTTGATTGTTCCCACCTCGTACAAGGTCATGGTCGTCGGACCCGCAATCGCGCGCCCGGGTTCAACCAAAATGCGCGGCATCGCTAAACCACTACGGGCACATTCGGCACTCACGATGGCCGCGAGTTGCTGAGCGATCAACTGCGGGGCTTGCGGCTCGTCGGTTTCGGTATAGGCAATACCTAATCCCCCACCTAGGTCTAAGAGTGGAAGTTCGACGTCACAGACATCGCGCACTTGCACCAAGAACTCAGCCAACCGATGAGCCGCGACCCCAAAACCATCAGTGGAAAAGATTTGACTACCGATGTGGGAATGCAGTCCCGCCAGTGCAAGGGCCGGCAACTTGTGGATACGTCGAACGGCTTCGAGGGCTTGGCCGCCACTAAGCGAGAAGCCAAATTTTTGATCTTCATGCGCGGTAGCAATGAATTCATGGGTATGGGCCTCGACCCCAACGGTGACGCGGACCAAAACCGACTGCACCACGTCACTGTCGCCCGCTATGTGAGCAAGGCGCGCGATCTCCTCAAAGGAGTCAACGACAACAAGCCCCACCCCAGCCTCAACGGCCTGGCGCAATTCCGACGTTGACTTGTTGTTCCCGTGCATCAAAATGCGACTTGGCTCAAATCCTGCCCGCAGGGCAACGGCTAACTCTCCTGCTGTGCAGACGTCAAGGTTCATTCCTTCTTCATCCAGCCAGCGCACCACGGCCGAACACAAGAACGCCTTGCCGGCGTAATACACATCCGCATTGCCATCGGTTGCTTGCGCAAAAGCTGACTTCCACTTCCCGATGCGATCACGAAACTCCACTTCGTCGAGTACGTAAGCAGGAGTGTGAAAGTCACGAGCCAGTTCACGCACATCATGACCGCGTACGGACACCACACCCGTGGCTGCTGATCGAGTGGCACCCGCTGGCCAAATGTGAGGCGCGAGTGCATTCAGATCAGCTGGGACAGCAAAGACACCAGACTCGGACGACGACATGCGTTGATCTTCCCACTCTCGGGAGGAAAACCGGATCACCTGGTGTGTCCGCGAGGAGATCAGTTGCTGGCGAGGTCCAGAACTTCGCCAGCATTAAAGGCCTGGCGACCCGATCGCTCGAGACGCCACACCTGACGATGACCCTCAACGCGCCATTGATGCGGACCACCCACCAGTGCCGTCTCCTCATCAATTCCCAATAACGTCACGCCATCGACGCTGTGCATCAAGAGCCGGCTTACTCCCTCAGGCATCCACCCAGCCATTCGATCAAAGTGTGGGATCACTCGCAGGTGCGGGAGTAGGGCTAAGCCCGTTGAATCCCCCGCGACTGGATGACGCAAAGACGGAATACGTTCGGCCATGACCATCGCCCCTGCGCTACAGCCAGCAAGGGCGGCACCGCTGCTCCAGGCCTCTTCAATTGCGGTCCACACGCGCGAACCGCGCAAGGTGTCAGCGAGATAACTGGGATTTCCACCTGACAGGTAGATCAATCCAGCTCCAGCAATCGCATCAACCCATTTCTGGTCGTTGGCATCATCTGCCGTGCGCACGTCAACGATGACTTGTTCCACGCCGAGCCGTTGCGCCTGCTGTGCTCCCAAGTTGTGCCATCTACGCAAACTGCCGTCACCTTCAGGGGCGGCAGCCGTTGCAATTTGCACATAGCGCTTGGGGCGGTTATGAAGCAGGGACCGTTCCACCTCAAGCATGCTGGGCAGGTATTCCCCACTGCCCACCAGCGCGATAGGTCCGGGCTCGTTATCCACATCAACAGTGTGCCCGAGTACGAGCAACTTGGCGAACGATTACATCCGTTCGGGGGCACTGACTCCAAGCAGGGTCAAGCCGTTGGCGACCACAACACGGGTGGCCGCACACAGGTGGAGACGGGCGCGCACTAAGTCGGTGACGTCTTCATCACCATGAGGCAACACGCGGCAGGCGTCGTAGAACCGGTGATAGGTGCCCGCTAGTTCCTCAAGGTACCGGGCAACTCGGTGCGGCTCAGACAATTCGGCAGCGCTGGCGACCACCCGGGGGAATTCAGCCAGTGCTCGGAGCAGATCGCCTTCCCGCTCATGCGTGAGGAGAGCTGGATCAAAGCCACCGGCCTGCTCAAGCGCCGCCGCGACGTCACCGTCTGCCAAGATTTTCAGCTCCACTGCATTGCGCAGAACCGATGAAATCCGCGCGTGCGCATATTGAACGGTGAACACGGGGTTGTCATTGGTTCGCGAAGTCAAAATCTTGGTATCGAGAGTCAGCGCAGTGTCGGCAGATGATCGAGCCAAAGAATAACGGGCTGCATCCACGCCCACCCATTCGACCAAGTCCTCAAGAGTGATGATGTTGCCCGCTCGCTTGGACAAACGCATTTCCTGACCATCTTCAACAATCTTGACCAGCTGGCCGATGAGAACGTCAATGCTTTGATCCGGGTCATCGCCAGCGCAGGCCGCAATCGCCCGCAGGCGTTGCACATATCCGTGGTGATCCGCACCGAGCATGTAAATGCACTGCTGGAATCCACGCTCGCGCTTATCGAGGTAGTAGGCAGCATCTGCTGCGAAGTAGGTCTTCTCGCCATCAGCTTTAATCATGACGCGGTCTTTGTCGTCACCAAAATCCGTGGTGCGCAACCAGACCGCACCGTCCTTATCGTCCACATGTCCTTGTTCGCGTAGCTTTTCAATGGCCGCATCGACAGCGCCAGAATTATGCAGGGTTGTTTCGCTAAACCACACATCAAAATGAGTACCGAACTGCGACAGGATGTCTTGTTGCTGCTTCAACTGCAGGGCGTAACCAGCATCGCGAAAAGCCACCAGTTGATCAACGCCAGACAACTCCATGATCGCGGGATTTTCCACAACGATCTGAGCAGAGAGTTCAGGGATATAAGCACCGTGATACCCAGCCTCAGGCACGGCTTCCCCGCGCGCGATCGCCATCAATGAGGCACCAAAACGATCCATCTGCACGCCCGCGTCATTGACATAAAACTCGCGCGTTACCGCAGCCCCGGCCGCGCTAAGAACTCGACCTAGTGCGTCACCAACGGCAGCCCAACGTGCGTGGCCTAAGTGCAATGGACCCGTGGGGTTAGCGGAAATAAACTCGAGGTTGATGACTCGACCCTTGAGGGTGTCACTGGTTCCGTATGTCGCACCGGTGGTCACGATCGCCTTGGCTAATTGTCCTTGCGCTGCCGCTTCCAGTCGAATGTTCAAAAATCCTGGTCCGGCGATATCAACAGACTCAATGCCTGCCACGGCTGCAAGCCGAGGTTGCAGGGCAACGGCAACATCGCGAGGGGCTTTGCCCGCCGTTTTGGAGATCACCAAGGCGATGCTGGTGGCGTAGTCACCGTGCTCTTTTTGTCGCGGGCGCTCAACCTTGATGTCCAAGGGGGCATCAACAACTTCTGCTGGCAGTTCGTTGGCGGCTACGGCGTCTCGAACGGCAAGCAGGATTGCATCGGCTAACTCAGCGGGGGTCATAGGAGATCAGACTAGAGGTCACCGATTTTGACTCCGGTAGGGTTCGGCAGTCCCGAGCCCCCGTAGCTCAGGGGATAGAGCGGTGCCCTCCGGAGGCATGCGCGCAGGTTCGAATCCTGCCGGGGGCACAGATTTACCGATTCATCACCTACGGTGGGCGAATGACCAACCGTAGCCCGCGCACTGCCATCGCTCTTGTTGCTGGATTAGCCCTCGTGGCAGGACTAGGTGGTTGCGGCAAAGGCGACCCTGCGGCCACACCGTCAGCAACGGCGACTTCGCCCTTCACGGTTCCCACCTCACCGGCTGAACCCACCTCAATTTTGAGCGGTCGGCCTAGTGCCAACGGGCCTGTCTTAGCGCTCAAGATGGACAACACCAATCGCTCATTGCCCCACATCGGACTGGTTGACGCTGACGTCGTCTACATCCAACAAGTCGAAGGTGGCTTGTCGCGATTGGCCCTGATTTATTCAACAACGATTCCTACCAAAGTCGCGCCCATCCGCAGTGCGCGCGAAACCGACACAGAGTTGCTACCCATGTATGGACCCATCGCTTTTGGCTTCAGCGGTTCTGTTGATGCGGTGGCACGCCAAGTCAAACGTGCCGGACTCATTGACGTCAGCGCCGAGACCTACGGGGGTGGTTACGCGCGACTTTCCTCGCGACCTGCTCCCTACAACCAATACGCCAAGCCAGCGAAGTTGATCAAACAAGCCGGTGGCTCAGCCAAGCCCAAGGACGTGGGGTTCACCTTCGGCGCGGTGCCTCTGGGTGGCCGCACGGCCACTGGAGTGACGATCACCTACCCCGGTGCGCGTATCACCTTTA
>Ga0209086_10002088_pt1 | contig 15814 bp, 10 predicted proteins | sample M_130207_XF_Meta_FD_187312 | JGI IMG/M metagenome (GOLD analysis project Ga0209086, IMG submission 187312) | Freshwater microbial communities from Lake Montjoie, Canada to study carbon cycling - M_130207_XF_MetaG (SPAdes) (version 2) | ecosystem: Environmental > Aquatic > Freshwater > Lake... | reverse complement strand
CAGGGTTCCCGACTGCAAGGTGTAGGTGGCCGCGGCACCGAGGTTGCTGGCGACGGTGTCCGAGTACGCGACGTTCTTGAGACCGCTGGCCAGGGTCTGATCGGACCACGTGGATGGCGCGAGGCTCGTGTCGTACTTTGCGACGCCGACACAGCGTCCGCTTCCCGTCCATGAAACGGTTGCGCTGTAAACGACCCCGGCGGAGTTCACCGTGAGGGCGAACGTATCGTCCTCCCCGTTGAGAGCCCCGGAGACGACCTTGCCGGCCGTGAACGACTGATTGAGGCTCGGGTCGAGAGCACCAGCGGAGGTCAAGCGATACAAAATCGATTGCGAGTACGCAGGGTTGGCGCTCTCTCGAACGAAGCCCACCGTCGCGATTTTTCCATCCGACAGGATCGCGACGTCGTTGAGAGCTTCTTGGTATGAGGGTGTGCCAGTGCCGAGGAGTGCGAAGCCGTCGGAATCGAATGAGGTGTCGAGGTCCCCGTTGCTGGATGTTCGAGCGATGAAATGTGTGTAGGCGGTTCCGTTGTAGCCATCTCCAACCAGGACGATCTTGCCGTCGGACTGGATCGCGAGGGCGTTGGCCGATGCGTTGTACCCGAGCATTACGGATGTCAGAACCGCCTTGCCATCGGTGTTGAAGGTCGTGTCGAATGTTCCCGTCGGCGTGAGGACGGCGATCGAGGGCTGAGAACCCGAGGTGCCAGCGACGACGATGTTTCCGTCGGAACGAAGTGCCGCATCGTGGATGTAATCATTGAAACTCACGTCCGCTGTTAGTTGACCATCGACGTCGAACGAGGTGTCCAGGGTGCCGTTCGGATTGACGCGCGCCATGTACAGATCGTTGGAGGTGCCGGTCGGGGCCGAGTATCCGACGACAACGATGTCTCCATCGGGAAGCAGAATGCCTGCTTTTGCCTCGTCGTCGTTAATGGTGGGCGCAAGTACGAGAACTCCGTCGACGTCGAACGCCGTGTCCAAACTTCCGTTCGAATTCAATCGAACAACGACGATGTCGACTTGCCCTCCGAAGATCCCGATGCCGACCGCAACGATGTCGCCGTCTGGGAGCACGAGCAGATCCTCGACTCTGCTCAACGTCGCGGAAAGCGTGCTACCGATTTCGTCAAGGACACGGGTTCCATCACCATCAAAGGTGGTATCGGGCGAACCGCTGGCCAGGGTCTTGTTGACGACCATTTGGAAACCGGAGTCGTAATAGCCCGCGGTGATGATCGACCCGTCGCTCAGCAACTCGATGTCCCGACCGAAACCTCCGGAGGCGCAAAGATAGTCACTGGTACCCCATGGTGTCAGACCACCGTCGGCGACAACGTTACTTGCATGTGAAAACTGCAAAAGCAGACACAAAATTCCGACATAACTGACAAATCGCTTTACGCTCATGGTAGCTCCCGCTGCTTTGGTTATTCAGAAGGCTAATGATAGTTGCTTCTGCTGAAGCGAATTGATAGTCAAGAATAGGTGAGTATCAAGTCAAGAAAGTGTTAACTCTTGGATAGCAGCAGCAACGGCGAGTACCTGATCTTCGCGGCCAGGTTTGCCGACGACCTGAAGGCCAATGGGTAGTCCAGCGTTCATTTCTGATGTGTGATAACCGCAGGGCACGGAGACGATGGGCAGTGGCGACGCCAAATTCCACACCGACGTCATGTCCTCGGTTTGGCACAAACCATTATCGGGAAGTGCTGGGCGCGACATGTTGTCGATCTTTGTTGCTGGCCCAGGTGCCTGCGACATTGTTGGACAAATCAGAACATCGTGATCGTGCAAAGGTTGAGTTGCACGATTCCAGAAATCGGTCCGTTCAATTTCCATGCGCTTGGCATCGACGGCGCTAAACGTTTCGCCAAGTTGAATGAGCCACACCACTAGTGGATCCATGATTGATTGATGTTCTTCAACAAGGTGGCCGTAATAAGCCGCCATAAAGATTCCCCACATCTCGAGCCACAGTGCACCATCACGAATAGTGAAATTGGGATTGGCATTGCGAACAACTGCACCGAATTGTGTGAGTTGCTGGGCGGTGTGACGGACTGCTGCAGCAATCTCGGGATCAACATCCCAACAACCAAGGTCGACGGATAGCCCAATCTTGATTCCGTTGATGTCGGTGGCGAGAGGTCGGGTGAGTGGTGCGTGTACCGAGAATGGATCAGCCATGGACGGCCCTTGTGTCGCCAGTAAGAACTCCCAGACGTCGTCGACGGTGCGAGCAAGTGGACCATGGTGCGACAAGGTGTCAAACAAACCAGGCAATGCAGTCATCGGGATGCGACCGAGCGAAGGCTTGAGCCCAACAATGCCGCACCACGAAGCGGGAATGCGTACCGACCCACCCATGTCGCTGCCTTCGGCGAGCGCAACACAACCGCTGGCAACGGCAGCAGCCGAACCGCCGCTTGAACCGCCGGTGGTGCGGTCGTGGTTGTGCGGATTGCGAGTGGCGCCCCACAACAAGTTGTCAGTGATTCCGGCATGAGCAAATTCGGGGGTGTTCGTGCTTCCCACGATGATTGCTCCAGCATCAAGAAGTTTTTGCACAACAGCGTCGGTATGGCGAGCGAGATTGTGTTCGAAGATTCGCGAGCCTGATGTACTGCGATGTCCGATCCATGACGACGTGTCTTTGATGGCGATAGGTATGCCGGCAAGTCCACCTAGCGAACTGTCGACAGACTGCGCTCGTTCACGGGCTTCGTCGGCCCACACTTCGACGAAACAATTCAAATCTGGTTGCACCTGCTCGATGCGTGCGAGTGCACCATCAACAAGTTCACGAGATGTGACCTGTTTTGCTGCGAGTAGTTCGCGTTGTTGAGCAACCGACAGTGAAGACAGTTCGCTCATGTTGCTGTCGCCTTGTCGATCAGCCGTTGATGAGATCGGCGTAGAACGGAAGAACTTGTGCGGGTCCACTCACCAAGAAAGTGGTGATGCAGGTTTCTTTCCACATGGCTAATTCGTCTTTGATCTTGGCGGGCGGACCAACGAGAGCAATATCTTCAACCATCTTCAATGGAATTGCCGCAGCAGCTTCGGCCTTTTTGCCTTGCATGTACAACTCTTGAACTTTGTTGGCGACGTCTTCATAACCCATGCGGGCGAAAACTTCGAAGTGGAAGTTGGCTCCCTTGGCACCCATGCCGCCGGCGTACAAAGCCAAGAAGGGGCGCACCATGTCGGCGCACTTTTCAACATCGTCACCAGGAATCATCATCACGGTTGAAGCAACTTCAAAGCGATCAGACTTATTGGCTTCGCCAGATTTCGCAAAACCTTCACTGAGGCACTTGCGATAGAAGCCATCTTCTTTTGGTGAAAAAAACAATGGCAACCAGCCGTCACAAATTTCGGCAGACAATGCAACGTTCTTCGGACCTTCAGCACCAAGGAAGATGGGAATGTCGCGACGCAATGGATGAACGGTTGACTTGAGCGGCTTGCCGAGTCCGGCGCCGTCGGCTGCGGTGTAAGGCAGATCATAGAAATTGCCATGTGACTCAACGGGCTTTTCACGAGCCAATACTTGGCGCACGATGTCGATGTATTCACGGGTGCGGGCGAGAGGCTTTGGATAGGCCTGGCCATACCAACCTTCAACGACCTGAGGACCACTGGCACCAAGACCCAAAATGAAACGGCCATTCGATAAATGGTCAAGGGTGATCGCTGCCATTGCGGCTGCGGTTGGTGTGCGAGCGCTCATCTGCATGATTGCGGTACCGAGACGAACGTTGGTGGTGTTGGCGCCCCACCATGCCAGCGGTGTGAGAGCGTCACTGCCGTAGGCCTCGGCAGTCCAGATGGAGTCGAAGCCCAGACGGTCGGCTTCTTTGACTGCTTCGTCGGCACCAGCCGGAGGGCCAGCCGACCAATAGCCGGTGTTGTAGCCGAGTTTCATTGTTTTGGTTGCGCTCATGCCTCCAACGATAGGCGTATCAACCGGTGATTGAAGTATCGAAAACTACTCAGCGTCGAATGAAATGGGCATGTTCTCTGGGCCAAAGATGGCCACGGTTGACGGCTTCCAGGTGACCGCACCATTGATACGGAGGTTTTTCATTCGCTTCGCCATGATCGGCAACGCTTCTTGCTGTTCGGCGCGAGCAAGGGCTGCGCCAAGGCAATAGTGGATCCCCGAGCCGAAGGTCATCTGTGGTTGTCCTGCCGGCTCGCGAGTAATGTCGAAAACATTGGCATCATTGAAAACAGTTTCGTCACGATTAGCGATTGACAATGATGGGGTGACGAGCGTTCCTTTGGGGAACAGAACGCCTTTGTATTCAATATCTTCACTGGCAAAGCGACCCGTTGCACGAACAGCTCCGAAATAACGCATAGTTTCTTCAACAGCTTTGCCAGCAAGTTCGGGTTGCTCGGCGAGAAGCTTCCATTGTTCGGGATGTTCGGCGAAAAGAGCGATTGAGCAACCGAGTTGATTACGAGTGGTGTCGGTGCCGCCGACGATGACTGCTTCAACCATCATTTCAAGTTCGGCTTCGTCAAGCTTGTCGCCAGCTTCTTCGGCCGCAATCAAACTGGTGATCAGGTCATCGGCGGGACGCGAACGACGATCGGCAATGAGTTGACGCGTGTACTGGCCAAGTTCGTCTTGGGCTTTGAAGATGACGTCAAGTTCTTCAGATGCCGTCGCATTGAAAATTCGTAGTACGTCTTCGGCCCAACGACTGAAAAGTTGCCAATCCTTTTTTGGTGCACCAAGTAACTCGCAAATGATCGGGATGGGATAAGGATCACAGATATCAGTCGCAAGATCGCACTTGCCATTTTTTGCAACTGGGTCAATTAACGAGTTCATGACCTCACGCATGAATGGCCGTAGGCGATCGGCAGCACGTGGCGAGAATGACGGAGCTACTAATCGACGTAGACGAGTGTGAACCTCACCTTCGGCTGACAAGATTGATTCGCGACGGCGTTCCTTAAGACGCGGATCATTGACGCCAAAGGCTTCGGCAGCTAACGCTGCAGCACTGTGCCAGCGCTTATCGCGCAAGATGGCGACACAGTCCTCATATCTAAAGATTGGGTAGGCGAAGACACCTTTGGCGATCCAAGATTCTTTTGAAAGTGCGAGAAGGGCATTGCGGTGTTCTTCGGCATCAGCAAAGTCGAATTCAACTGTTGGTAGGTCGAGTTCTGAAAGGGAAATTGCCATGTCATAAACCTAATACTGTGCACCTATGACCGACATTGTCCAAGCCGATATCTCAGACCTGCCCCTCGTGACCGCCAGCTTGGCTCGGGCATTTGCTGATGACCCGGTATTCATCTATCTCATGGGCGGAAACTACGACGAACGACGGGCCACCTTGGCGTTCCAGATGTTGGGGCAAAATATTTTGTCGCATGGTTTGATGTTGACCAATCAAGATCGATCGGCAGCAGCCTTTTGGGGGACACCTAACAATTGGAAAGTCCCGGTGAAAATGATTGTGAAAACTCTTCCGTATACGTTGCGAGCGTACAAATGGGGGATTTTTCGGGCTCTTGCCGTTCTGGGTCGCATGGAAAAATTACATCCGACTGAACCGCATTATTACCTTGAAGTTATTGGAACAGATCCCGTGAAGCAAGGTAAGGGACATGGGGCAGCGATCATGAATGCAGTTCTCGAAAAGGCCGACGCTGAAGGTGTCGGCGCGTATTTGGAATCTTCGAAAGATACGAACGTTCCCTACTACCGCAAGTTCGGCTTCGAGGTAGTTGGTGAGATTCACCATCCCAATGGGCCGACGATGTGGCGCATGTGGCGTGACCCGAGGTAATCAAGAGATTTGACAGCGTTGATCGTCTTTTGAATTCGGTGGACTGAATTTACCCAATTGACGTTCGCTTATAGTGGGGACATGAAGACCTACCGAAATTTCGTCAATGGTAAGTACGTCGATGCGGCCGATGGGCGCACGATCCCCGTGATTAATCCGTCGACAGAGGAGCAGTATGCAACTGCTCCTCTGTCTGCATCTACCGACGTCGATCAGGCGATGCAAGTTGCAGCCGACGCCTTTGAAACTTGGCGCGACTCGACTCCGAAAGACCGCTCGCTGGCGTTGTTCCGCATTGCTGATGCCATTGAGGCTCGGGCCGAAGAGTTCATCGCTCTTGAATCGGAAAACTGTGGCAAGCCCATTGGCATGACGCGCTCGGAAGAAATCCCGCCGATGGTCGACCACGTGCGTTTCTTCGCGACTGCTGCCCGACACCTTGAAGGAAAGAGCGCGGGCGAATATGTGCCCAACATGACCAGTTACATTCGCCGTGAACCCATTGGCGTGTGTGCACAAGTTGCCCCATGGAACTATCCAATGATGATGGCAGTCTGGAAATTCGCTCCGGCGATTGCTGCAGGTAACACCGTTGTGTTGAAGCCCAGTGACACGACTCCAGTGAGTACAACTTTGCTGGCCGAAATTTGTGCTGAGTTTTTACCAGCGGGTGTCATGAACGTGATTTGCGGAGATCGCGATACTGGTCGTGCCATGGTCTCTCATCAGATCCCATCGTTGGTGAGCGTTACTGGTTCGGTGCGCGCTGGCATGGAAGTTGCAGAATCGGCATCAAAGAGTTTGAAGCGAGTACACCTTGAACTTGGTGGTAAGGCACCGGTCATTGTGTTTGATGACGCAGATATTGCTGCTGCCGCGGAAGGAATCGCGATGGCAGGGTTTTTCAATGCAGGTCAAGACTGCACGGCTGCAACACGCGTGTTGTGTTCGGCTGCGGTATACAAAGATTTTGTCGCTGCCCTAACAGAACAAGCCAAGGCCACGCAATGCGGTATGCCCGACAACGACGATGTTTTGTTCGGGCCAGTAAATAACGCCAATCAGTTGGCGCGGGTATCGGGATTCTTTGATCGCTTGCCATCGCATGCCGAAGTGAACGCTGGTGGTTCGCGTCAATCTGGTTCGGGCTACTTCTTTGCTCCAACCGTCGTGAGCAATTTGCGCCAAACCGATGAAATGGTGCAAACCGAAATCTTCGGACCCGTCATCACTGTTCAATCATTTGACGGCGAAGACGAAGCAGTGCGTTGGGCCAATGGTGTTGATTATGGTTTGGCATCAAGCGTGTGGACCAAAGACTTTGGCCGTGCCATGCGTATGACGAAGCGTCTTGACTTTGGTTGCGTGTGGGTGAATACGCACATTCCGATGGTCGCCGAAATGCCACACGGTGGATTCAAGCAATCGGGCTACGGCAAAGACTTGTCAATGTATGCACTTGAGGATTACACGCGCATCAAGCACGTCATGGCGAATCTCGAAAGTTAAGTTCTCAATCAATCAGCACCAATTAGGCGTTGTTCAACACCAGTACACGGTCGCCACTCTGGAGGAAGTCCCAGACAGTAATGGCGTCCTTGGCTCGGAGGCGAAAGCATCCATCCGATTGATTGCGGTATTCCTCTGACCCCACTGCTGACTCGGGCATGCCTGCAAAACGGTGGAACGCCACGCGACCTCCCTCGTCGCCGCGAGTGAAGGCCGTGAACCGTTGGAGGTTCTGCCCACTGCCGTACCAAGGATGTCGTTTGAAGTAGACGCGGTACTCGCCTTTGGGTGCGTCTACGATCGGCCCGGCAGTGAACGGCATGTAGTTACTTGCCGCCTGGCCAGAACGGCAGAGCCACGCAACTTGGGTGACGCGGTCGATGATGGCGGCCCGTCCTGTGGGGTACATGTCGCAGTTGGCGATTACGGGCATTGAGCGGGGTTCATTGCGAGGAATGGGAGATTCCAGATCCGTTGGAGTGGGTTGCCCAGTGAACCATCCGAGGATGTCAATTGCGACGTGAGTACGCACGCTCGAATAGACGGTCAATCCACCGACGCCAAGGGGAACGACAGCGGAGTTCGGGGTAGCACCGATGGTGTCGGGTCCGTTTACTGTTGACGTATCGGGTCTGGTGGTGCCAGCGGGGTACACGGAGACCCAACCCATGTCGGCATTGTCAATCATCGTGACGTTGGTAAACACGGCTGCAGCCGACGTTGGTGCGCCTTCAACTGGCACCACGATTGTTCCATCGTCGTGGATAATTCCGCTCACTCGAGTGTCAAGGACACGGCGACCACGGTCGGTGATCAAGAGACCAGCATCAGAAGACTGGGCTGATGGCCCGGTAAACCAACCAGTGATGTCAACAATAATGTCGGCACTGACCGAGGTGAGCACTGTCATTTCGCGGTTGGTGACTTTGATGATCACATCAGCCGCTCGGGTCTGGTCAACAGCGTCGACGTTGAGGATGCTTGAATTCGGTGGTGACGCGCCGCTTGGGAAGATAGATACATAGCCCGGTCCTGTTGAACTGACGATGGTGATGTTTGCCGCTACTGCAGCGGTGTCGTCAGGAAAACTTTCGGGCAAAAGTATCGAAATGGTTGATCCAGCGTCGGGAGTTGAGTTGTCGCGCCGGGTATCGGTTACCCGAAGGGGTCGTATAGGTACGAACCGCCCAGAAGTGGATGATTGTGCAGGGACGAATGCGGCAAGTACATCGACAATCACGGGTGACGGGGATGACAAGTCGATGGCGAACGCTCCGATTGACGACAGTTCGACGAGAGTGGAGTTGGCTCGAGTCTCGTGAACCTTTGACCAATTCAGGTTTGAGATGACCGGGCGAGAACCGACTCCGGACCATGCGGTGAGATAGCCCGCCGCTGAAATGGAGTCGGCCACTGTTATGACGACCGACAACGATGATGCGTCATCGGGAATTCCGCATCTTCCCAACGTTTCGATCAAAAGCGAAATGGATGGCTCAGCACCGCGGGTGTCAAGAAGTCGGCAGGGAGTTAGAGCAACGAGCATTGACGTCGATGCCGTATCCGAAGTGGCAATCGCCTTAGCCTCTCCGAGCACAACAGGAACGAAACCGATGCTCACGAACAAACCGAGCAAACCAATGACCGAGTGGATGGAGCGCGACATACTCATCGTTGACTGAATGCGTCAGCGGCGTGAGTAAGGGCGTCGGTGAGAACTTTGCCGATAAATCGCAATTCTTTTTCTCCACACACCAATGTGGGCGATAAAACCAAAACCGGATCTGCTCGATCGTCGGCACGACAAATGAGCCCGGCGTTATAAATATGTGGTGATAGCTCGTCGCGTAACAACCAATTGCACTCTTCGTCGGTGAACGATTGTTTTGTTGCCTTGTCTTTGACGAGTTCAACGACTCGGAAATATCCACACCCGCGTACATCGCCAACAAACGGAAGGTCGCGCAGACTCTCCATCACTTCATCAAAGATCGCTTCGTTGCGTCGCACATTGCCTAGGAGATCTTCGCGTTCCATCAACTCAAGATTGGCCAGTGCGACCGCGCACGAAACTGGATGACCCCCAAAGGTGAGCCCGTGCAAAAATACCGCGGCTTCTCCTTCAAGAAATGGTGCAGCTAAGCGATCGCTCACGATGACTCCGCCAAGCGGGGCATACCCGCTGGTGACACCTTTGGCGAAAGTGATCATGTCAGGTTGATATTCGAAACGTTCACAACCGAACCAATAACCCAAACGACCAAAGCCACAAATCACTTCATCGGAAACAAGAAGAATTCCGTACTTGTCGCAGATCTCACGGATGCGTTTCCAATAACCAGGGGGAGGAACTAACGCGCCTCCGGTGTTTTGTACTGGCTCCATGACAACCATGGCGACCGTTTCGGGTCCTTCACGCAAGATGGTGCGTTCAACCTCGTCGGCACAATCGAGTGAACAAGCGTTTTGCTCGGCGCACATGCCGCAGCGGTATTGGCTGGTGTTAGGAACTTTGATAGCCCACGAAAAGAGAGGCTCGAATGGTTCGCGAATTGCAGGGATGCCAGTGATGCTGAGCGCGCCGAGAGAGGTGCCGTGGTAGGCGTAGTAGCGACTGATGACTTTGCGACGGTTGGGTTGGCCGATATTCGTGAAGTACTGCACGGCCAACTTCCAGGCTGATTCGACTGCCTCGCCTCCACCCACAGTGAAGAAAACGCGATTGAGATCACCAGGGGCGAGCGAAGCCAGTTTGGCTGCCAAGCGAATACCGGGTTCGTGACCAAAGCTCCAGAGCGGGAAGTACCCCAACTTTTCGCTCTGTTCGGCGGCAGCGCAAGCAAGTTCGGTTCGTCCGTGTCCGACATTGACCGTGAAGAGCCCCGACAGACCGTCGAGGTAGCGCTTGCCATCAGTGTCATATACATAAGCGCCTTCGCCGTAGTCAATGATGGGTAAACCAAGGCGCTGAACGGCCGACAGATTGGTGAAATGCCCCCAGAGGTGCCTCTGCCCAAGGGCCATGAGGTCGGACGGATCATTGATGGGGGTGTTCACGCAAACTCCTCGGGTTCAGGTTCAAGGATAACTCGGTGTCTTGGGGTTCAGAATAAGTTTCACCAGCGGTCCAAGTGTCCTATAGTCGCATCTGAGCACTTGCGAGTGCCGGGTATGTAGACGACGTAGATCAGTCAGAATGGGGGACTCGACAGGTGAGCGGTGACCGAGGGGCAGTCGAACTAGAAGGAATCACCAAGCGGTTCGGCTCAATGGTTGCCGTGGACTCGGTCAGTCTGTTAGTCAAGCCTGGCGAATTCTTGTCGTTACTGGGACCAAGCGGATGTGGCAAGACCACAACTCTGCGCATGCTCGCTGGTTTCGAACAACCCGATTCGGGTTTTATTCGCATTAGTGGCGAATACGTGCAAGGTATTCCTCCGTATAAGCGTGACGTCAATACTGTCTTCCAGCACTACGCGCTTTTCCCACACATGACAGTTGCTGAAAATGTGGCGTACGGCTTGCGCCAACAAGGCGTTCCAAAGTCAGAGATCGCGGCAAAAGTTGCTGAAGCACTTGACATGGTGCAGATGAGCAAGTTGGCCGAACGTAAACCGCGTCAAATGTCGGGTGGTCAACAACAGCGTGTCGCGGTTGCTCGCGCCCTGGTGAACCGACCCAGCGTGTTGTTGCTCGACGAACCACTTGGTGCACTCGATCGCAAACTGCGCGAAGAAATGCAGATCGAACTCAAGTTGTTGCAGAGTCGACTCGGTATCACCTTCGTTTTCGTGACACACGATCAAGAAGAAGCCATGAGCATGAGCGATCGCATTGCCATCATGCTTGATGGTCACATCGAACAACTTGGTGATCCCGAGACTGTGTACGAACATCCGTCGTCGGCTTTCGTTGCCGGTTTCATTGGTCGTAACAACTTCTGGCAAGGCATCGCCACCGAACACGGCATTCGTGCCGATGATGGAACTGAATTTGTTGCCAGCCGCCCCGAAGAAGACGTGCCGAACGGCGAACCGGCCCTTGCAGCAGTTCGGCCAGAGAGCATTGACTTGTCGACAGAGCAGCCGACAAGTTCCGGCAACTCGACACGTGGCACCGTCGCTGGCGTGTCCCACTTCGGTGATGCCTTGCAGTACGTGGTGTCTACGGGCGAGCGCGACATCATCGTGCTGGTGCCGCGTGACAGTCGTTCAATCCGTCATCATCTTGGCGAAACGGTGTGGTGTTCATGGCCAGCCGACGATGTGTACTTATTCTCAGCACGCCAGGCTCACATCGTGATGACCGAAAGCGACGAGAGTTAAAAAATTTCTAACAACCAAGCCGAAGATTTCGGACCAGCAAGGAGAACAACAATGACCGAGCAAAATAAGCCCCAACAACTCAGAATGCTTGCCCCAGATAGCTTCCGCGAGAAGTTGTCACGCCGCGCCATTTTCAAAATGGGTTCGGCAGCTGCTGGATTGGCAATCGTTGTTGCTGCCTGCGGTGGTGACGATAAAGGCTCATCAAGCGACTCAACCGACGGTGGAGATACAACTCCGACCGACGGTGTAGCACAGGCAAGTGGCGATTGGAGTCGCGTGATCAATGCGGCAACAGGAACTTTGGCGATGTACACCTGGGGCGACTACAACGACCCGGCAATCGTTGGTCCGCTTGCCGAGTCCGCCATCGGAATTTCGATGAAGGTTGACTACTTCAATAGCAACGAAGACCTCATCACCAAGTTGGCTTCGGCTAATGGCAGCAGCGGATTCGACATTGTCGTTCCGACTGGCCCGTACATTCCGCAAATGATTGACAAGGGTCTCATCCAGAAGTTTGACAAGACTCTCATTCCGAACATGGTCAACGTTGATCCGGCGTACCTCGCCCAAGAGTGGGACCCGACCAACGACTATTCGGTATGTAAGAACTGGGGAACGACTGGTTACTTCTGGGACAGCACCATCATCACCAAAGATCTCGTCACCTGGCAAGACTTCTTTGATGCCTGCATGAACGAAGCGAGCGGAAACTGCTCGGTCATTGACACTGGACCAAACATTTGTGGTGCGTGGTTCTGGGCCAACGGAAAAGATTGGAATACAACCGACGCTGCTGACATTGATGCCTGTGAAGCCTTCCTCGTTGATGAACTTGCCCAGCACATCAAGAAGTTCGACAGCTACCCAAGTACCGCTTTGGCTGAAGGTTCATATGCCTTGTCCATGGCATGGAACGGTGACGCGCGTCAGGCTTATCAGCGCATTGAAGAAGCGGGTGGCGATCCGAGCGTGTGGAAGTGGGCTCTTGGTTCACCCAACACCGAATTGTGGATGGATAACTACTGCATCGCTGCCGGCGCACCCAACCCCGAAGCTGCACATTCGTGGATCAACTGGGACCTTATTCCCGAGATTTCGATCCAAGACCTTTCGTACCACGGCTACAACACTGGTATGAAGAACATGTCGCAACTCATCAGTGAGTTGGCTCCCGATTTGGTGAACGGCGAGATGATTTTCTTCGGCGATGCCGATGTGGCCACCATGCGTACTCAAGAAATAAATGAGTCAATTGATCGCCTTGTCGAAATTCTGAACAAGATGAAAGCCAAAGCCGGAGCCTGATAACGGGTGACCTCAGCAGTATCGACACCTGGTCGACGGAAGTTCAAAGGACCCAAGTTCCTTCTTGCGCTTCCGTCGATCATTTGGTACTTGCTGTTTTTCGTTATCCCGATTGCGTTTGTTGTCATCTATTCATTCGGCACTAAGGACACGCAGCGTTTGCTGCCAGTCGACCTTGGCAAGTTGACCACCGACAACTATTCCGAAGTTTTCGGCGACACATTTTTCAAAACGTTCAAGGCAACTTTACGGATTGCCGTAGTAGCGACGATTTTGTGCGTCTTCATTGGTTTGCCAGTTGCGTATTTCGCAGCCTTCAAGGTCAGCGAAAAATGGCGGGCGTTTATCTTGGCACTTGTCGTGATTCCGAGCTTTACATCGTTTCTCATCCGAACCGTTGCCTGGCGGATCCCGCTGGCGCCCAAGGGAGAGTTTTCGCGTTGGTTAATTGATCTTGGTTGGATCAGTGACCGTGGTATTCAGCTCCTCGAAACGCCAACGGCGGTGCAAATAGCCATTGTGTACAACTATTTGGGTTTCATGATCTTGCCGTTGTTCGTGGCGCTTGATCGCATCGACATCCGCATGCGTGAAGCAAGTAAAGATCTTGGTGCGGGTCGAGTTGCCACTTTCTTTAGCGTCACATTGCCACTGGCCGGACCCGGAATCGTTGCTGGTGTGTTGTTGACCTTCATCCCGATGTGTGGTGACTACGTCACAGCCACAGTGCTTGGTGGCGCCAAGGGCAACATGATCGGTTCAATGATTGCCTCGCAGTTCTCACAAGCGCAAAACTGGCCCCTTGGTTCGGCGATGGCCGTACTGATGATCGGTGCAGTATTGGTTGCTTTAGTTGCTGGTGCGTTAATCGTGTGGATTGTTCCGTGGATCACCAGGGCGCTCGAGCCAGTAACGCAAAGCGTTCGACGCTCGATGCACGAACGTCGTCAAAATCAAGAGACATCATCGAAGCCTGGCCGAGTTCGTCGTTTTGAAATGATGCGCGTTTTGTTGGCGGTCTGGACTGGTCTCGTCTTGGTATTTATGTTCATCCCGATCTTGTTGGTATTCCGCCATTCGTTTAATGAGGGATCTTCATTCTCGATTTGGTCGGGTCACACCAGCATCAAATGGTGGGGCGAATTGTTTGACAGCACGGCGACATGGGCAGTCATAGTTCGTTTTGTTGTCATCACTGTGATTGGGCTGGTGCTCAAGCGAATTTTGGTAGCCAAGTCGCACATCTCACCGCGATTGTTGAATTGGGTCGGACCATCGGGGTTTGTGGTGGCATTTGTCGTCAACGGTTTTGTGTCCGATTGGTTCCACGACATTTTCGATTTTGCCGGTATTGGCGACGCCATTCGTAACTCTTTCCTGGCGGCTTTTGGTGCGACTGTCATTGCTGTCGTACTTGGTGGTTTATCGGGTGTTGCGCTCGCGCGTCGACCTGGCACGTGGACCAAAATATTCATGGCGACGATTTTCCTAATTCTTGTGACGCCAGAGATCATGGATGCCATTGCCCTCGTCACCTGGTTCCAGCGCATTTCTGATGTGCCAGTACTTGGTTATGTGTTCAAACATGGTCTTGGACCATTCAATGGTGGCATCAACAAGTTGTGGGTTGGACAGTCGCTCTATGCGAGTGCGGTAGTGACGCTCATCGTGCGCGCGCGTTTAGCTGGTCTTGACGAGTCATTAGAAGAAGCAGCAGCAGACTTGGGTGCGACTCCTGCTCGTGCATTCCGACAGATTACGTTGCCATTGATTTCTTCAGCTTTGATCGCTGGTGCGCTGTTGTCATTCACGCTGTGCCTTGACAACGCGGTCATTTCGACTTTGGTGAGTGAAGCGGGTAGCACAACATTCCCAGTGGCATTACTTGGTGCAACTAAGAGCACGATTAAACCTTTCTGGGGTGTTGGTGCAGTGATGTTGTTTGCTATGACTATGGGTGCACTCGCGTTCGTTGCGGTAGTTCTACGTCGCTCGGGCGAATCGTCGAGCGATATTGCCGCAACTCTTGCTGGCGGCTGACGCTTTTATGCGAGTTATTGTTATTGGGGCAGGTCTCGCTGGTTTAAGTGCAGCTGAATCATTACTTGCTGGAGGCGCCGATGTGACATTGATCGAAGCCGAACAACGCTTGGGTGGACGAACACGAACAATTCACGACTCATACGTCGGCGGGCAATACGCCGAGAGTGGAGCCGAGTGGGTTGATTCAATTCACTGGCGCATGCTTGATTTGATGCAGCGTTTTGATATCGAAACCTTGGGTGAGGGCATGCCATGGACCACAATTCGTCGCTGGGTCTATTGGAATGGTCAACGACATGACGGAAGCGATATCGAAAAACTTGAAGCCAACGTTTTTGCGGCGATTGAACGCTATGAGCATCTGTGTGAAGCACCCGCGGCAACTTTGGACGATCCAAGCCAACCACATCTTCATAGCGATGCCGAATTTTTAGACTCACGTTCGTTGGCCGACCTCATTCGCGAATGTGATTTAGACTCGGTAGGTCGACTCTTTGCTCGGCGTAACGCGCAAGGAGAGTTTGCTTCAGAGCCCGACAAGGTGTCGGCTCTCTTTGTTGCTCAACAGCGCGCTTTTGAAAATTCAGAAGTGCAGCGGCAAGGAATTAAGATGTTGTCGAGTCGAGTGAAGGGCGGAGTATCACAAATCGCTGAGGCGCTTGGTCGTGACCTCATTCAGCACCCACGCCTCACGCTGAAGTTGGGTTGTGCTCTGACGTCAGTTGAACAAACATCCGACGGTGTTGTGGTGGGGTACGCGAGTTCTGAAGGACGATTTGAAATCGTTGCTGATCAATTAGT
>Ga0209086_10002086_pt1 | contig 15832 bp, 8 predicted proteins | sample M_130207_XF_Meta_FD_187312 | JGI IMG/M metagenome (GOLD analysis project Ga0209086, IMG submission 187312) | Freshwater microbial communities from Lake Montjoie, Canada to study carbon cycling - M_130207_XF_MetaG (SPAdes) (version 2) | ecosystem: Environmental > Aquatic > Freshwater > Lake... | reverse complement strand
TTAAAGTGCGAAAAGGGGCAATTTGCACCGTTTGAATGGTTAATATGTTTTTATTATGGTTCATTAATAGTTGAATCGTCTAATCTTTAAATGTTCTCTCTGCGTTATTTAATTATATTTTGTTGGAGTTTTTTAAATTATAACCAAGATTTTAAAATTATTAAACTTTTTTCCAGATTTATAATTGTATATCCTGATTCTGGTTATTATAGAGTGTCATATGTTTTTGTGCAGTGGTTCGCTTATGTTTTGGGGGAGTAGGATTTTGTTGTGGTAATGGCGAATTTAGTTTACCTTTTACAGGTTTTCGGTTTTTTTTCTTATGTTTTGGCGGTGTTGGGTTTATATTATGTAATTTTTTATTATGCCAGGAAGCATATGGTGAGAATCCATACTTTGGTGGTGATCGTGAAGGTTCAAAACCAAAAAAACCTTCTGAATTTGGATCAATAGGCTTTAATGGCGTTACCCCGCCCCTTATATTTTTTCTATGCCTAGTTGTTTTGCGCCTATGCCTAGTTGTTTTGCTCCTATGCCTAGTTGTTTTGCGCCTAGTTAATTTGCGCCCGTACATTATTATATAATATTATACTATATAATAATGTATAAATATGCGGTTTCTATAATGAAATTTTCTACTTTAATTGCCGCATTATCAAGCTTATATGTGCTAGCGCATCTCTCTTACTTTAAACAACACGATAAAATAAATCCTTGGCAATTTCCAATGTTATTGGCAGTATTAATAGAACTCTATATTTATAAACTGTATTAAATATATTCTCTTAAATCTTATCATATATATGGCTGAGTCTGATAAAATAGATGAGACGGAGGGGGCTAAAATGCCGGCTAAAATGCCGGCTAAAATGCCGGCTAAAATGCACGAGGTTTTAGACAGTCTTATCGCTAAACATCATAAAAATGAGTACGTATACGGACGACTCGTTCATTATATTGAAACGCTCTTACCGGCAGCTTTAGATAATGCAACTGAAGTAAATAAACAACGTGAGGACCGCCGGAGTCAATTAAGTGCCAATCGGGATGAATTTACCGCGCGGTTTTTAGCAAAAAACAATTATTTTTATAGTCCCCAAACCGAGCTTTTTCTCCATTATGATGGACGCCATTTTTTGGTGCGAAGCGAAGACGATATTCAGCACCAAATTCTCACCACCATTTCGTCCGAAAAATGTTTAAGAGAATGGAAACATAAAGTAAATAAAAATATTATTAAACGCATTAAAGAACGGTCGCCACTCAATGCCATTCCCGAATCTGTCACGATTCAATCCGTTATTAATTCACTATGTCCTTCCATTTTTCCAACCCGCAACCAAACGAAATATTTTCTTACGATTATTGGAGAATGCATAGCTCATAAGAAAAATATAGATGAAGCCTCTGTTGCTGTTGCTAGTGCTCTTGCTGTTGATAGTGCTGTTACTCCTGCTAGTGCTCCTGCCTTAGCCTTAGCCGATGCCCCGCTTATTTACATTTTTCCCCCCGCTCTAAAAGAAATCATAAGAGAGATTGGCAATCAGTGTTATACTTTTTTTGGAATGCCAAATTTATTCACCCATATTAAATTCAAATATTATGATCATAATTACCAAGATTGTCGCTTATTAGCCATTGAAAGAACCAGTGGACGGAAAAAAATAGAAACGCCCCTTTTTTTCACGAAACATATACTGGATTTTTTATGCGTGGCATCGCATTACAGCACTAGATATGGCACCTCAGACAATTTTTTAAATCAATGTAATGAAAACCGCTTAGTAGAACACGCGTTTTTTCTTAAACGAAATACACCCGAAAGTATTGTGAGCAAATTTATTGAAAAATCTCTCTCCTTTTGTGCAGTAACCTCCACGATTGATTTTAAAAATATTATTTTTTTGTGGAAGAAATTCTTAACCGATTGTGGAATACCCAACATTATATTTTATGAAACCTTAAAAACATTTCTTAAAAACAAATTTTCATATGATGAAACCAAAGACTGTTTTATAGGGGTTACGAGTATACATTTGCCGGTCGTGTCAAACTTTCTGAAATTTTGGGAAGAAACGATGGTAGAATGTGACACAAATGAGGATGAATTAGAAATGGATGAAATATGTTCATTATTTAAAAAATGGAGCAGTATTACATCTAATAAAGTGAATGTTGGAAGTAAACAAAGTATTAATGAATTATTCATATTAGATTTAATTCAACATTTTTATCCTGAATTGGCGGTAGTAGACAACAAATATATTTTGCGACTTAAATGTAAACTTTGGGATAAATATACTGAGGTAATAAATGCAATGAAAATATACCAGTTGAACGAACAAACCAATATATGTGAAACCAATATATGTGAAACCAATATAAGTGACACGGAAGAAAATACGTCGGTATTATATGAAGCATATGATTTTTATTGTTCGCTAAATAAAAATAAAACAAATTTATTGGTGAGTAAGCCTTATTTTGAAAAAATCGTGATTACAAATATTCTGAAAGCAATAGATATTCAAATGCCTTAGAGCCTTATATAGCCTTATATGAAGGATAATAATAATAAAAAATTTATTATTATTTTATATATTTTTTAAACGGCTTTACTTACGAGCTTTACGCGTGGTGGTTTTCTTAACATAGCCGAATTTGCCTTTCTTGGTCAAATATCCAGCTTTAACTAAACGTTTCTCTTTCTTAGCAGTCGTGTGCTTTCGCTTAGAAACAATACGTCCATGTTTGTTCATGATCAGATGCATTTTGGTTAAACCGCCAGGGGTTTGGTGGGCGGTATGATGCCACACTTGGGCGCGCGAACCTTCCAACATTTCGTATTTATGTCCGTGGATATGATACTTCCCATCAGTCGCTTTCATATGTTTTTTCACCATTTTTATATATGTATCCAGAGAAAATATATATATAAAATGCCTAAATAAAATAGCAAAATTAAAACGAATTTCTTGGTGGCGCACCGCTGCCGCCCGGCCCGCCTTGTACATAATAACCAAACGCATTCACTTCATTATACACATAGGTGTTGCTACCGTAATTTGGACCCCGTCCGCTGACTAATTGTGAATAACGCATTGCTGATGTTTTGCTAGAGTTATTCATATTTCCACCAAACCAAATGTTTTTATTTTTTAAAACAGGACACGGGCATTTCGGTAAGGTTAAAGGGGGCGGGGGTGGAGGTGGTGGGTTTATTAACTTTAAAAATGTAAAAAAAGGAGGTAAATAATCAACATTCGCTGCTCCATATAAATACCAAGCGGTGTTATTATTCGGCGATAATACAAAAGCATTATTACCTAAAAGGGGGATGGTATTCTGATAAAAATAAACATTAGATAAGTCGATACATCCCTGAAAGGCTGATATACCGATAGATATAAGACCCGAGCCTAAGGATACCGTATTTAATCCTAAACAGCCATAAAAAGCGTTATTGCCAATAGTTGTAATATTATCGGGAAGAATGATGCCATTTAATGAAGTACAGGCAGAAAAGGTGTCTGCACCGATGTTAAGCAGGTTTAAACCAAGAATCACATATGTTAAAGAAGAACAATTTGTAAATGAACCACTAATGGTTGTTACATTATTCGGGATGATAATATTTTGTAATGATGTACAATTCTGAAAAGAATCATAAATCGTTGTAACATTTTCTCCAAAAATAACGTTAATTAAAGAAACACAATTATGAAAAGCTCTAGTCGGAATTATTTCAATACCATTACCAATAATAACGTTTTGTAAAGCACTACAATCCGAAAAAGCCTCATTACCAATCGTTAAGACACTGTCCGGCAGAATAATATTGGTTAAAGCAGTACAGTTCTTAAAAGCGAGAGAGCCAATCGTTGTCACATTATTTCCAAGAATAATGTTTATTAAATTTTCACATTCATAAAAAGCGTCATTACCAATAGTTAACACACTATCTGGCAGAATAAGATTGGTTAAAGCATAACAGTTCGTAAAAGCGAGAGAGTCAATCGTTGTTAAACTATTTCCAAAAATAACAGTATTTAAAGCAGTGCAGAAATCAAAAGCGTTATTACCAATAGTTAAGACACTATCGGGAATAGTTACGGTGAGTAAAGTCATAAAATCCTGAAAAACATACCCCGCGATAAGCGTGACTGGGTGCGTCACGTCCACCACAGCTAAAATGACAACATTCACATTCGTTTCATCACACGCGATTAACGCCGCCGAACTATCAAACACACTATTGTCATAGCGATAAGTTAAACCATAGGACTGGTCAATGACATTTAAATAAGCGAAATCAGTGGATAATAATGTAATAGAGGGATCCGTGACGGTAGAATAATACCAAGCAGTATTATTTATCGGATGCCCTAAAAATACATTCGTCCCCAAGACGGGAAGTGTGGCGGTATGATTAAAATAAACATCCGCTAAAGCACTACAACTCGCAAAGGCGTCATCGCCAATAGTTAATATACTCGCGGGAATAGTAGCAGAGAGTAAAGTCGTAAACCCATTAAAAACACTCGCTCCAATAAGCGTGACTGGGTGCGTCACATCCACCACAGCTAAAATGACAACAGCCGTGTTTGTTTGATCACATGCGATTAATATCGCCGAAGTATCAAACACACTATTGTCATAGCGATAAGTTAAGCCATAGGTCTGGTCAATAACGTTTAAATAAGCGAAATCAGTGGATAATAACGTCAGTGAGGGATCCGTGACGGTAGAATAATACCAAGCAGTATTATTGATTGGATGCCCTAAAAATACATTCGTTCCCAAGACGGGAAGTGTGGTGGTATGATTAAAATAAACATTATCTAAAGCGCTACAACTCGCAAAAGCGTCATCGCCAATAGTTAATATACTCGCAGGAATAGTAGCAGAGAGTAAAGTCGTAAACCCATTAAAAACACTCGCTCCAATAAGTGTGACTGGATGCGTGTCGTCCACCACAGCTAAAATGACAACAGCCGTATTTGTTTGATCACACGCGATTAATATCGCCGAAGTATCAAACACACTATTATCATACCGATAAGTTAAACCATAGGTCTGGTCAATAACATTTAAATAAGCGAATTCAGTGGATAATAACGTGAGCGATGGATCCGTTACTGTAGAATAGTACCAAGCAGTATTATTGCTTGGATGCCCTATAAATACACTATTTCCCAAGACTGGAAGCGTGGTGGTATGATTAAAATAAACATCAGTTAAAGCAGTACAAGAAATAAAAGCGTTATCGCCAATGGTTAATATACTCGCGGGCAGAATAATACTCGTTAAAGCCGAACAATTACTAAACGCGTTATAGTTAATGGTTAACACAGTAGCCGGAAGAAGAATACTCGTTAAAGCCGTACACGAATTAAATGCACCAAAATCAATAGTGGTTAAATTACTATTAGCTTCAAACGTAACGGAGGTTAAAGCAGTACAATTCTCAAAAACGTTATCGCCAATGGTTATCACACTATTCGGAATATCAATAGTAGTTAAAGCAGTACAATTGGCAAAAGTAGATGTGTTAATGGCTATTAAATTACTATTAGCTTCAAACGTCACGGAGGCTAAAAGAAAACACGAACTAAAAGCCAGGGTGCCAATGGATGTCACACTATTCGGAATAGTAATACTCGTTAAAACAGAACAAGTAGCAAAAGCTTGATCACCAATAGTTAACACATTATTACCTAGAAATGTCACTGAGGCTAAAGCAGTACAATCCGCAAAAGCGGAATTGCCAATGGTTGTTACATTTACACCTAGAATAATGTTTATGAAAGATGCACAACCTCCAAAAGCGTTATCGCCAATGGTTATTACACTCGCGGGAATAGTATCATCAATAATAGTTAAAGCAGAACAGTTAAGAAAAGCGCTATTGCTGATAGTTATTACACTATTGGGAATATTCACACTATTTAAAGCAATACAGAAATCAAAAGCGTTTTCACCAATGGTTAATATACTCGCGGGAATAGTGGCGGTGAGTAAAGTCGTAAAATCTTGAAAAACACTCGCAGCAATAAGCGTGACTGGATGTGTCACGTCCAATACAGCTAAAATGACAACAGCCGTATTTGTTTGATCACACGCGATTAAGACCGCCGAACTATCAAACACACTATTGTCATAGCGATAAGTTAAACCATAGGTCTGATCAATGACATTTAAATAAGCGAAATCACTGGATAATAATGTCAGTGAAGGATCCGTGACGGTAGAATAATACCAAGCAGTATTATTGCTTGGATGCCCTAAAAATACATTCGTCCCCAAGACGGGAAGTGTGATGGTATGATTAAAATAAACATCAGTTAAAGCAATACATCCTCCAAAAGCGTCATTGCCAATGGTTAATATACTCGCGGGAATAATTACGGTCAGTAAAGTTGTAAACCCATTAAAAACACTCGCGTTAATAAGCGTGACTGGATGCGTCACGTCCAATACAGCTAAAATGACAACAGCCGTATTTGTTTGATCACATGCGATTAATATCGCCGAAGTATCAAAGACACTATTGTCATAGCGATAAGTTAAACCATAAGTCTGATCAATGACATTTAAATAAGCGAAATCACTGGATAATAACGTCAGCGAGGGATCCGTTACTGTAGAATAGTACCAAGCAGTATTATTGCTTGGATGCCCTAAAAATACATCAGTTCCCAAGACGGGAAGCGTGGTGGTATGATTAAAATAAACATTCGCTAAAGCGCTACAACTCGCAAAAGCACTATCACCAATGGATGTCACACTCTCCGGCAGAATAATACTCGTTAAAGCAATACAATTATAAAAAGTGTTATTGCCAATAGTTAACAGATTATTACCGTTAAACGTGACTGAGGCTAAATCAGTACAATTTAAAAAAGCGTTAGTGCCAATGGACGTCACACTATTCGGAATATTAATACTCGTTAAAGCAGTACAATAATAAAAAGCGTAATCGCCAATAGTTAACAGATTATTACCTAGAAATGTAACTGAGGCTAAACTAGAACAATTGAGAAAAGCGTACTCGCCAAGCGTGGTTACATTTACACCAAGCGTAATTGATACAGCAGAACAGGAGTCAAATGCGTTATTGCCGATAGTTATTACACTATCAGGCACAGTAATGGACGCCCAAAGGGCACCGTTAAGGGCATTATATTCAATACTAATAACATCATATGAAGTAAAACCTACAATAATATTATTGGGGATAATGCGTGAATTTGTAGAATAGTCACTATATCCAGTAACTGAAGCAGTATTAGTTAGAGATTCATATGTATAAATAATACCATCAATATCTATGCTCATAATATATATAAACAAATAATAATTTTTTTACATTAACTAATAGCATAAATTAACTAATAGCATAAATGGCGTTTGCAGTAGAACTGGTATAAATAATGCCATTATTATCAATGACTGGTGGGGCTAAACGTCCATTTTCGCAAACTTTTATTTGCCATATCACTGAAAGGTCTACCGGACTTAAACAATGTAAAATTCCATCATTTTTTTTAAAACCCGTGTCATAAATAGTGTCTCTGGCTTGTAAAGAGGCCACATAAATGCTACCACTTGGATCAACTATAGGTGAGGTGTAATAACAATTTTCGCTTTTAAAACGAAATGTAAAGTCACCCGTCGTGCGATTTATTGCATAAACATAAGGAATGGTACTGAAGTAAATGGTGTCATCCTTAATTGCAGGAGTATTATAAAAAGGACCATTATTTGGGTCGTCATATGTTTTTTGCCAAAGAATACCACCCGTTAAACCATTTAAACAATATAAGGTTCCATCCATATAAGACCCATTACCTATAATCACGTTGTCTGAATTATCCACAGCAGCCGATGTATAAATAGGGTGAACGCCTGAAGGTATATTTAAGGACACATCCCAAATTTTAAATCCGGTAAAACTATTCAGAGCATAAACATAACCATTATTTGAACCAAAATATAAATAGCCATTCGTGCCAAGTGCCGGAGAAGAATTTACATTGTCGCCTGTATCATACGGATCAATCCATTTGGAGTAAGCCTTGTATTGACCATCACCGATGGCAAACATCTTCGTACCTGCACCAAAATAAATAAAACCATTACTATCTATCATCGGCGATGATTGTAAAGGACCGCCGGCATAATATGACCATTTAAGCGAACCATTCGCAGGATTTAACGCATATAAATAACCCGCATTTGACCCAATATAAATAGTCCCATCTAAACCTATGGCAGGTGTAGTATACATTGAATTCGGTGAACTGATGTTAGAATTCGTAATATTGCTTACTCTCCATTGTTCAACACCTGTATAGGAATCCCACGCGTAAACATAGCCATCATTTGACCCTAAATAAATAATACCATCATTCGATATAGAAATAGAAGGCGACACGAATAAGTTTCCAGAAACAAATGGAATCTGATTTACCATCGGCGCGGTTGTTGGTCCATTATAAGGACTTTGACCACTATGTTTAGAATCTAACATATACATCTGTACAATTGGAGTTAATTGGGGAGTGGCTGTACTATTACCACTTAAATCATATATTTTTCCATCATTTGCCCCGAAAAAAATATCACCATTATTGCTAATGACCGGCATTGATTGAATTGCTTCGCCTACACCATATCGCCAATTAAATTTGCGTTGTTGCCCATTAAGTGAATATAAATATCTATTCCGAGCACCAAAATAGACATTATTACTTGCGTCAATCGTTGGAATAGAATTATTGGAGACGGACGGTGTTATACCCGATATATCAATTGGAAATTTCCATTCCAATGCGCCGTTTGAACCATCTATTACATTAAAATAATTCTTGGACGTAAAATAAATGAAATTATTATTGTCTATAACAGCAGACGATAAACTAATATCTGCTACATCCAATGTAAACTTTTGGTTTCCATTACTAATATCATAAACATATATATGACCATTTATGGTGCTAATATTCACTATATATTCATCGTTTATGAAGCCAACCGAGGGCGTAGTGTAAACATCATTGGTTACCGATTTATTCCAACGAAGGGTAGGATCAATATTATTTTCCACACTGTTTGTAGATATATCTAAAAGATAAATAGAAGATGTATTTGTTGTAGTATTATTTGTAGTATAAGCTAATTTATTGTAAGATATATCAAAAGTGGGTGTGCCTATTATAGGTATATTGGGCGCGATGGTTGGATATTTCCAACCTAAGATGCCTCCTACATTGTTGTCTTTTAAAGCATATAGTGTACCATTTTCTGTTCCAAAATAAATATAACCATCGGAATCAACCATTGGAGATGTTGATGGATTACTATCTATGGGAAATTTCCATTTTTGTCCACCTTGTGTAGTATTATCAGAAAGGGCAAAAAAGTAATATAAGGATGTACTGGTTACCGCTGAAATATAAAGGGTTCCATTGGGCACAATCGCTGGCGTTCCAATACATTTGAAGTCCCCATCAAAAACAAAACGCCATCTAAACGTAAAATCGTGGTTGAAAGCATATAATGAACCATCGCCCGATACTATATATAGTTCTCTATCTGAAGTAATAACGCCTGAATTCGGATTTAGTTGTGATATAGTAGAGTAACTGAGCGAATCTGCTGGAGAAAGATATGGCGCATTATAAATACTCTTTCCAGTGTGTTGGGCGTTTAACATAAACTGGGATACAACTGGCAGTGGATAATTGGGAGTATTATTCCAGAGAACTAATATACTCCCATTTTCTCCATTTTGACCAGCCATTCCGCCGAGTCCTCCATTCGTTGTAAAGGTGGATATATTTGCATTTGTATAACTTCCACCACCTCCGCCCCCGCCTTTTTTACCACCAGCCGCGCCACCATAGCCGGCACCCCCGCCCCCGCCAGCAAAGGTACCACCGCTTCCACCTCCACCGCCATTAAAAAAAGAAGTTGCACTAATGTCGTAATAATTATAACCATTTACACCGCCAACAATTCCGCCTAAACCAGCATCGCCATATAAACTGGTATTGCCAGGTTCTCCTCCCCCAATTCCACCTCCGTAAAAACCAATACTACTAGATTCACTCTGATTGTTTAATGGATACCCCACACCTCCACTGTTCCCGCCATTACTACCAAAAATAGTGCCCCCTCCTCCCCCTCCGCCTGCTATATTTTTTATTGAAACATTTCCATAAGGATCTTTATAAAAAACACTACTCATTCCACCTCCGCCACCGCTATAAGCTACATTATTTAACGTAGTACCTCTGCCCCCATTACTATAGGTTACGAAAGAAGGGTCTATATATCCGCCGACACTAATACCGCCGGACAAATCTGGTGGCGCTTTTCCACCCCCACCGACGTTAATAGTTACATTATAACTTATATCAACTTGTAAATTTTTAAAATTAGCATAGATATAAGCTCCATTGCCTCCTTTATAACTTGTACTGCCACCACCCCCACCCCCTTTGATAATAAAATAAGCACTATCTATCCCAGCAGGTTTTACCCAAAAATCCGTAGTTCCTGTATATACAAAATTTTCACTTGAATCATAAGGTATAGATGGAACTGACATTATAATGTATTAATAAAATAAAAAATTGAAAAATGATTTAATAATTAAAGTATATTATATAATACAATACACTATGGCTACTACTGTAAGTAAAAAGTCCAAAAAGACTATTCTTGCCACTACATCTGCTGAAGATGAATTGGCACAAAAATATCAAAAAAAGACGGATAAACAACATGTATTAGATGCTCCGGATACTTATACAGGATCAATGACCCTGACGGATTATGATACTTTTGTTTTTAATGTTGCTAACGCTAGTGCGAATGCTAGTGCTAACGCTAGTGCGAATGCTAGTGCGAATGCTACTGCTAACGCTAGTGCGAATGCTAACGCTACGGATAATGTCATTAGCATCGTAGCTAAACAAGTGACTATTGTACCAGGCCTCTATAAAATAGTTGATGAAGGGTTAGTGAATTGTCGTGATCAAGTGGTGCGTATGCAAAATATGATTGCACAAGGTCAAGGGCAAGGGCAAGGAGAGAATGCCGTGCCAGTCACGGAAATTAATGTCACGATTGACGAAAAAGACGGGCTTATCACCTTGTATAACAATGGCAATGGAATTGATATTGCTAAACATCCCGCAGAGGACATTTGGATTCCCGAACTCATTTTCGCGCATTTGCGCACCTCCACCAATTACGATAAAACCGAAAAAAAGACGACGGGGGGCAAGAATGGCTTTGGCATTAAACTGGCGTTCATTTGGTCAACGTGGGCGCGCATAGAAACCGTGGATCATATCCGGGGCTTAAAATACGTCCAAGAATTTGAAAACAATCTGAATGTCATTAAACCGCCAGTCATTACCAAATACAGTAAAAAACCTTATACCCTGGTGTCCTTTAAACCCGATTATAGCCGGATGGGTTTACCGGGTGGGCTCTCGGCTGATATGGTTTCCCTCTTAAAACGCCGGGTCTATGATTTGGCGGCCGTGACCGAGAAAACCGTCAAGGTGAAATACAACGGCGAACTCGTGCCAGTGAAAAATTTCCTACAATATGTGGATTTATATATCGGCAACAAGGCCGTCACTGAACGCGTCCACGAAGAAGCGAATGACCGCTGGGAATATGTCGTGTGTCTAGCACCGAAAGAAGAATTTACCCAGGTCTCTTTTGTCAACGGGATTTTCACGGGCAAAGGCGGCAAACACGTCGAGTATCTTTTAAACCAACTTGTCCGCAAGATGACGGCCTATATTAAACAAAAGAAAAAGGTAGACGTGAAACCCAACACGATTAAAGAACAAATCTGTCTCTTTGTGCGCTGTGTCATTGAGAATCCGGCGTTTGACAGCCAGACGAAAGATTATATGAACACGCCCGTGGCCGAGTTCGGTTCCACCTGCGAAATCAGTGAGAAGTTTATTGAAAAGGCGGCGAAATTAGGCATTATGGATGCCGCCTGTGCTTTAACTGAAGTGAAAACCACCAAAACACTGAAAAAGCAAGACGGCGTGAAAAGCAAGACGGTGCGTGGCATTCCGAAATTGGTAGATGCCAATGATGCCGGTGGCCCGAATAGCGATAAGTGCACCCTTATTTTATGTGAAGGGGATTCAGCTAAAGCCGGTATTATGAGTGGTTTATCGGCTGCCGACCGCAACACGATTGGCGTCTATCCGCTCCGCGGTAAACTCTTTAATGTGCGCGGTGAAACGGCAAAACGTATTTCGGAAGTGAAAGAAATTCACGAAATCAAGCAGATTGTCGGCCTAGAAGCGGGCAAAAAGTATAGCATTGAAGAGGCGAAGAAGGCATTACGCTACGGGAAAATCGTGTTTATGACCGACCAAGATTTAGACGGCAGTCATATTAAAGGCTTGTGCATTAATCTCTTTGATGCCGAATGGAACACGTTATTAGACATTCCGGGTTTCATTGGCTTTATGAATACGCCGATTATTAAAGCCCGGAAAGGGACGCAAGAGTTGTTGTTTTATAATGACGGCGAATACGAGGCATGGAAAGCAACGAATAACACAAAAGGCTGGCAGTTCAAGTATTACAAAGGGTTAGGCACGAGTACGGGCAAAGAATTTAAAGAATATTTTGCCAATAAGAAAATCGTAGATTTTGTCAGCACGGGCGAAGCGTGTCGGGATGCGATTGACAAAGTCTTTAACAAAAAAAGAGCCAATGACCGAAAAGAATGGTTAGAACACTATAACCGCGATCTCTATTTAGATACGAATAAGAAAAAAGTAGCGTATGAAGAATTTATTCGGGAAGAGATGATTCATTTCTCCAAATATGACTGCGAACGTTCTATTCCCAACGGCATTGACGGTTTGAAAACCAGTCAGCGGAAAATTCTGTTTACGTGTCTGGCACGGCGGTTAACGAGTGAAGTGAAAGTGGCACAACTTGGCGGGGCCGTCTCGGAAAAAAGTCGCTATCACCACGGCGAACAGAGTTTATACGGAGCGATTGTGAATATGGCGCAGAATTTCGTCGGGTCTAATAATATTAATTTACTCCAACCCAACGGACAATTCGGGACGCGGTTACAAGGCGGGGATGATGCGGCTTCGGAAAGGTATATCTGTACGCAATTGAGCGAATTAACGCGGCTGATTTTCCCCGAAGCGGATGATCCCGTCTTGACGTATTTAGAAGATGACGGCACGCCCGTGGAACCGATGTTTTATGTGCCGATTCTGCCGCTACAGTTAGTGAATGGCGGGAAAGGTATTGGCACGGGCTTCAGCACGGACATTCTGAATTACAATCCGCTGGAACTGATAGATTATCTCGTAGGGGCCTTAGCCACAGCAAACGGTATGGGGGTCGTAGGGGCAGCGCCCCTAGCAATTCCGCTTGCGGTCGGGGCAATTCCGCTTGCGGTCGGTATGGGGGTCGTAGGGGCAGCGCCCCTAGCAGCGCCCCTATTACCTTATTATGCCGGTTTTAAAGGCACAATTCACTCCATCGGTGGCGACAGCACCAGCACCAGCACCAGCACCAGCACCAGCACCAGCAGCAGCAGCAAGTATTTAATCAAAGGCTGTTATGAAGTGTTGTCGGAGAAGCAGGTGCGGGTAACCGAATTACCTGTCGGCACGTGGACAGATGATTATAAGAAATATCTGGAAGATTTAATTGCAGTGCCTACGGTGACGGCAGCGGCAGCGGCAACTCAGGCAGCAGACGGCGCCGACAAAAAGAAGAAGAAAAAGGCTTCGGCATCTACTTCAGCACAAGTGAAAGATTATACCGATTTAAGTACCGATACGGTCGTGGATATTACCATCACTTTTGCGGCGGGCGTGTTGTCGCCCTTACTCCAAGAAAAAACCGAACACGGTTGTAATGCCTTGGAAAAATTATTGAAATTGTATACGACGCGCACGACGACGAATATGCACGTGTTTGATGCCGAAGAAAAATTAGTGAAATTTGAAAAAGTCGAAGAACTGATTGCGAATTATATGCAAGTACGGCAAGCGTATTATGTCAAACGAAAAGCTTACCAAGTCGTTGCGCTAGAAAAAGAAACGCGAATGCTCACGAATAAAGCCCGGTTCATTACGGAATTATTAGAAGATACGCTGGATTTACGAAAAAAGAAAACCGCAGAAGTCACTGCTTTATTAAAAGCCCGGCAGTATGATACCGTAGATGACGATGCTGATTATAAGTATCTCGTGCGGTTGCCGATGGACAGCGTGACCGAAGAAAACATTACAAAAATTATGGCAGAACGCGACCAGAAAAGAGCCGAATTAAACACCCTCCAAGGGACCACGGAAACGCAAATCTGGTTAAATGAATTAGCGGTATTACGGGCGGCGTATGTAAAACAAGCTGCTACCGCCGCTGCCACTACAACCGCCGCCAGCGCCCCGAAAAAGCTTAAGAGCACAAAAAAGTGAATATTAAATATAATAAAAAAAATATTGCCCACAACCCATAACATAATTTTTTTATTTATTTACGCTTGCTCTGCCGCTGCCGTCACTTCTAGCAAATAGTCTCGGATCGTAATATCTTTTGCCACTTCCTCATAATAATCTGGCATAATATCATTCTGAATGAGAGTATCATTCTGAATGAGAATACAATGAACGCCGGTATCATACCTTCGCCAATAATATAATGGTGTCACTCTAAAATCCTCATCTTCCCTATCCCACGACCCATAATAAACCGTGAAGCATAAAACGGCATCCAATGGCGAAATATAATGTGGCACTAATGCCTTTACGATTTGTAAATTAGGGAGTACAATATTCTCTTGCCAATCTTTGTCATCTTGTATATACACTTTACGCCGATGGATACCGCCAATCGCCATTCGTAAAACGAGAGAATTAATATGGTCTTTGAATTGCGGTTCTACGTCCAAGAGTAATTCTAATAGACGCGAATAAAATTGGGGCATATCATCACCTAAGGCAAAATGCCGGTTTTTATATTTGGGGTTATTGTATTTGATATAGATATACATCGCCATCTGCCATTCGTAACAGTTGGCCAGAATACAGCGGATTAATTCTTCGCTTTGACTGAACAGTGCCGCTTCTAGTAACCGTATATGCTTTAATAAAGTGGTTGGTTTATAGCGTTTAACGTATTGAAATGCAGGATTGTAATCACGGCTGTATAAATGTTCATTCATAAGAGCCTTTATATCATCGAATTCTTTATCGGTTTCAACTGAGATGGTCATTTTGCCTGCGGTGCTTGTGCCTGCGCCGCTTGTGCCTGCTGTGCTTGTGCCGGTCAGCAAGATTTTTTCATCGCCAAACTTCACGTCGTAAATGTACATAATTTCACGCTCGGACAAACTGAAATCACTTAGCTGAAATGTGGTTGTATTAGATAAGGTGGCATAAGCGATTCGTGACAAGAGGTTTAAAATTCTCGCTTTATAAAGACATAAAGGGTCATCCGCCGCGTGCAGGAATGCCTTGTAGAGATTTAAAATAAAATTAGGATCTTTTTCGCGGAAACTGATGATGTAATCCATGAGATGATAATGGAGGAGAGGCAAAGCCGAAGCCGAAGGCGAAGTTAAAGCCGAAGGCGAAGTTAAAGTCAAAGCCATTCTTTTTTAGTGTATATCATTATACAGTAAAAATAGTTTTCAATTTTTTGGGGACACCCCACACCCCCGTATATGGGCTCTCTCCGCTACGCAAGCCCCCACCCCCGTAATGAAAAAAAATAAAAAAACTGTTTATTTTTTTATATATATTTTTTA
>Ga0209086_10002084_pt1 | contig 15845 bp, 10 predicted proteins | sample M_130207_XF_Meta_FD_187312 | JGI IMG/M metagenome (GOLD analysis project Ga0209086, IMG submission 187312) | Freshwater microbial communities from Lake Montjoie, Canada to study carbon cycling - M_130207_XF_MetaG (SPAdes) (version 2) | ecosystem: Environmental > Aquatic > Freshwater > Lake... | reverse complement strand
TGGCGACACAGTGGTATGAGTCCTGGGATGCCTTCATTGATATGTACTCCAACACCGAGTACCAAGCAACAGTCGGCGCTGACGAGAACGACCTCTTCGATCAGCAGGCGCTCGTAGCTGTCTTTACTGAGGTAGAGGATGTCATCGTGGAACGCCCTGCGGGTTTGACCGCTCCGTATACCCGCCTCTGCTGTGCGGTCCGCCGCAAGTCTGGCATGGAGATCGAGGAGTTTCATACTTACTGGCTTGAGCAGCACGGCCCGCTCAATCGTGACGACGCTGATATTCGTAAGTTCTTTCTGGCATATGAGCAGAACCACCGCATGCGCTCCGATTACGCCCGTAAGGACTGCGATGTAGATGGCGTAACAATCCAGACCTTCGCGAGTGCTCGCGACTTCTACGCAATGGCGCTCGACCCGATCTATGCAGAGCGCATTAACCCCGACGAGTTGAAGTTCTTGGCACGCGACAACCTCATCTGGCTACTGACCGATGCCGAGGAAGTGATACTCGACCGACGCTCTTAACGCGTATCTATTACTCGCCCGGGCCTAGAGGCAGAGCTCTGCCATTGTGCGCAGCGTGTTCTCGTCTCCGTATAGAAGAATCTGAGTAACGCATGATTCACGCCACATCTCAAGGTCGTCGCGAATCTTCTCTTTAGGGCCAATGAGCGCAGTCTCCTCAATAAGGGAGAGCGGGACCATGGCTGCAGCCTCGTCTTTCTTGCCCTCAAGGTAGAGCTCCTGAATCTTCTTCGCCTCAGCCTCGTAACCCATGCGCCCAAATACATTGGCGTGGAAGTTCATATCGCGCGCACCCATGCCGCCGATGTAGAGAGCAAGAACTGGCCGCAGGAACGACGCAGCCTCCTCGACGTTGTCGTGAATAATTATGGGGACCGTCGCGGCAACCTCGAAATTATCGATGCTCCGTCGTGCCCCGGGCCGACTAAACCCTTCGTTCAGCGCTGCGCGATAGAAATCATCTGCCTTTGGAGAGAAATATATAGATAGCCAGCCATCTGCAATCTCAGCGGTTAGCGCAACATTCTTTGGCCCCTCAGATGCAAGGTAGATCGGTAGGTCCTCGCGAAGCGGGTGCGTAATAGACCGCACGGCTTTGCCATAACCAGTACCACCCTCCACAGGGAGTTTGTAGTGCTCGCCGCTGTATACAAGAGGCTCGTCACGCTTGAGAATCTTTCGGATTATCTCTACATACTCTCGAGTTCGCGCAAGGGGCTTTGCATACTCCTGCCCGTACCATCCCTCAACGACCTGCGGACCCGATGCACCGAGACCAAGGATGAAACGGCCATTTGTTAAGTGATCCATCGTGATGGCGGCCATAGCCATAGCGGTAGGGGTACGCGCAGAAATTTGAGCGATTGATGTACCTAGTTGAAGGCGTTTAGTACCAGCACCCCACCAGGCGAGCGGGGTAAGCGCATCCGAGCCATATGCCTCAGCGGTCCAAGCACTCTCGTAGCCAAGGTCCTCCGCCAACGCAAGAAGCTCCGGTACTCCTGTCGGCGGCCCTGCTCCCCAGTAGCCAATCATGAATCCGAGTTTGAGTTGCTTAGACATTATTCAGGGCCTCTTCATTCGTTGGGCTAGTAGTGATGAATAGTGGGAGCTGGCAAGAATTTTAGTAATGGAGAGCGATGGTTATAAAAATATTATTAGACGATGGCATCGAGTAGTCGGTCTATCTCAGATGGATCATTTGTAGTGGGAACCAATATGAATTCCTGACACCCAGCCTCTTCGAGCGCCGCCATGCGATCCTTAAGAACTCCCGGGTTAGAGAGTATGCAGAGGTCAGCCATTGCAGCGGCAGCCTTGGGGCCGAAAGTAGATAGATACTCAGAGGCATATGTATGGAGACGCTGAGGTGCGTCCGGGCCAAGAGCAAACCATGAAGACGTGGTGAGAAACGGCTTTGTCTCTCGCCCTGCATCGCTCCAAGCGGTGCGCACTGCAGCGAATGTAGAGGACACTTCGTCGGCATCGGGGCCGAGGCTGAACCCCGCTAGGCCGTCTGCCCACTCTGCGCTACGAGCTAGTGACTTCGGACCCATCGATGCAGTCCACAGCGGCGGCCCTCCCTCTTGCACCGGAGCGGGGCCGATAGATGGGACTCCATCAATAACCTCCTCGCCTAGCCAGATTCGCTTCATTTGATCAACCTGCTCATCGAGTCGCTCGAAGCGTCTACGGAATGGCGTACTCAGAGCGTTGTAATCCTGCTCGCGCCCACCTACTCCAACCCCAAGCGTAAACCTCCCGTCGGAGAGCACATCAATAGTCGCCGCCTGCTTAGCAATACGCACCGTGTCGTGTGTAGGCAATACAGCGATAGTTGCGATGATTCGAACGCGTTCGGTCGCAGCTGCAGCGAACGCGAGCGTGGAGACCATCTCATGACTATGAAATGCAGTGCGCTCCCCTACAGCAATGCTTGAGAATGGACCGTCATCAATTCGACGACACCACTCAAGTGTCGTTGCTCGATCAGTCCCTGCAACAAAGGATGGGAGTGTAAGCGCAAGATCCATCAATATTTAAACCCCATCACTACTTAAAACCCATCGCTACTTAAAACCCATCATCTTCGAGGGGTTGTCTTTAAGCGTTCTTTGGGGTCTCTTTGAAGGGCTTTCCCTTAAACGGGTCAGGCTCTTTGGGGAGCCCAAGTGCACGCTCGCCAATAATGTTGCGCTGCACTTGATCAGTACCTCCGTAGATAGCAGGCCCTGGAGAGAAGATGACCTGCTCCTGAACCACTCCGTCGGTAGGTGCGTCATCTCCATAGAGCATCATGTCTGGCCCCATGATGCTCGTTGCTACATCGCGATGCAGCCTGAGCATGTCAGACATCATCAACTTTGCGACGTTGGGCAGGCCAATCGAGACACCACGACCGCGCATGCGCAGTGACGTATACCTTCCAATCTGCTGAAGAATCCAGAGTTGGGCCAACCCCTGGCGCACAACCGGGTCGGCATTCTTCTCTTTCTCCTTTGCAATCCCAATCAATTGCCCAGCGAGTCCCCCTTTACCGCCACCCCCGCCGGATCCACCACCACGCCTATTACCAATGTGATTAGTCACCGGAGTATCAAGATTCCCTGCGATCGGACCGGGGAATGCTCCGCCCGCTGCACCGCTCCCACCGCTACCGAGACCTGCACGCTCTGCAGCAAGAGTTGTGTTCGCAACTGCCCAACCATTATTGAGGCCACCAAGGATGTCCGCATCACGGACGCGCGCTCCATCAATGAAGACCTCGTTGAAGAGTGCACGGCCAGTCATCTCTCGAAGGGGCCGAATCGTTACACCGGGCTGATCCATCTCAAATCGGAAATACGTGATACCCGCGTGCTTAGGCGCATCTGGATCGGTCCGAGCAATCAGCATCCCAAGGTTGGTTAACTGTGCTGTCGAGGTCCATACCTTCTGACCCTCAATAATCCACTCGTCGCCGTCCTTTGTTGCTTTGCACTGCATGCCGGCAAGGTCTGAGCCAGCGCCCGGCTCACTGAATAGCTGACACCAAGCGTCTCGTCCATCGAGAATGCGCAGCAACCAATCGTCCTTCTGCTCACGAGTTCCGTGGGAGACGATGGTTGGGGCGGTCAAGAGGTAGCCGAGACCAGCCGGGGGTCCGATGGCCCCAGCGTTGGCGAGTTCTTCGCTGACGATATTGGCAAGGCCGCGGTGATAGCCCTTGCCAAAATCCTCAACAGCGAATGTCGGGGCTGCGTAGCCAGAGAGCGCTAGCCGGCTCCACCACTCGGAGACGCTCAAAGTCTCATCCCAGTTATCAGCAAGCCAAGCGCGAACTTCGCTGCGTACTGAATCTGCTGTAGTTGCACTCATCGGTAAATCTCCTAATTTGTTATCGGTATTTTTTATTGGTGCTTCATTGAATTTGTAAATTCGTAAAAATTTAGTGAATCAAGTTTCGCGAGGATTCCCAATTCGATTTATCAAATAGGTTTATAGGCCTAGCAACTCAACTCCGCGCTCGATAGGGCGAGCTATTACTGCCTTGCTCCCTATTCGTAGGATAGGTCGCTGCATGAGTTCAGGGTGCTGGAGCAATAGTTTCGAGATCGACGCTGCCGTGACGTAGTCGTTCTTATCAAGCCCAAGTTCACCGAAGCGTTTGTCTTTTCGAACGACCTCAGATAGATCGCCATCGAGCTGGGAGAGGAGCGCCTTAATCTGAGGAGCATCGAGAGGGGTCTTGAGGTACTCGATGACCTCCACCTCAACTCCCCGTTCGGCTAAATCAGCGAGGAGGCGGCGAGAGGTACCACACGCTGGATTATGGAGAACCTCTGTCTTAGCCACAGGGCAAGACGCTACCGTTTCCTGACCATGAGCGGCCATGTCAGGGCCGAGTATTGACGAGAGTATTGACCAGACTTCTGGCATGGCCTAGAAGCTAAGAGTCAACAAGAGAACCCCCAAGTTAATTCGCGTGAGCCTGAGCGTTAAATGGGGTTCTTGTGCCCCTAGTCACTAGGTTCGCTCGGCAGGGAGTACCCACGGAGTGGCTAATCTTTGGTTCTCACATACCGAGGAGCGGAACATGACCACGACCAGCGGCGAGACTAGAACTGAGACCTCAACTGAACTCGTTCCAGAGCGACGCTTCTTGGGGCGCGACGATGTGAACGACATTGAGTCGATTCTGCGCGATGACGAGACCAACTTTGGCGATATCTCGCACTCAACGGTTACCCGTGGCGATGCTGTTTTCACATGGGATTACGAGCGCACCCGACCTGGGCTCTCCAAACTGTACGAAAAAGCAAAAGACTCAATGTGGAATGGCGAGACCGATCTTGATTGGTCAATAGATGTTGACGTTGAGAAGGTCGCTAGCGAGATGTCCGGAGCGGTAGAGCAGTTCCGCCGCATGATGGTTTCACTAGACGACTCACCTGTGCGCCTCTGGGGACCCAAGGAGTGGACAGAGTTCGAGATGGAGGCATTCAACTGGCGCATGAGTCAGTTCCTACATGGCGAGCAGGGCGCACTCGTCTGCACGGCGAAGATTGTTGTTACTACTCCGTGGATCGACGCCAAGTACTACGCCGCTGCGCAGGTCATGGACGAGGCCCGCCACGTTGAGGTCTTCGCCAAATATCTCAATACGAAACTCGGGGGCGCATACCCCGTCAATGCAAACCTTCAGATGCTCATCGATGATGTCCTCGGAGACCCACGCTGGGATATGACTTACATGGGAATGCAGATCATGATTGAGGGTCTTGCCCTTGCTGCATTTGGATTCATGTATCAAATAACCGAAGAGCCCTTGCTTAAAAAACTCCTCCGTTACGTTATGTCCGATGAGGCACGACATGTTGCGTTTGGAGTGCTCTCGCTTCAGGAGTACTACCAGCAGCTCGATGGCAAAGAGATTCGCGAGCGCCAAGAGTTTGCGTTCGAGGCTGCGATTCGCATGCGCGACCGCCTCATGATGCATGCAGTATGGGAGAAGATGGGCATCAGCAAACGCGCATATACAGAGATGCTCTTTAAAGTGCGTGCTCAGGGAACCAATCCATTCCAGGCAGCACTCTTCTCCAAGATTGTCCCGAACTGCAAGAAACTTGGACTCCTCGATGCTGGGGATGGTTGGCTTAGAGAGAAGTTCACTGAGATCGGCGTGATCCAGTTTGAGGACTTCACAGACACGGGCGAAGAGTACGAACTCCTCGATGAAGTTGCCAGAGATCGGGCAAATGCTTCGTAGGCTTTAATACTCCCAGTAGACAACTGGAGCAGCGATAGCGCTCTCGAGGCTGCGCAAGTAATCCTCTCTATCAATCTCCACTACCCCCATCGACTCAAGATGGGGAGTACTCCATTGAACATCGAAGAGACTCCCTCCACCTGCCCTTAGCCTCTCCTCCGTCGCGACCATTGCAGCCTTCGACGCATCTGTGACGCGATGGAACATCGACTCCCCGGCGAATAGACCGCCGATCGAGACTCCATAGAGTCCACCAACAAGATCGCTCCCCTGCCAGACCTCAATAGAGTGAGCCCATCCAAGCTCGAAGAGGCGTTCGTAAGCGGATACAAAGTCGTCATCGATCCAGTTGCCATCGTCTCGGTTCTCCGCACATGCTCGCATTACCCCCGCGAAATCAGTATCGATCCTTATCTCAAAATCGCGAAGAGATCGCTTCAAAGTGCGGCTTATATGCAGTCCGCCGAGTGGGATGACTGAGCGAGGATCCGGAGAGAACCATGCGAGAACTTTGTCGGGGCCCACACGCATCGGGAATAACCCTGATCGATAGGCGTCAAGCAGAGTCCCAGCATCGAGATCAGCGCCATAACCAACAATCTCGTCGAGGGCCGGCGAGCGCGGATCAGGCATCGTCCACCTAGATGGTTCAGGCTCGATAGGAACCCGCTGCGACATTCTGCGTTAGATGCTCAGCGGCGCAGGCAGGTCGCTCTCGCCCACCAACCAAGTATCTACAGATGCTGCACAAGAACGCCCCTCAGCGATTGCCCAGACAATAAGACTCTGCCCTCTCCCCATGTCTCCGCAGACAAAGACTCCATCGACATTTGTGACCCAGTCGCTATTGCGAGCAACGTTGCCGCGTGGGTCGAGCGAGACGCCAAACTGCTCAAGCATTCCAGTGCCCTGCGGGCCGGTAAAACCCAGAGCTAAGAGCGCAAGATCGCAGGGCAAATCAAAGTCGCTCCCATCAACCTTCTCGAAAGACATCCGCCCATCGGTAAACTTCTGCTCAACCTCATGTGCGCGCAGTGCTTTTACGTTGCCGTTGTCATCGCCGATAAAGCACTCAGTGTTGACAGAGAAGACGCGCTCCCCACCCTCTTCATGGGCAGAGGAGGTACGCATCATTAGTGGCCATTGAGGCCATGGAGTGCTCTCAGCACGCTCCTCTGGCGGTCTCGGCATGATCTCGAACTGATGCACGGAGGCAGCGCCATGTCGATGTGCAGTGCCGAGGCAGTCTGCGCCGGTATCGCCACCACCGATGATCACCACATGCTTGCCCTTGGCGGACGTTGGGTGCTCTGAGATGTCGCCAGCCTGAACGCTATTCGCTGGAGGCAAGAACTCCATTGCCTGCATTACTCCGTTTAACTCGCGCCCTGGAACTGGGAGGTCACGCGCGATAGTTGATCCACCCGCAAGAATTATCGCGTCAAAATCAGATTTCAGTGACGCAACGGAGATGTTCTCACCGACATTTGAGTTCACCCGAAACTCTGTACCCTCGGCCTCCATCTGCTCCAAACGACGGTCTAGGAAGCGCTTCTCCATCTTGAACTCAGGTATGCCGTAGCGCATAAGCCCACCGATGCGATCCGCACGCTCGAATACCACGACGCTGTGCCCTGCACGCGTGAGTTGCTGAGCCACGGCGAGTCCGGCTGGACCCGAACCAACTACGCAGACCTTCTTGCCTGTCTTGGTAGTTGCAATTACTGGCTCTATCCAGCCTTCATCCCAGGCTCGCTCAATAATTGTTACCTCGACCTGTTTGATACTCACCGCATCTTCATTAATGCCGAGAACACATGCAGACTCGCAAGGTGCTGGACATAGGCGTCCCGTGAACTCAGGAAAATTATTCGTGGCATGAAGGCGATCGATTGCCTCATGCCAGTCGTCGCGATATACAAGATCATTCCACTCGGGGATGAGATTGCCTAGCGGGCAGCCGTTATGGCAAAACGGAATACCGCAGTCCATACAGCGTGCCGCCTGTTCCTTTAGGTCTGAGACGGCAAAGGGCTCGTAGACCTCGCGCCAGTCCTTTAAACGCAGTTCGACAGGGCGCCGCTTTGGTCCCTCTCGGTCGTACTTCATAAATCCTGTTGCTTCACCCATATCAGTTCCGTCCGCTCATACGCGCGAGGCAGCCATAATGGCTTCCTCGACCGTGAGTCCACGCTCTTCTGCGGTTCTAGCCGCATCGAGCACTCGTTTGTAATCCTGAGGCATTACCTTCACAAAGCACCCAACCTCAGAGTGCCAATCAGCAAGAATCCGCTGCCCTACCGCAGATCCAGTCTCCTCTACGTGCATTGCAATTGCGTCGCGTAGCCACTCCCGATCATCTTCATCGAGGGCATCAAGGTCAACCATCTCTCGGTTCAGCCGCGTGTAGAAGTTGCCTTCCGGGTCATATACAAAGGCAACTCCGCCGGACATTCCAGCCCCGAAGTTACGGCCAGTCTTACCGAGCACCACAACCCTTCCACCGGTCATGTACTCACACGCATGATCGCCGACACCCTCAACCACTGCAGTAGCACCTGAGTTGCGCACACAGAAGCGCTCACCTACTACACCGCGTAGGTAAGCCTCGCCGCCTGTCGCTCCATAGAGGATTACGTTGCCAGCGATGATGTTCTCCTCTGCGAGGAACACACTCTCCGAAGAAGGCCTCACAACGATTCTCCCGCCAGAGAGGCCCTTGCCGACATAGTCATTTGCGTCGCCCTCTAAGCGAAGCGTGATTCCTCTCGGCACGAATGCACCGAAGGATTGGCCCGCAGAGCCTGTGAAGTCGATGCTGATCGTTCCATCTGGAAGGCCTGCTGCACCGTGACGACGAGTTAACTCTGACCCGAGCATTGTTCCAACTGTTCGGTTGATGTTGCGAACGCTCGAAGCGAACCGCAGTGGCTCTCCAGTATCTAGCGTCGATAGCGATTTCTTAATCAGTTCGACATCTAGGGCCCTATCGAGTCCGTGGTCCTGCGATTTAGTACAGAGTCGATCCTGCTTTGATTCATCAAACTCTGGAACGTAGAGGATTGGCGATAGGTCTAGGCCCGCAGCCTTCCAATGATCTACAGCCTTCTGGGTGTCGAGCATCTCAGCATGGCCTACGGCCTCGGCGATACTCGCGAATCCAAGCTCTGCTAGGAGCGAGCGAACCTCCTCCGCTATGAACTCAAAGAAATTGACAACAAACTCTGGTTTGCCCGTGTACTTCTTGCGCAGTTCGGGGTTCTGGGTTGCAACGCCAACAGGGCAGGTATCGAGATGACAGACACGCATCATTACGCAGCCGCTAACCACTAGTGGTGCTGTTGCAAATCCGAACTCCTCGGCACCTAGAAGGGCGGCAACAATCACGTCACGCCCGGTCTTTAGCTGCCCGTCTGTCTGTACAACGATTCGATCTCGTAGACCATTAAGCAGCAGCGTCTGCTGTGTCTCTGCGAGTCCAAGTTCCCACGGGCCACCTGCATGCTTCACTGAGGTAAGAGGCGAAGCACCGGTCCCACCGTCGTGACCCGAGATCAGCACAACATCTGCATGAGCCTTTGCGACGCCAGCAGCGACCGTACCCACACCAACCTCGGCAACAAGTTTTACGTGAATCCTCGCTACTGGGTTCGCGTTCTTTAAGTCGTGAATTAACTGAGCTAGATCCTCAATTGAGTAGATGTCGTGGTGCGGAGGAGGAGAGATGAGCCCGACACCAGCGGTTGAGTGACGAGTCTTGGCGATCCATGGGTAGACCTTGTGGCCTGGGAGCTGGCCGCCCTCTCCTGGCTTCGCACCTTGAGCCATCTTGATCTGAATGTCGTCGGCGTTGACTAAGTACTCGCTTGTAACACCGAATCGGCCGGATGCAACCTGCTTGATAGCGGAGCGGCGTAGATCGCCATTCGCATCGGGCGTGAAGCGATCAGAGTCTTCACCACCTTCACCTGTATTGGACTTTGCTCCGAGTCGGTTCATAGCTATAGCCATCGTCTCGTGAGCCTCAGCTGAGATCGATCCATAGGACATTGCGCCGGTTGAGAAGCGTTTTACTATCTCTGAGACCGGCTCTACCTCATCAATCGAGATTGGTGGGCGGACTCCACTCTTGAAACTAAATAGCCCCCGCAGTGTCGCCAAACGCGCAGCCTGATCATCAACAAGGCGCGTGTACTCCTTAAATACATCGAAACGCCCTGTTCGAGTCGCGTGCTGAAGTTTGAAGACCGTCTCTGGGTTGAATAGGTGGTACTCGCCTTCACGGCGCCACTGGTAGTCGCCGCCAACCTCAAGTGTTCGGTGTGCACGCTCTTGGGGGCGCGCGGGGTAGGCCGAGGCATGGCGCTGCGCCACCTCGGCAGCGATTACATCAAGATCTATCCCACCTAGACGACTAGTCGTGCCGGTGAAGTACTCATCAATCACCGAGTCGCTAATGCCGATCGCCTCAAAGACCTGAGCCCCTGTATATGACGCGACAGTGGAGATGCCCATCTTGGACATGATCTTAAGAATGCCCTTCCCAGCGGCCTTTAGATACTGCTTAGAGGCTTTTCGGGGAGTGAGGTCCAGATGCCCATCTGTAATGAGGTCGCGTAGCGCATCGAAGACCAGATATGGGTTTACCGCTGCAGCACCAAACCCAATCAGGAGCGCAAGGTGATGCACTTCACGCGCGTCGCCCGTCTCAACGATTAAGCCCACACGCGTGCGCGTCTTCTCTCGAATGAGATGGTGATGCACCGCAGAGGTTGCAAGGAGGGCCGGAATCGGGGCCTGGTCCTTATCTGCGTATCGGTCTGAGAGGATTACGAGGTTTGCACCACCTGCAATTGCGTCACTCGCCATTCGGCGAACATTCTCGATCGCTTCGCCGAGAGCAGCGCCTCCCCCAGCAACCGGGTAGAGGATGTCGATAGTGACGGGCTTGAACCCCTCGACTCCCCCCTCTTCATCGATGTAGCGCAGTTTCGCTAGATCATCGTTGTCGATGATCGGGTGCGGAAGCACAATCTGTCGGCACGACTCAGGCCCTGGAGAGAGCAGGTTTGACTCCGGACCGACTGTCGAACCAATAGAGGTAACCAACTCCTCGCGGATTGCATCAAGCGGCGGATTCGTTACCTGTGCGAATAGCTGCTGGAAGTAGTCGTATAGGGGCCGAGCACGATTGGAGAGAACTGCTATCGGCGTGTCGGTACCCATTGAGCCGAGTGCCTCTGCGCCGGTACGCGCCATTGGGGCAACGAGCACTCGCATCTCTTCTTGCGTATAGCCAAATAGCCTCTGCTGCTGTATCGCAGTCGAATGCACGGGGCTGAGCGCCACTCGTGAAGGAACGTCATCTAGGTGAACAAGGCCTGCATCGAGCCAGTCCGCGTAGGGCTGATCACTCGCGAGTCCGGCCTTGATCTCTTCATCCTCAATGATGCGACCCTGAGCGGTATCGACGAGGAACATACGCCCGGGCTCAAGGCGTCGCTTCATCACGATACTTGCTGGGTCTATATCAAGGACCCCTACCTCAGAGGCCATGATGACTAATCCATCATCTGTGACCCAAATACGCGACGGCCGCAGGCCATTGCGATCGAGCACAGCGCCGATGACTGTTCCATCGGTAAATGCAATATCAGCCGGTCCGTCCCATGGCTCCATCACCGAGGAGTGAAAACGATAGAAGGCTCGCTTCTCTGCGCTCATGGACTCGTGGTTCTCCCATGCCTCTGGGATCATCATCAACACTGCATGTGGAAGGGACCGGCCACCAAGGTGGAGCAGTTCTAGAACTTCATCGAACGATGCAGAGTCTGAGCCGTTTGGATCACAGATTGGGAAGATGCGATCTAGGTCGCCTGGAAGGAGGTCCGAGGCGAGAAGCGCCTCCCGTGCACGCATCCAGTTTCTATTGCCTTTAAGTGTGTTGATCTCTCCGTTATGTGCAACGAATCGATAGGGGTGCGCAAGGGGCCAAGATGGAAATGTGTTGGTTGAGAAACGCGAGTGCACCAGGGCGAGCGAGCTCTCTATCCGCTCGTCGCTGAGTTCCGGGAAGAACTCTCTGAGTTGCGGAGTGGTGAGCATTCCCTTATAGACAATTGTTCGCGCCGAGAGGCTCGAGAAGTAAACCTTCTCGCCAGTGGCTGAGAGCACCTCACGCTCAACACGCTTACGAGCGATAAATACCATGCGATCTAGCTCAATACCGCTCAGGTCACTTGTCTCGCTAAGCGCAGAGCCGGTGATAAATACCTGCCGAAATGATGGCATTGCTGCGCGAGCAGACGCGCCGATCATCGACGAATCAGTTAGTACTTCTCTCCAGCCAATGACAACAAGACCTTCATCGGCGACGATCGCGTTAATTGCCTTCTCCGCAAGATCAGCCTCGGCAGACGATGAAGGCAGGAAAGCGATACCGGTCGCGTATGCACCGGGCTCAGGGAGTTCAAACTCGACAACGGCGCGGTAGTAAGCATCGGGTACCTGAATCAATATCCCGGCACCATCACCGGTATTCGTCTCGCTCCCAGAGGCTCCGCGGTGCTCGAGGTTGCAGAGAGCGTTGATGCCCTTCTCGACGAGGCTATGCGTGCGGCGACCGTGCATATCGACTACAAATGCAACACCGCATGCGTCGTGCTCAAATGCGGGGTCATAGAGACCTTGAGGTGCAGGAATTTGAAGAGCCATGGAGCTGGTTTCGCTTTCGTCGTTCGTCGGGTCTGAGATGCGGCAAGACTCTCTCGAGCCCTAGATCGCAGTTACCTCAGGTATTGAATTCACCGACGGGACGACATTGGCCCGCTTGGTCCCCACAAGATACACGATGGGCCCCTCTAAACCCAAAAATTAAGGGCTGAAGCCGAATTAACTGAGCAGCGACCGTGCAATCTGGGAGATCTGTATCTCGTCGGTACCGGCGTAGATCTGGAGAACCTTGGCGTCACGCGCCAACTGCTCTACCTCGTACTCAGCCATATACCCGTTACCACCGTGCAACTGCACCGCCTCTAGGGCAACCTCCATAGCGGCTCGGGCAGAGTAGAGCTTCATGACAGATGCCTCAGCGAGTTCAAGACCAACTCCGACTGCAGCTTTCTCGATGCTACGGAAGACCATATTCTCCAGGTTGAATCTCGCCATCTCCATTCGGGCCAACTTGTCCTGAATTAGCTGGTGCTCCCCGATCGGCTTACCGAAGCGCACACACTCCTTGGCGTAGGCGATGCTTAGCTCGAGGCAGCGATCAACAATTCCAAGTGCCATTGCCGCAACACCAACACGCTCAATAGAGAAGGCCTGCTTGGCTCCCTCACGATAAGGAACATCCTCAGTCTCGCCGAGGAGGCGATCCTTCCCTACGCGCACATCCGAGAGGAAGAGCATTCCCGTTGGGGATGAGTGCATCCCCATCTTGCGCATTGGCTTGGTCTGCTCGAAACCCTCCATACCTTTATCAAGTACGAAGGAGAGGATCTTGCGCTCAGAAGGCGGGTTGCCTTCATCGAGTTTGCAGATAAATACAGTGGTATCCGCGTATGGGCCATTTGTAATAAATGTCTTCGACCCATTTAACAAGTACTCGTCGCCATCACGACGCGCCGTCGACTGCATTCTGCCAAAGGCATCAGAGCCTGAGTCGGGCTCAGTAATTGCCCATGCACCGACCTTCTCAAAGGTGAGGAGATCTAGCGCCCAACGCTCTTTCTGTCGCACTGTTCCGCGACTCATGATTGTGCCAGCACCAAGCCCGGTGCTCACGCCCATTGCAGTGACAAGACCTGGCGAGCATCTGCAGAGTTCAATTATCGGGATGAGGGTCATCCCCGCGTTGTTCCCAGCAGCCTCTCTGCCCTCAAGTGGTGCTGCTGTTCCCGCCTCCACCTCCTTGTCTCGTTTAATGCGGCGGGAGAAGGAGTCACGCGCCATCTGATCCATTCCAAACGTGCGGTAGAAAGAGCGAATCACGTCGTATGGAGGGGTATCTCCAAACTCAAGCTCGTCACGAAGAGGGCGAACCTCTGCCTCGATGAACTGGCGAACCGCATCGCGGATCATCTTGTGCTCTTCGCTCCACTCGTACATTTGGATCCTCTCAGGGCAAAGGTGGCTGGTCCCATAACGACAGGCCAACACGGTCAGAGGGCAGGCTATCGGCGAGGGCTTCTCACTTGCGAGCCGGGTGCCTGCGTAATTGGGCAGAGGCATCGTGGAAATAGCCGCTGCGCGCGATACCGTCACACCTTATGCCGATGCCATCCTCACCTAGCGCTATCGACCTCATGATTGCTTTACCCCCCAAAGGTGACCCCAAGCACTGGTACGACTTCCTGCGCAGTCAACTCCACGATCACGAAAGCCTTGAGGAGTTTGAGTTCCCGGCCCAGTACATGTTCAAGCACGTCCCGCATCTAGGGGTAGTTGAGGATCCGATCGGTTACCTCATCGAGCAGATGGATCATCACGGGATTGCAAAGGGAATGCTTGGAGTATCGGCAGATGCGGAAGACTCACTAGAGGCTCTGCGCCTGCACCCAGATCGCTTCTTCGGCTCCTTCGAGGTTGACCCTAATAAGGGCATGGAGGGCGTTCGCGAACTCGAGTATGCCGTGAAGACTCTCGGGGTCAAGGCAGCGACCGCTTTCCCCGCCGGGCTAAATCCCCAAGTTCCGATCAACGACAAGAAGTTCTACCCGATCTACGCCAAGTGCGTTGAGCTTGATATCCCAATCTGCGTATGCGCTGGTATTCCGGGCCCGCGGGTTCCATTCGCCGTTCAAGATGTAGCCCTCATCGATGAGGTCTGCTGGTTCTTCCCTGACCTTAAATTCGTTACACGCCATGGATGCGAACCATGGGCTGACCTTGCGGTGAAGTTGATGCTCAAGTGGCCCAACCTCTACTACTCCACGAGCGCATTCGCGCCTAAGTTCTACCCAAAAGCAATCATTGATTACGCCAACACTCGAGGAGCCGACAAAATTATGTATGCCGGCTACTTCCCGATGGGGCTAAGCCTCGATCGAATCTTCGAGGAGATGCCAGGGGTCGGATTCCGCGACCACGTCTGGCCAAAGTTCCTCCATGAAAACGCACGAAAGGTATTTAAACTCGATGAGTGACGCATACTTCGAGGCATGGCGCGGCGGCGTCGTCGACACAATGATCGGCATCCCCGCAACGGCGGCGGATCGCAAGCGCGATCACTACGACAAGTTCGCTAGTCAGATCCTCGACAAAGAGGCGCGCGAGCAGTTCACCTTTCCTGCCCAGTACATGTTTAAGGATGTTCCAGACTTCGACTCGATCGAAGACCCTGTAGCGCTATTAGTTGCCGAGATGGATCTATTCCACGTTCAGTGGGGGCTCCTAAACGTGGGCTCGAATCCAGTTGCTCGCCAAGCAGTAGCAGACCACCCAGACCGCTTTGTAGGCGGCTGCTCAATCGACCCGAACTCAGGCATGGATGGAGTGCGCCATCTCGAGCACGCGTATCACGAGTTCGGAGCGCGCTCTGCGCAGGTATTCCCGGCTGGTCTCGTTCCGCAGGTCGATATCAACGATAAGAAGATGTACCCGCTCTACGCGAAGTGCGTTGAGTTAGACATCCCGGTATTTGTAAACGTTGGAGTGCCTGGGCCACGTGTACCGATGGCATGCCAAGACGTTGCCCATGTCGATGAGGTCTGCTGGTTCTTCCCCGAGCTAAAACTCGTCATGCGCCATGGTGGCGAGCCGTGGGTGGATCTCGCTGTCAAGCTGATGCTGAAGTGGCCAAACCTCTACTACTCCACTAGCGCATTTGCCCCCAAGCACTACCCGAGAGAGATCATTGACTACGCGAACACACGCGGTGCAGACAAGATCATCTACGCGGGTTATTACCCAATGGGGCTAAGCCTCGAGCGCATCTTTTCCGAGATGCCAGATGTCCCCTTTCGTGACCACGTATGGCCAAAGTTCCTAAGGGAGAATGCAATGCGAGTTCTCGGAATAGATCTCTGAGATGGCTAGTGACGGAGAGAGCCCTAAAGGGGTAAATG
>Ga0209086_10002082_pt1 | contig 15859 bp, 19 predicted proteins | sample M_130207_XF_Meta_FD_187312 | JGI IMG/M metagenome (GOLD analysis project Ga0209086, IMG submission 187312) | Freshwater microbial communities from Lake Montjoie, Canada to study carbon cycling - M_130207_XF_MetaG (SPAdes) (version 2) | ecosystem: Environmental > Aquatic > Freshwater > Lake... | reverse complement strand
ACCGAAAATCCAAATACATTGCTCTCATTATTTATAACTACATGGTGAAAACCGCAAAAGACAATGAAATTGATTTGAGAGAATTGCTTGTGCAACCAACTATTGATTTATCAGTCTTTTTTGAGTATATTGATTTTTATCAAATTTTATTATACGATTTTAGCAAAATAGGATTGGAAGATGTGGATATAACAAAGGCGAGCGATTTGGAGAGGTTTGTTTTGACACACGTGTATTACATTACGCAAACGCAAGTCAAATAAATAGTTACATATTTTTGTTTTTATGTAAAAAACAATATAAAGACAAAAACCAATTATAAATTATAAAGAATGGCAACTGAAACGGTTACATCTTCCACTCCTGAGAGTTTAACTGGACGCGTTAAGTGGTTTAACAACAAGACAGGGTATGGGTTTATTACTATTGCGGACGGAGCGAAGGCTGGTGATGATATTTTCGTCCATCATAGCGCGGTCAATGTTTCGGATCAACAATACAAGTTTTTGGTGCAAGGTGAATATGTAGAGTTTGTTTTGACCGCAGTAGAGGGTGGAAAGCATCCTTTTCAAGCAGCCAATGTCTCTGGAATCAAGGGTGGCAAGTTGATGTGCGAGACACGAAATGAGACGAAGAATGTCCGCAAGACTTACAAGTCGGACTCAACGGTTCAAGAGGGCGTCACCGTTGAAGTGGCAAAGACACCTCGAACTTCTTCTTCATCGTCTGCGGCTTCCCCGCGCCCTCGTGGTGAAGGACCGCGGGATGCTGCAGCTGCGACTTCTTCTTCCTCCCAAACATGGAAAGTAGTAGAGGGGAATGCTCCTGCAAAGCGTCGTGGTCGCCCTCCTCGTGCTGCCACAGGAGCTGAATCACGATAAATAAATAAAAAAATTATATGACATTTAGCATTACAATATAATATATTTCAGATTATTTTTATAATAAATTTATTTCAAAACTTATAACCAATTACTGATAATCAAATATTTACATGCATTTACTTGTAAATATTTATTTCGATTTATAGATATATAAATTCAATATGAGCGAACGAGAAGAATTAATAAAGCAGGCATTTCACAAATTATTTTTATACAACTGCGACAACTATATTTTTGTTTATACGCCTCCTAAAGTAGGATCTACCACTTTAGTTACTTCGCTCCGTGTTTCTCTAGGAAAAACGTATAACGTTATTCACATCCATGATGATGTCATGTTGAATGTTTTAACTGGAATAAATGTGAAAGTCAATGAAATTATCCAATATATTGCAGATCAAGGGAAAAAAATCTTTGTTTTCGATGTCTATCGAAGCCCTGTAGAGAGAAAAATGTCTGAATTCTTTGAAAAAATATCACCCTATCACTTTAACAATACTGAAACCAACATTAGCAAATATAATGTGCAAAGAATTATCAATCGGTTTAATAAATTGTTCCCTTTTTTGGCAGACAAGGAACATTATTTTGATCAATATGCAGTTGATATTCCTGCACCTTTTCAATTTGATAAAAAATACACAGTTCAAACTATCAACAAAGTCAAGTATGTAAAGTTGCGACTGTTGGATTCAGCAGAATGGGGGAGAATATTGTCGGAAGTCTTGCAAACAAGTATTGTTTTAATTCAAGATTATCAAACCGCTGATAAAGATATTGGCGATTTTTACAAGCGCTTCAAGGAAGCTTATCGATTACCTCAAAATTTTTATGAACTTCTAGAAAGAGACAGATATTTGACCTTTTATTATTCACAAGAAGAGAGAAGAGAATACTTGGAATCCTGGAAAAATAAAGTAGGAGATTATTTTATACCTTACACACAAGATGAATTTAAGTTTTACATTAATTTGTCTTTAGAAAATCAATACTATAATGACATACAATTTGACCACTATATCGACAATGGATGTTTTTGCAAAAATTGTTCGTTGAAACGGAAAGAGATCTATTTTAAAGCGCTTAATAATGAAAAAGTAACAGAAAAAATAATTCATCGTGAAATTGTCGCTGAAAAAATAAAGGAAAAAAGACAAAAAATTATACAAACGATTCATGTTGCAAATCATGTGCAAAAAGCAAAGCAAGCGTTGAACAATCGTAGACAACAAAATAGCAAGTTTTTACTAAATACGAATCTTACTAGTTAGAGTTAGGGTTAGGGGAACCAAGGTCCCCCCTAAGACCCCCCTCCTTTCATCTCATTATGGGAACCAAGGTTCCCCCTCCTTTCATCTGGTTAGGGGAAGTATGAGCTTTACTGGTTTAATTATTTTTATAAAAACCCGATTTTTTATAATCATTCGTCAATATCTTCATTTTCGATATATTCGTATGGGTCGTAACGTATTTCTTTTTTTGTAATTTTTATTATATCTTCAATACTTTTTAAAATTCCAGTGTCTTTATGGATACTGTCATGCTTTGAATGTGTTTTATTTATTTTATCTTGAATAATTGGCAAGTATTTTATCTCTACTTTTGGGGTTATAAATGAGTTGTTTTCATAAATAATAAATGGATTCCTTGCTGTTAAGCAAAGTCTTTTCATGTCTTCATACAATTTTTGGTATTCTATTGAATTATTATTTTCATCATTTTCATCGTCGCTATTGCAATGGTCAATACCTAATTCACAGTAATATCCACGTATAGTCGGAAATTGAAAATAGGATATTCCTTTATTATGTTCTATTTCTAAATAAACGTAGATGTAGAAATCGCAACCCATTATAATATATTCCACCTTTAAAAAAGGTGGAGCCAAACACACCTTTTCTACCTTTTCCACCTTTCCACCTTTAAAAAAGGTGGAGCCAAATCGTGGTTCACCCCTTTTCTCAAAGTGTTGTTTGGCTCCACTCAACCTTTAAAAAAGGTAGAACCAAATGTTGCATTAATCTTTGGCTCCACCTTTTTTAAAGGTGGATTTAGAGAAAAGGTAAATATTTTATCGTGTCATTCTCATAAACGGTCACCTTGTACGTTTCATTGACACCTTCTAGCTGCACTCGGTCGCCAGTGTATAATTTGTCGCAACCGTATTCATTCGTGCAAACTCTCCCTCGTCTCGAAATAGGCAGTTTCACGTTATTATGCTGATTGCTTGTGGAATAGTAGTTCCATTTGTCACGGTTGGTAAAGAGCGGTCGCCCCATCAACGGTAAAATATTATCTTTTGTAGTTCCGCTCACTGGTGTTAAAATACCTAATTGGCGGTAAGCCGTGTCAACGTAACCCGGATTTGTGGAAACATTGATGGGGATGGTTCCTGGAGGTATAGGGTTAAAACCGGGAATAAAATAGCGTTCATCTCTTAAAGGAGGGTTGTAAGGGTTTAACAGAGGGTCGCTTGGTAAACCAAAATATGGCCAGCTTGGGAGCCATCCAAATGCTCCGCCTCCTCCTACGTTCTCTCTTCTTTCATTTTGAATGACTATTTTTTCAGAAGGCCTATTGTTTACAACCACATTTTTATTACTGGCTGAATTCATGTGGAGTAAATAGGCAAAAAGGACAACACAAATAATAATGAAAAAGAGTGACATATTTTCAACACAAATCACACCTGGAGGACACTTTTTCATATTGTATTATATTATTCAAATATTAATTTATTTTTGCAAAAGGTAGAACACAACTAAACAATAAACAATAAACAATTTTCTACACTAAATATAAAACCGTTTATGTCTATAATTATAAATAATTCAAATATAGGCATGTTTGTTCGCCTTTATATAAATGGTAGAAGGTCTGAATTGCCACCTAGTTTAGCAACTACTCCTATAGGCAATTGGAACGTTAGTAGAGTAACAACTATGACCTTTTTGTTTGAAAATTGTTATGATTTTAATGAAAATATTAATGGTTGGGATGTTTCAAGAGTAACAAACATGTCCGGAATGTTTAAGAATTGTGAGAGTTTTAATCAACCATTAAATAATTGGAATGTTTCAAGAGTAACTAACATGGGTTCCATGTTTTATAATTGTGAAAATTTTAATGAAAATATAAATGGTTGGAATGTGAGTAGAGTTGAATATATGCATGAAATGTTTTCAGGTTGCGAAAGATTTAATCAGGTATTAAACAGGTGGGATGTTTCAAATGTAACTAATATGTCTGAAATGTTTTCAGGTTGCGAAAGATTTAATCAGGTATTAAACAGGTGGGATGTTTCAAGAGTAACTAATATGTCCGAAATGTTTTCAGGTTGTCGAAGTTTTAATCAACCCCTAAATGATTGGAATGTTGGCAATGTACTATCTATGAATTTTATGTTTCAGGGATGTCATGATTTTAATCAACCGTTGAATAATTGGAATGTAAGTAGTGTTGAAAGTATGTTTGCCATGTTTAAAAATTGCACTACATTTAATCAACCATTAAATAGTTGGAATGTTGCCGGTGTAGGAGTTATGAGTGATATGTTTTCGGGATGTGCAAGTTTTAATCAACCGATTAGTAATTGGGATGTCAGAAACATAGAAGAAGCTGATGATGTGTTTGAAGGATGTCCTATAGCACCGGAAAACCAACCTGATTTTCCCGATTACGACGACGAGGATGAAGATAATTCCGAAATGGATGAAGACGACGAAGATGAAGACGAGGAAGATGATTATGATGAAGACCCATCTTTTGCAATTCCAATAAATGCAATTCCAAGCAATGCAGTTCAAATTCCTCCCGCTGCTGGAGCCCGTGCAAAAACTACGAAAAAGAAGAAAATTGTGAAGAAAAAGAAAACTATGAAAAAAAAGAAAACTATGAAGAAAAAGAAAACTATGAAGAAAAAGAAAACTATGAAGAAAAAGAAAACTACGAAAAAGTAAAATCATTTGGCTGAACCTTTTTTAAAGGTTGATTTGGCTCCACCTTTCTTAAAAGTGGATTTTTCAAAGGTGGATTTCTTAAAGGTTGATTTGGCTCCACCTTTCTTAAAGGTGGATTTCTTAAAGGTTGATTTGGCTCCACCTTTCTTAAAAGTGGATTTTTCAAAGGTGGATTTCTTAAAGGTTGATTTGGCTCCACCTTTCTTAAAGGTGGATTTTTCAAAGGTGGATTTCTTAAAGGTTGATTTGGCTCCACCTTTCTTAAAGGTGGATTTTTCAAAGGTTGATTTGGCTCCACCTTTCTTAAAGGTGGATTTTAAAGGTGGATTTCTAAAGATTGATGGAAGGAGGGGGCATGGGGGAACATTGGTTCCCCCGAAAAAAAATTGAAATAAATATTTGAGTGAAATATAAGTAACACATTACAAGCCGAGCGAAAAGAATGACAATTAGTGTTCTAGTTGATACGATTGATAAGGAGACTTTCCAAAAGATTTTGGATTACTATAATCAATACAAAGATGAAACCGAAAATCCGTTGGAACGGCTAGATAGAGTGGAAGGTGGGTTTCAGATTCAAATTCCGGAAGAACAATGGGTTCTAGACAGCCGCGGCCTTATGAATGCAAATGATAAAATACGTCAATTGCGTTGGAAAGATGGACGCTTGGTTTCGAACGGTTACAAAAGTTTCACCGCAAAACAAGGAATCTTGCTATATGACGCACTTGTTTATGCACTTCCTGGAAAAGTAGTGTTGGAGTAAGTAAAAATAAAATAAATACTATACATTTGTTATTTTATTTGCAATGGAATGGTGCATCACTCTAAAAAATTTATAACTTTTCACGACATTCAATATTATTATTTTCGCATTTTTTTACTTTTTCTTCCACCTTTTTTACTTTTTCTTCTCATTCTTCTTGTTCTTCTTCTTTTCTTTTTTCCACCTAAATAGTCTTCATCATCTTTTCTTTCTCTTTCGGTTAAAAGTCGGGTTATTTTTGCGTCTTTGCCAATAGATGGGACAAAAAAGTATTGGTTTTCGTCAACATTTATACCGGGGTTTTTTAATTGTTCGCGAACAATCGTTTCTAAAGTTGAAACGCGTGATTTATTTATTTCCATTGCTACTTGATCAATATTTTCTATATATTCGTCTAATTGTCTGTTTATCTCTCTTATATTTTTATCTATTTCAATCATAATTAATTTAGCTTGTTCTGCTTCATGTTTTTGTAATTGTTCGCGAGTAATCGTTTCTGAAGTTGCAACACCTGATTTATTTATTTCCATTGCTATTTGTTCAATAATTTCTATATATTCGTCTAAATGCGTATTTATTTCTCTTATATTTTTATCTATTTCAATCATATTTAATTTAGCTTGTTCTGCTTCATATTGTTTTAATCTGATAGTTCTCATTGTATTTTCATATTCAGCTCTTTTTTTTTGATGCGGCTGTCGAAGTGCTTTATCTAGTATTTTGATTGTTTTTCCAACTACTATTTTAAGTAATTCATCGTATTTGACAGTTTTCTGCAATATTACTTCCGTCATATTTCTATCTCCGTTAATGCTCAACAATGTAGGTTCAGCCATTTGTGTTTGAGGAGGCATTTGTCTTATTGACTCTAATATCCGGGTTTCTATTCTAATTCCTTTTTTAAGTAATTCATTGTATTCGGCCGTAGCGTGCTTTAATACTTCCGTCATTTTATATTACGCAAATATTTATTTCCTTATTCTTCTTCTTGTTGTTTTTTTTCTTCTCATTGTTCTCATTGTTATTCTCTTTCTAGTCATTTTTATTGTTCTTTTTCTCATTGTTGTTCTTCTGTTCTTTTTTCCACCTTTCTCAAAGGTGGAGCCACCTAAATAGTCTTCATCATCTTTTCTTTCTCTTTCGGTTAAAAGGTGGGTTATTTGTGTGTCTTTGCCAATAGATGGGACAAAAAAGTATTGGTTTTCGTCAAAATTTATGCCGGGGTTTTTTAATTTTTCGTGAACAATCGTTTCTAAAGTTGAAATACGTGATTTATTCAGTTCTTTTACGATTTCATTAAAAAGTTGCAATAGTTCATCAAAGTATTCGTCTATTTTTTGTATAGATGTGTCTCTCAAATATGGTTCAAGTCGTTGTTTTATTTTTTTTATCGTATCCACATGCATTTCAATGTATTCCATTCTTTGTTCATAAAACATTCTTCTTTGTGCATGTGTTTCTTCTCGAATTCCGTTCAATAAGTTCTTTATTTGTATAATTTGTTGTTTTAAAACCATTTGATAAGTAAATGGTCTTATTAATATATCTCTAATACTCGTCATATATTATATAAATAATAATTATTTGCATAATGTATTTGTTTTTTACAAAATTAAAAGAATGGAACTTTTGTTGTGTTTGTAAAGTGAATCATCAAATCTAGCACTTTGTATTTGCCAAGTAATGAAGGATCCGCGGCATCAAACTGACTCAAATCTAATTTATAAACAGCATAATTTAAATTATTCAATTTAGCCTCTTTCATACTAGCAATAATTCCATTTTGCACAACTGTTCCTGCAGGGGTGGAACCTGTCGTATTATCAGCTGCTGTAACGGAAGCCGACTCAGCCCAAATATTTACACTCCAAACTGCGTTTGCGTTAAACATTAATCCAATATCTCGAAGACAAGATTCCGCAATTCGAACTCTAATCGCATCTGTGTGATGTGTCAAATCATACGTAATAGTGATACAATTTAATGAATTCATACTAACAAATTCATTTGTAGCAGTTAAAGTTCTTTCACATGGATTGTTGACTTCCATGTGCATTTCTATATCTGACTTTGGCATTTTATAATATTTATAATTAATTTTATTTTTACAAAAAAAATAATTCTAAATATTTATTTTGTCTAAATATTTATTTTGTAATATTTTATTTATGAAAAAAATGAATGCAAATACTAACAACATAAATATAATACACCATATACAAGCCGCGTTTTAACGATGAATGAAAATATGAATGAAAATATGAACGAGAATGCTAAAGAGAACACTTTTGTTCCCATCGGTTCTTGGAACGAAGCAGGGTCTATTCGAAGTTTGGACAGAAAAGGTTTCACCCCTACTAAATGCGGTTCCGAAGTTATTGCCAATTCGTGGGACGCGGGTTCTAGAAAAGCAAAATTTGTATTTGCCGAGAGAGAAAATGGAACGCGAATTATCAAGCTAGTTGACATTGGACAAGGAATGGATTTTTATGATTTGCGAAATATGTTTGATATTTATCGTTCGAACAATGACGGTAAGCAGAGCATGGGAGTATCAGGGTTGGGAGGAAAAGAGGCGAGCTATATTTTATCAAAAAAACGAAATGTTGCTTCTACAGTTTGTTATTACACAAAAAAACGCGACAACCCTTATTACAAAGCAATTGTGCCATGGGGCGAAATTTTCGAGAAGCTTGAATTCAAAGGCAAAATTAAGGTGGAGCACATGATTGAAACAGAAATAGCTAAATTTTGTAAAGATAGAGAAGAGGAATATTGTGACCATGGCACCACTATTGAGTGGGATTATTCGCCGGAATTTCGTGAATTACTGGACATCGAATTTTACGACAGTTTGCGGAAAACAAATGTGGCGTTCAAAGATCGGTGGGATGTGATTTTCGGTCTCACCGGCATGCAAATTTTGCTGGATAAAAGCGACGGACGTCCTCCTGTAGATTTGAAATTGTACAATTACTTTAGCGGTGAGGACAATGAATATTACATCGAAAAAAGAGAATATACTATTGAACATTACCAAGATCAGGAGAAGCAAGACCATTTTGTCATCTCACAAAACGGGAACTTGGTCGAGTTTGCGCGGACAAAAAGAGGTGTAAATAAAACATTGACCCCTTGCAACCCGTTGCGTTCTGGATGGAATTTGGTTGCAGAATACACCGTGTATTTAGGTCTAAGAAAAAATAAAGTACTGTTTGATGAACAGTGCCCTCGCATGCCTAATAGCGCCAGTCTGTTTTTGTGCGATTACGACAGCAAGTTCTTCAGTGAAGAAGGACAGCGCGACACCATTCGCGAAGAGTTGTCCAAAGTGGGAGTATTTCGTAACGAACAATTCATTACTAATTTTCATTTGGAAGGCATTAAAGCCGGATCTGCACGAGCAAATTGGCAATCCGCATTAAAAATATTTCACATGCGTTGTGAAGTGAGATACGCAACACTGTCGTCACAAGATAATGCGGCAGACATTGCTATGGGCATTCAAGAAAATAAAAATCAAAATCAAGACGCATTTCCTCTTCCTTTTGTGCGCTTAGTTTCTCATTTGAAAGGAGAATTTTACAATGAAATTGTGCAGCATTTCAAGGATGTGTGCGAGGCAAGCAAACACAAGAGTAAGCCTTTACCAAAGCTTTCGCCCAGTATTCCTTTAGATTCCGATTCGGAAAGTGAATCAAGTGAATCTTCTTGCTCTAATGATGATGATTTATCTGTGTCGTCTAGCGAGACGGAGAAAACTGATGAGCCTGCAATTACGAGACCTGTTTCGGAACCTCTTTTACAGCCTGTTTCGGAACCCGAACCAAATTATCGCGAAATGCTTATGCATACAGTAAGTGCAATTGTGGAACATGGCGACGACAGGTTCATTCAAGAAATTTTGCGTTTTATTTCCACCTTTGAAAAAGGTGGATCCAAAGGTTGAGTGGAGTCAATTTTTGGTTCAACCTTTTCCAAAGGTTGAGTGGATCCAAAGGTTGAATGGAGTCAAATTTTGGTTCAACCTTTTCCAAAGGTTGAGTGGATCCAACCCCTTAATTTCGATTCTAACTTTATTTTATATACCAAATATATGTCATTAAGGAAATTGAATGAAGCCGAAAATTCAAAAAGAAGTATTGATTTAGCCAGATTTGAACGACAGCGTGAATTTAGAAGACAAAAAAAAGATTTAGTTCATGATATACAAAACACATTAGAAAATGGTGATTACACAACCGAAGATATATTAGCATTAAATCGACGCATTGATTTATTAACAGAAGAAAATAAACAAACTGAATCTGGTGAAAATCATCGTGATAGTGATAGTGATCTCGAACGCAGGAAAGGCCGCCTTTTTTTTGAAGTATTTAGACCATATTCAGATGCAATAAGAAGAGAAATTGATATAATTCAGACATCATTAGGAGATAGAGTTACACCAGTCCAGCGCGAACAAATACTTCAAACACCTGAAATACTTCACGCAAGACAAAAATTGAAAAGATTGCTTCTTTTGAATCTCCCCACACGACATTTTCATGATGTTGCTGCACACAATGAATATCAAATTAGATTATTAGCAGAAAGATACGATTTAAATAATGTGTTGGGTGGAAAAAAAAAGCAGAGTAAAACGAAAAGAAAAGGGAACACAATAATCAAAAGAAGAAATAATAGAAATAAAAGAAATAAATCTAATAAACCGAATAAAAAATAAATTCAAAATATTGTGCGCACACTCATAATGATTTTTTGCACATTATTATAAAAATATAATAATATATTAGAATGAGTTATCAAGATTTAATACCACTAGTTTTGACTGAAATTATCGGCGATTTTGGATTTAAACAATTTGCAAATACAGGAGGATTAACCAATTTTGCAACAGGAATTGCCGGTTACATTGGTGTAATTTATTTTTTAATTCGTTCATTACAAGGTTCAAGTGTATTATTAGTGAATGCTGTTTGGGATGGCATCAGTGCTCTTATAGAAAGTATCGCGGCATTTATTTTTTTAGGAGAACGATTGGATGAACCAATCAAATATGTAGGGATCGTCTTTATTATTATTGGGTTAATCTGTGTGAAAGTTCCATTACGACGAGTCCAAAAATTTATTTTTCCAAAAGTGTAAAAAAAATGTATAATTAATTACAATGCAATTTACATAATAGAAACAGTATATAAATACAAATACAAATACAAATACAAATACAAATGCAAATACAAGATCATTTTTATGTTAGATTTTTGATTCCTTGAATTGGTAGTTGAACAAATTGTCGCGTTCTTCCAATTGGTCAAACTCCATTTCCCCTTCTTCCAATAACCGCGCAATACGGTTTGGGTGCATAGCAATGGCTGCCGCTTGACGCATGATGTCCTCTCGAATTTGGCGGAAATTGTTAAGCCTATGGGACCTCCAAATAAAGTCTTGCATAAGTGCTCCATTGGTTTGATCTATGTCCAACCATTTCGACTGCACAACATCTAACCATCTCAATGGCACATTGTGCGATGTATCGATTGCGTTGGAATATATTTTAATTTCTTCAGGAGTAAAGAATCCTTTGATAATGGGAAGTGTCATGAACTTGAGATTGAGCGGCAGCTTCGGAATGTGTATGAGATTGGGACAAAGCAGCCCGACACGGATTAGTTTTGTAAGGTTTGACAAATCAGGCAACTCGCGAATTTTGATGCAGTTGTGCAGGTGAAGATGTTCTAGTTGTGTCATCCCACCAAGAAGCGAAACATCCGCCAATCCAGTTTTGCTCAAGGCCAAATATGTGACTGTTTTCGGAATACGTTCCATACCAGAAGTCAGGAGACTGTGTCCGTAAAGATGAAGAGTCTCGACTCCGCTAAGGGCTGACAAATCAGGCACTACTGTTACAGAATATTTTGTTAAAAAGTTATATTCTAGTGTCATAATAATGTATTTTTCGGACGGTTTCAGTGAGGCAACGTATGCCGCAGCCATATTGTTGCCGTTTCCGCTGACATCGGGATCCAGTTTTTGCAACAATTCTAAAGAGAGACGCAATTTTGCAAGATCTTTCTCGCACGTAACAAGACGTTTGACATGAAAATCTATTGTTCTATGTGAAACTAATGTTGGAATTGAATTTTTGTGGAAATTGACCAAGCATTCGGCTTCTCTTATTTTTACTTGTAATCTTTCTATTTTGCAATGAATGCGATTAATGAACGCGTGGTATGGAGAGCAAGACATGATTGTAGATTTTGAAATAAATAAATAGCTTTGAAGGCACAGTTGGAGAATATGTGCATTCAAAAAGAAGATGAAAAAGGGTTTCAATTTTTTCCACCTTTGAGAAAGGTGGAGCCAAATCAACATTTAGAAAAAGTTCAAAGGAGCTGGCATAGCTGAACCAAAATTTGGCTCTACCTTTTCTAAAGGTAGAAAAGGTGGAAATTAAACGCGGCGCAATTGCATTTTTTTGAATGTTGGAGAAACGCGCTGGATGTTGAAGAGAGAATTGGTGTATTGATTTACGGTGCTTGCACTTCCATAATAGGTAGGAGCTCCATATCCAAGAGGAGTCAACTTGCGAAAACTATATGCGCGCACATCGTTGTGAAATCCCGAACGTTGTTTGCTGCTAATCATTTATATATATAATAATAATATTATATTTTTTTAGGGGAACCAAGAATCCGCAACACCAGTCCCTTTGGCCCTAAGACCCCCTCCTTTTCATATGAATGTATTTTCTCTCTTCCTTCCTTTTATCTTACAATTTTCTCATTTCAAACGCCGTTTATTTTATGAAATTAAACAACTTTTGTATAAAGAAAAATGGAAAATTTTTATCAATTAATTCATCTTCATTAACCGTTCCAAACCATATTGCTACAAAAAAAGGAAAATAACAAAAGAACATTTATCAAACTACTTGAAACATAGTTATAAAATATATAAGTAATAATTATGGTTTTGTCTCATTTTTCTTTTCGGTCGGTGTAATACAAAAGTATTAACGTAGTTATATATTACGTAATGAATAATTATTTTTATCTTAGTATATAATAATATATAAAAAATGACGATAGTTTTAAACTCGAATAGCAGCAATTATGAAATTGATGATTATAAATTAAATATGTATGAAAATGTTGAATCATATAGTTATACCCTTTGTGTTTCTGAATTGCGATTAGAATTTAATAATAATGATGACATTGAAACATCTAATAAAGAATATTATTATATATTTGATGGTCCGGGTGAAGATGCATTTGCACATTGGATTTATGAGAGTTTTATATTTATTCCTATATTTTTAAAAATAAGAGACAAATTTCCCAATATAAATATTTTAACAAAAAATACAAAAAAATATGTTAATAATTTTTTTAATTTTTTTAACATTGAAAATAATATTAAAAATAATATTGAGAATTTAAATAACATTTGTTTTTTTTCTCCAATTGTCTCATTAAATGATCATAATATAAATAAAGAGTTTTTTATAAAGCATATTGACTTATTTTGTGATAATATAAATAAAAATATAAATAAAAATATAAATAAAGATATAAATATTTATAATAATGAAAATATTGTATTTTTACCAAGAAATGATAAAGATAATTATAAATGTAATGACAGAACTAATTTAGGAAATAATGATATTTGTAATAACATTCAAAATATTGGAGGAACCGTAATAAATACATACGAATTGAATAATATTGAATTGCAATTTAGTAAAATAAATAGCTGTAATACTATAATTTTAGATTTTGGTTCTTCTTTATTGGTGAATGGTATTTTTTTAAATAATAAAAAAATAATTGTTTTAGATAATTTTGGACTTTCTTATCAAATATCTAATTTTGTATCTATAAACATATTATATAATTACATCGCAAAAAAAAATAATGTATTTTTTGTAAAACCCTCTAGAGATAATATTATCGATTTTAATGATATAAAAATACATTTATGATTTATTAATAAATTTATAATTCATTTATATATTTTTCGTTTAATGATTAATATAAAATTATTACACATAATATATACAATATATATATATATATGATATACATATATGGAGATAGTCACGCATTTTTTAGTTTTAAAAATTTAAAATTAGATCATAAAAGTTTTCATAGGTTCTCTGTAACAATGTTTCGCATATGTAGAGATAATATTGTTATAAATTTTGATAAAGATATTATAGAGAAAGATGATATAATTGTTTTATCATATGGTGAAGTGGATTGTAGATGTCATGTACAAAGACAGATAAATTTGGGTATAAATGAAGACGATGTAATTAATAATTTAGTTACTAATTATTTCAAAACAATAAAAAATAATACTGAAAATATAAATGCAAAAATAATAATCGTTGGTGTTATACCGCCAATTAAACAATGTGAGCATGAAATAATACATGGACCAATAAGACATGAGTTTCCATTTGTGGGAAGCGATGAAGATAGAGTCAGATATACTAATAAGTTAAATAAATTATTAGAAGAATTCTCAATTATTAATAATTATAATTATTTCAATCCATATTCTTATTATGAAAGACCAGACGGTACATTAAAATTTGAATTATCCGATACAATATGCCATTTGAAGGATAATTCATTTTTCTTAGAAAAATTTATTGAATTATATACAAAAATCAGCGTTTAAAATGTAAAAAGTGCAAGTTTCAAATGTCTTCCATTTCCTTCAGTCTGTTTTAAATATTGAAGGAAATTCTACAAATAAATTTTTTCACAGGCGATGTATTATTTTTTTGGCATTGATCAAATGGGATAATCGAGTCTTCCCTTAGTCCAAAAAAATCAAGTAGTTCGGATGGATAATATTGGGTGATGTCTGATTCTATTTTATATCCATTTGCTTTCAGATAATCAAATATTACAGTTACTTCTCCTTCTTTTACAACAGATCTTGAATAGAGTGGGTGACAAATTATATAGGTAGGTGGTGCCATTCTCGATTTTGAAGATGTGTGCAAGAAAACCAAAGAACTTAAAGGTCCATCAGGCAACACATCAATTGTTAGAATATTTGAAAAATGATCAACTGTTTCAATATATAAATTGTATGTTTTCATGTCAATATAAATATAGTTTGTGAAAATATTTATATTGTTTTGCACAATATAGTGTTACTTTCTCTCACTGTTTCTTCCTGTGAAACAATTGAATATTAGAGAACAAGAACAAATTTGCAATGTAAGACCATTTGCTTTTACATCTGGTTCTATCTCTACATCGACTTTATTGTCGCCGCTTAGGATATTTAGGTCTTCATCTTTATCCGGATCATTTTTTTTATTGGGATTAGGAATGGGTTCGTTCATATAATTATATAGAGAAAAAAATGGATATAATTATAATTACACTGCATAAAAAGGAAACGCGTTTTTATTTTTATTTTTATTTATATTTATATTTTTGAAAATACGTTAAGCATATTGCATGAAAACTTCCCATTTGTAGTAGACGTTGTCAATGGCCTCGCGCTGGCGGTTAGAGAATTGTTTTCTAAATTCCGCATTGTTGAAGATTCCGTGAAAGGATGAGATGTCAAATTTAGGGCGGGTGGAGCTCCATTCGATGATTCTATCTATTTTTGTCGAGTACTCTTTAATGGAACCATCGATGAAAATGCCGCACTCCATAGTTCCAAGCTGGTTTAAACGCAGTCCTTTGCGCTCGTAATGACCTTTTAAAATACACGGCGGACGAGAGTTTGCAACTAATTTCTTTTCAGAAGATTGTACTTTTTTTCTGGTAGGGCGTTCAACTCTTGTCGAAATTTTTATTTTTTCTTCATTGTAAGCTGGTTTCAAGCAAGAACAAAATTTAAACATGGATGTTTGTTTCAGGGCGCCACTCGCAGCCATGGTTGTTGTGTGGTTCGACCAATAAATTTATACAATTGTAAGTGGATTAAGAGAGAAGATGTGAAAGTATTTCAATTTTTTCCACCTTTGAGAAAGGTGGAGTCAAACATACAATGCACCTTTGAGAAAGGTGGAGCCAAACATACATGCAAAGACACCCGTCCTTCAAGAGAGCCAATTTGTACATTTGAAAAAAGTAGCACATGTTTGGTTCCACCTTTTCAAAGGCGGAAAAATTTATAAAAAATTAGTATAAAAAAATATTGCACACGTTTGGCTCCACCTTTTCAAAGGTGGAAAAAAAAATTGAGAAGTAAAAAAGTAGTAAAAA
>Ga0209086_10002081_pt1 | contig 15860 bp, 11 predicted proteins | sample M_130207_XF_Meta_FD_187312 | JGI IMG/M metagenome (GOLD analysis project Ga0209086, IMG submission 187312) | Freshwater microbial communities from Lake Montjoie, Canada to study carbon cycling - M_130207_XF_MetaG (SPAdes) (version 2) | ecosystem: Environmental > Aquatic > Freshwater > Lake... | reverse complement strand
CGTGTGACATGACCACTTACTCAAACGGACTGCGGACCCGTGACAGTTCAAGTGGTAGTGAGTTCTCCAGTCCGAAGAACTCACTACCACTTTGATCAACGGTCACGGTGCGACTGTGCCATACGTATTTGTGGGCGCGGCACACGCCGAAGACTCTTGCAAGCTCTAGCGTCCCATTTTTTCGCGTAGCCAATCGTTTTTGCGTCGCTCAAGCTCAATGAGCTTTGCAACCGGTCCCTTGCGGGCTGCTCCGGCTTCGCTACGGGAAACACGCGACTGCTGCGCTGCTGAAGCAATACTGCCAATCGACATACTCAGAACAATGGCAAATACAAACAGAAATTTCTGCATCAACGTTCTCCTTTCCAAAAGGGTTTGGAATAGTTCCAGTGCGAAAACTCATACACACGAATAAGCAAATCGGCACCGCACTGTTTGCCCCATCAATAGAAAGTCTCCTCCTTGCGCAAGCCACAGAGATGGCACGACTCTTGCAATCCTCGTTTGACGATTCTTCATGCCCGGAGGAATTTCCCCGATGCTGGTCTTCAAGAATCCGCCTGGCCGAGCGATTCCCAGCGGGAAAATGCATCCGACAATCGCAGTTGAGCGTTTTGAAGACGCGACTTCTCACGAGCCAACACATCGCCGGTCTGTCGATAAAAATCTGGTTGCGCCATGGTGGCGTGGATCTGTGCGATTTCCACTTCGAGCCTCTCAATGACCGCAGGCAGTGCAGCAAGTTCCTGCTGCTCCTTAAAAGAAAGTTTGGGCCTTCTTACCGTTGCAATCGATGCCGGTTGCTTTGTTTTTTCCTGTTCACAGAGTGCTGCTGTGAATTGTTTTGATCGCTGTCGAATCCAATCATCGTAGCCGCCTACGTATTCCTTCACCGTTGAATCGCCATCCGGATCAAAGACGATTGTGCTTGTAACAACGTTGTTGAGAAACGCTCGGTCGTGACTCACCAGCAACACCGTGCCGGAATAATCAACGAGTCGCTCTTCGAGTAATTCGAGCGTTTCGGAGTCGAGGTCATTCGTCGGCTCATCAAGTACGATCACATTGGCTGGCTTCGCAAACAGGCGGGCGAGTAAGACACGATTGCGTTCACCGCCCGAGAGAAATCGAACGAGAGTCCGTGCTCGTTCTGGGCTGAAGAGGAAGTCCTGCATATAACCGATAATGTGCCGAGTCTGATCCCCAAAAGAGATTGTCTGGTAACCATCGCCGACATTCTCTAAAGCGCTTTTGTCGTCATCAAGTTGTTCTCGCAATTGATCGAAGTACGCAATTTGAAGGTTGGTTCCCAATCGCACTTTTCCTTCGGTCGGTGCAAGTTTTCCGAGAAGAATTCTCAGAAGCGTTGTCTTCCCCGCGCCATTGGGACCAATGATGCCTATTTTGTCGCCACGCATCACTGTGGTTGAAAAATCTCGCAGGATCGTGCGAGATTCATACTGAAAAGAGACTTTTTCTACGGCCGCGACGAGCGCGCCGCTGCGCTGCGCTTCCTGAATTTGCAGTTGTACTTTTCCATCTGCATTTCGTCGGTCACCCCGCACCGTTCGCATCTGTTCCAAGGCTCGCACTCGCCCTTCATTTCTCGTACGACGAGCTTTGATACCGGTGCGAATCCAAATTTCTTCCTGTGCTAACTTTTTGTCAAAGAGGGCGTTTTGTTTTTCCTCGGCAGCAAGTGCTCCTTCTTTGCGCAGAAGAAATGTGTCGTAATCGCACGACCAATCGAAGATTCTACCGCGGTCGATTTCTAAAATACGACTGGCGAGCGCCCGCAGAAACATACGATCGTGCGTGACGAACATGAGCGTTCCGTCCCAACGGCCCAAAAACTCTTCGAGCCATGTCACTGCATCAATGTCTAAATGATTCGTCGGTTCGTCGAGCAAGAGAAGATCTGGAGACCCAACAAGCGCGCGTGCCAATAATGCTCGACGCTTCATGCCGCTGGAGAGCGTTTCAAAAGCCAGTTCACCGTCAAGATTCATACGCGACAAAATTTGATCGACCGCATTCTCCCGTTTCCACTGGGACTCCTGAGCCTCGTGCGAATCGTCTGGGAAACCAAGGGCCACAATATCACGAACGATACCTGTGAGATCCTGTGGAACATCCTGCTGAAGGAGCGCCACCGTTGCTCGTGGTGCAATCGTTACTTCGCCTTGATCCGGCCGCACAGCACCCGAGAGAATGCGCATCAGCGAGGTTTTTCCAGCACCATTTCGACCGAGAAGGCCTATTCGCTGTCCAGATTCAATATGACAGCTCACTCCATCCAAGAGCGCCGGACCGCGAAACCTTAAATGCACGTCTCGAAAAGTAACTAGTGGCATGAAAAATCGTTCACTTACTCAACAGGAATCGTCGGAACAAGAAACAACTCAAAAGCGATAACAAAAAAAACTCGGCAACGAAAGCATCAACCTTGAAAGCGGCACACTCATCCAGATCGCACCCAATCACTTGCGCCGCTTTCCAAGTGCTTTGGCCAGAGCAATCGCCATGTCGGCGGGGCTTTCGGCAATCTCAATGCCAGCACTGCGTAGCGCATCGAGCTTAGCCTCTGCCGTGCCTTTGCCACCCGAGATGATCGCGCCTGCATGGCCCATGCGTTTTCCAGGTGGTGCCGTCCGGCCTGCGATAAACGCCGCGACCGGCTTCGTGACATGATCCTTCACAAATGCGGCTGCTTCTTCTTCAGCGCTTCCGCCGATTTCGCCCATCATCAAAATGGCATGCGTCTCAGGATCTTCTTCAAACATTTGGAGAAGATCGACGAAGCTCGTACCCACCAGCGGATCACCACCGAGTCCTACACACGTGCTTTGCCCATGTCCAAGCTGTGTTAATTGCCACACGGCTTCATAGGTCAGTGTGCCCGAGCGACTCATAACACCAACGTGTCCGGGTGCGTGAATATAGCCTGGCATGATTCCAATTTTGCATTCAGCGGGCGTAATAATTCCGGGACAGTTTGGCCCGATTAAACGACTCTTTGAGGCATGCACGACTGGCATCACGCGCGCCATGTCGAGCACAGGGATTCCCTCGGTTATCGCAACCACAAGTTCAATTCCAGCATTCACTGCTTCAAGAATCGCATCGGCGGCATAAGCAGGTGGCACGAAGATCATGGTGGCATTAGCACCGGTGGCCGTCACTGCTTCTAAAACCGTATCGAACACCGGCAACTCAGCAACGCTCTCCCCGCCTTTGCCAGGCGTGACGCCACCAACCATGCGAGTGCCGTATTCAAGACAACCTCGGGTGTGGAATTCGCCGACTTTGCCAGTGATTCCCTGACAGATAACGCGTGTATCACGATTGACCAAAATGCTCATACTTACTCAAAAATAAAGGAAAACGGTTTGGAAAACACTCAGACTACAGCCTTTGCGGCCGCGACAACTTTCTTGGCGGCATCGGTCAACCCATCCGCAGTGATAATGCTCGTGCCACTGTTGGCAAGAATTTTTTTGCCTTCTTCAACCTCTGTGCCTTCGAGTCTTACGACAAGCGGCACGGTAAAACCAATCGATCGAGACGCTTCGACGACCGCCGTGGCAATGGTCGTGCATCGCATGATGCCACCAAAAATATTAACGAGGATCGCCTTCACGTGTTTGTCGGAAAGAATGATTTTAAAGGCTTCTGTAACCTGTTCGACATTGGCACCACCGCCGACGTCCAGAAAGTTGGCAGGTTCGCCGCCGTGATACTTCACAAGATCCATCGTGCTCATGGCTAATCCGGCACCGTTGACCAAACAGCCGATGTTTCCCGAGAGCTTCACGTAGGAGAGTCCGGCTGCGGAAGCAAGCGTTTCTGCTGGTTCTTCTTCAGCCTCATCTCGGAGAGACGCGATATTCTTATGCCGAAACAAAGCGCTGTCATCAAACGTCATCTTGGCATCGAGCGCAATAAATTCCCCTTCTTTGGTCAGCACGAGTGGATTGATTTCAAGCAAAGAAGCGTCGAGTGACACAAAGGCGTGGCAGAGCTTCCGAAAAAATGCATCCGCGTTTCGCCACGTGGATGCAGGCAAGAGTAGTTTCGAGGCAAGCACGCGAGTCTGAAACGAAGCCAAACCTCGATCGGGATCAAACGGCTCGCTCACGATCAGTTCTGGTGTCTTTTCAGCAACCTGTTCGATGTCTACGCCGCCTGCGGTGCTGGCAATAAGAACGGGTGATCCGACGCGTCGATCAACAAGAACGGCACAATAAAGCTCTCGATCAATTGCGCAGCCACTTTCAACAAAGACCTTTCGCACCACTTGCCCCTCGGGGCCGGTTTGAATTGTGACAAGCGTATTGCCCAACAACCCCGTTGCTATTCGAGCGGCATCGTCTGCGTTCTTGGCCAACTCAACGCCGTGTTGGCTCGATCCCTTGATCGTCCCTTTGCCTCGTCCGCCGGCATGGATTTGAGCCTTGATCGCACACACCGACGTGCCAAGTTCTTTGTAGGCTGCCACAGCTTCCTGTGGCGTTTGCACAACCCTGCCGGCAAGCACCGGTACACCAGCGGCCCGCAGGAGATCTTTTGCCTGATATTCGTGAATTTTCATGGGAAGTCTTTTTCTGGCTGAAACTCGGGGCTTTGTCTCTCTCCGGGCCGACACTATAGGCACGAATCGAAGCCACTTCCAAGCTGACAGAGCAAGCTGGCGGGCTAGAGGGTAAAGTCGTCGATTGAGTTCCCCGACCGCATCCACAGGCTCTTGCTGTATTGTGGCATTCAAAGCAAACAAGAGCCTGCGCAAAAAGAACTTTTATACGCCCGAAGTGCTCTGGAAAAATCCTTGCTCGTAAAGATCCAAAGCTCTTCGCGCATTTTTTTGTGAAAACGTCGAAATGGCTGGATGGTCGCTGCGAGCAATTCAATTTAAAAAAATCATACTCGCATCGTAGGTGCTCCATCACTCGTATTTTAGAAAAATATCGCGTGAACAGTTTTTTTGAAGTTGAAAACGCTCTTCGAACACTCCGCGGCAGACCTAGACAAATGCTCAGATTTTTATAGAGTCACAACTTCAATATTTCCCGTGGGAGTCGTGGATGATTTCGTTTCGTTTTAAACATGTCTGCCTCGAGTCACTGGGAGTCCATTTTCCAACGACCGCATTAAGTTCAACCGAGATCGAGAGTCGATTGACTCCTGTCTATGAACGGCTGCGTGTCCCCTTTGGAACGCTTGAGCGAGTAAGCGCTGTCAAAACCCGTTTTATGTGGGATACCTCGGTCACGCCGAGTTCGGTTGCAACGATCGCCTCGCGGGAGGCGCTTGAAAAATCTGGCCTCACGGCCGATCAGCTTGGGGCGGTGATCAATTGTTCGGTGTCACGAGATTTTTTTGAACCGGCAACAGCCTGCCTCGTTCACAACAATCTGGGCGTTCCCGAGAGTTCGCTGGCGCTGGATATCACGAATGCCTGCATTGGTTTTAGCGATGGCCTGATCATGATGAGCCACTTGATCGAGGCCGGCACCATCAAAGCCGGATTAATCTGCTCGGGTGAAAACATTTCGAAAGTCGTTCACACCACACTTGCCGAACTGCTTCGCAATCCAGAGATTTCCCGCGAGCAACTTCTCCAAATGCTTCCCACTTTAACGCTCGGATGCGGAGCGGCGGCCGCAGTGCTTTGCCATGAGAGCATTTCAACATCGAAACATCGAATTCTTGGCGGCGTTGCACGGTCTGCAACGCAGCATCACATGCTCTGTATTGGCAACGGAGACTTCAGCGTCGGGCAGGGGGAAGAGATCGCACCGATCATGACTTCTGATTCATCGGCGCTGATGGCGGCGGCTGCCAAACTTGGCGGCCGAACCTTTCTCGACGCCTCTGAAACGCTTGGCTGGACGAAAGAGAGCGTCGACCATGTGTTTTGTCACCAGGTTGGCCGACAGGTGAACGAAGGCTTTTATCGGGAAATGGGGCTCGACTTCGCAAAAGAATTTACGATCTATCAAAAGTACGGCAACATGGTTTCAGCCGCTGTTCCAGCGGCGCTTGCCATTGGCTGTGAAGAGAAGAAGATTCAGCACGGTCAGAAGGTGCTTCTCACCGCGTTCGGGAGTGGCCTGAACTCCCGGTTCATCGGGCTTGAGTGGTAACTGCTTTTTCAGGTGTTCAACCGTGCTTTCGGGATTCTCACTTGAGAAGGTCTTCCCGTTCCAGCGGAACTTCGTAACCATCGGTGGTTACCAGATGCACTACGTGGACGAAGGTCCAACCCACGGCACTCCTCCGGTAATCGTCTGCCTCCATGGAAATCCCACTTGGAGTTTCTATTTCCGAGAGCTGATCCGCGACTTGCGCCGCGACTTTCGTGTGATTGCCCCAGACTACATAGGCTGCGGTCTCTCCGATCATCCGTCCAATCGCCACTATCGAGCCACTGAGAGAATCGATCAGGTCGAGGATCTTTTGCGTCAGCTTGGAGTCAATCGGTATTCACTCGTGATGCACGACTGGGGTGGCCCCATCGGAACCGGCTTAGCGGTGCGTAGCATCAAATCGATAGAGCGAATGGTCTACTTCAATACCACGCTCACCGAAATAGAGAGCCTGCCCAAGATCATTCGTCGGGCCGCACGTCCGATCATCGGGAAATTTCTGACGAAAACGACAATGCGTTTTCTGAAACTCACAACCGATTTCGGCGTTGTGCGATCGCTGCCTCGTGCGATCAAAGAGGGCTACTACGCGCCCTATCAAACCATCGCACGTCGTACTGCGATCTGGGATTTTGTTCAGGACATCCCGTTTGACAAAAAGCATCCAAGCTATGCCAGCATGCTCGAAATTGAGGCGCAGTTTCCAGATCTTCGGGCGGTGCCAGTGCAAATCATCTGGGGCTTGCGCGATCCGTGTTTTCACCTTGAAATGCTGAGTAAAATTGCCTCCCATTTTCCGCACGCACGGATTCTGGAGATTCCACGAGCCTCGCATCTGGTGCTCGAAGATGCGCCCGAACTGGCGATTGCTACCGTGCGTGAATTTTTCTCTTCGACGAGCAAGCCGCTGGCTTCCGCGCCGCATCGTTTTTCAGTTGCATCGGCAGATGCAGGGCACGAACAACCCGCGTCGCGCGGACTGTATGGTTCATTTCGCGAGGCGAGTGTCACCGTGCCTCGCGCGCCGGCTGTTACGCTTGCGACGTTTAAAAAGCCCGGTGATCGGCCACACTATAAGTCGACCACGTTCGAATCGCTTTCCACGCTGATCACTCGCTATGAGCGCGGATTGACCGCTTACGGACTTTCCCCGTACGACCGCGTGATCTTATTGGTGCAACCCGGCGTGGAATTTCTTGCTCTGAGCTACGCCGTGATGGGCCGTGGCGCAGTACCGGTTTTCATCGATCCAGGCATTGGCGTTGCCAATATTCTCAAGTGCATGAAAGATGCCGAGCCGAGTGGATTTCTGGGAGTGCCCCGCGCGCACCTGCTGCGATTCAAGGCGCGAGCGATGTTTGCGGCGATGAAATTTCGAATTGTGGCAACACCGCTCTTTGTGCCGGGGGTTACAACGCTCTGGAACCTCAAGCGTTTTCCAATCACGCCGCCCCCCGAAGTGCTGCGCCATCCCGATGACGAGGCTGTTATCGCCTTTACGTCAGGGGCGACTGGCGTGCCAAAAGGAGTGGTCTTCACCAATCAGATGGTGGAAGAACAGTTGAAGATATTTTCTGAGCAGTTTGGCTTTCGAGCCACAGAACAAGATTGTCCGCTGCTTCCTGTGTTTAGTCTCTTTACTGTGGCGCTCGGCGTGGGAAGTGTTTTTCCACCGATGAATCCAGGAAAGCCACTGTCGATACGCCCCGATCACATCACCAGAATTCTGAACGATTTGGGAATTCAAAGTTCCTTTGGGTCGCCCACGCTCTGGACGAAAATCGGCGAATATTGCCGCAGCAGCGGGGCATCGTTGCCGTCTCTCAAACGCGTATTCATGGCCGGCGCTCCGGTGCCGATTCAAACGGTCGAACTCTTGCGAGCGGTGATGCCTGCCGGAGAAACCTTCACACCCTATGGTGCCACCGAGGCATTGCCCGTCACCCTCATTTCCGGAACCGATCTCACTGGCATCGTGCCTGTGCCGGCGACGAGCGGCGAGCAAGGCACGCTCGTTGGGAAACCGGTCAGTGGAGTTCAGATTGTCATCGCGGTTCCCAGCCAGCCGCCGTGCCAACAGTTTTCCGAGCTTTCGATCTATCCACCACTGGTCGTTGGCGACATTGTGGTGAGCGGTGGCAACGTGAGCAAAACCTACATCAATCGTGACGAGAGCAATCGTGCCAGCAAGGTGATCGATGGGGATCGCATCTGGCACCGCATGGGAGACTGTGGCTATCTCGACCATGCGGGACATCTTTATTTTTGCGGACGACGCTCCGATGCGTTGACCACTCCACGAGGCACGCTGTACAGCGTTCCGGTGGAAACTATTTTCAATGCCCACCCGCACGTCCGACGCACGGCGCTCATGAAAATATCAGCTGGGAAAGAACCGGCGCTTGTCGTTGAACCCTTTCCGCACGTCTGGCCAAAGAACAAAGCCGCCAAGCGTGATTTTGCAGAAGCCCTGCGCGCGATCGGACGGGGCGATCCCATTACGGCGGGGATTACAAAGTTTTTCTTCCACCGTTCGTTCCCAGTCGATGTCCGTCACAATGCAAAGATTTTTCGCGACTCGCTTTCACTGTGGGCGGAAACCCAGCAGGCGATCTACGTTCAGGATACTCCTTCGGAGTCGGCTGGATGAAATGCGTTGTCACCGGTGGTGGTGGATTTGTGGGCAGCGCCCTGTGCAGCGCGCTTGTGCGCGAAGGACATTCGGTCGTTGCGATTGGACGTCGAGAGGCTCCGGCCCTGAAGGCCTTGGGCGTGCAGACGGTGCAGCACGATCTGGCCACCGCACCGGAAGCCCTGGCAACACTCTGCGCTGATGCTGCCGTCGTCTTTCACACCGCGGCGCACGTTGCGATGTGGGGCCGCTACGAAGAATTTCTTAGGGGTAATATTCTTGCGACTCGGCATTGTATTGCTGCATGTCGTGCGGCGCGAGTGCCCGTGCTGATCTACACGAGTTCGCCCGCGGTGATTGCTGACGGCAGCCATCTGCGTGGAGTCGATGAAACGTATCCCTATCCACGGCACTACAACGCTCATTACCCCGCCACCAAGGCTGTTGCAGAGCGGGAAGTGTTGCAGGCCAATGGCTCGGAGCTCACAACCGCTGCGATACGACCGCATCTTATCTTTGGGCCTGGTGACACAAATCTTGTTCCGACGATTCTCAAGCGAGCAAAAGCAGGCCGGTTGGTGCGGGTTGGAAATGGCACAAACCGAGTCGATCTGACATTTATCGACGACTGCGTTGCGGCGCATCTCGCAGCCTGGCGTACCGCACAGACTCACGTAAAAACAATCGGCGGAAAGGCATTTTTTATCAGTCAGGATGATCCAACGCTTCTTTGGAAATGGATTGATCACGTCTTATCGCTGCACCGGCTTCCTCCGGTGACCCGTTCGCTTCCAACTGGTGTGGCACGCGGGGCCGCTTTTGCAATCGAAGGGGTCTGGTCTTTGTTGGGGTTGCGATCGGATCCACCGTTGACCAGATTTCTGGCATCGGAAATGTCGACGGATCATTTTTTCTCAATTGCGCGTGCACGTTCTGTACTTGGTTACCAGCCGCAGTATTCTGTGATGGAAGCGACCGAACGAACTTTCACATCGCTTCGGTAACGCCGACAAAGATGCGTTTAGAGAAACTCTTTCAAACGTCTGATCACTTGAGTGGCGGCAAGCCGTGTGTGGTACGACAACAATTCAAGGCCACCCATGCCGAGGGCATGCGTCGAAACAGCTTCGTGAACTGCGATGTGCTGACGCCCAAGGTGCCTGCTACACGTGCCATTTCCCAGTTCGCCACATGCAACTGGTTCAACGCTTCGGCAACAAGGGCTGGATAGTCGTCGTGATCGACAGACACTTTTAATTGTCTGGCATGGGTTCTGGCCTGCCAGAGCCGTGTTGGCTCAAGAGACTCTGGCATTGTGCGGATTTCCAAGGCCAGACGCAGACGCAGACGCTTCAAGGCCACGCGGTGATTTTCAGATTGCGACCGTCGCTCCGAAGCCTCTGCAGAGCACCCACTGGGACGATGCAATAAGATCACCGCTGTTTGCACTTTGTTCCGGTGCTGACCTCCGGGACCACTGCGACGGGTGTGGGTTGTATCGCAGTCTGAGAGTAACACTTCTGCTGGCAAGGCGGCGGGGTGCATTGTATGAGAATACAAAAAGAACTGGTCGATCTTCTCTCGGACGGACTGTTCAAAATAAAAAAAAGACCGGGGGGACGTTTTTAGGCATCCCTCCGGTCTTTGTTAAAAATCATGTCATCGGAATTTAGTACCGGCCACGGCCGCCGCCGCCGCCGCCACCACCGCCGCCGTAACCACCACGACCGCCACCGCCACCGCCACCGCTTTCACGAGGCTTGGCTTCGTTGACCGTCAGAGCCCGACCGTCGTATTCCTTTTCGTTCATCGCACTGATCGCCTTTTGAGCGGCATCCTCCGCTTGCATTTCGACAAAGCCGAAGCCCTTGCTTCGACCCGTGTCGCGATCTTGAATAACCTGTGCGCTGACGACCGTGCCAAACTCTGCGAACAGTTGTTCCAGAGTTTCATTTGTCACGCTATAAGCGAGGTTCCCGACGTAAAGTTTCTTACCCATTGCAACAACTCCTACCTGCGACCCAAACATGCTTTCGGGGTCGCGACGAAAGGGACCACAAGTGGCGATCCGTCAGGCGGTAAAGGCGAGAACAGGGAGCAGCGGCAAGAGCATTGACTAACCGAGCTACAAATAACGTCGTCCGAACCAACCGCCAAAACTATAGCAGGTTATTCGGCTCCAAACATCCAGACTTCGGACTGCCATGTTTTTTGCGTTTAGCCCTCAATGAAAGCCGTTTTTTCGCTTTGTAGGCTTGAAATTTGTGATATTCCAAAATCGTCGTTCGCGCCATGTGGACCGAATAATTTCCGCGATGGCATGACCTCGCAGCATCGATGATTGGTCGTCCAACGCTTTCTCCTGCTCGCAGGCAGCCTCTATAATCGCCTCATGAAACTACTTCTTGGCGGCGCTCTTTTTTTGATTTTGACCTTTGGCACAACGGCTTCTTCTCAAGATTCCATCTCGGTCTGCGGACAGAATTCTGACGTGGCCCAAGGTGTGAAGAAGATCCGTCCAAACGTTTTGTTTATCGCGATCGACGATCAGAACGATTGGATCGGTCATATGGGAGGTCATCCACTTGCAAAGACTCCTCACATGGATGCTGTTGCATCGCGGGGCACAAGTTTCTTGAATGCGCACTGCCAGTCTCCGCTGTGTAATCCATCGCGTAGCAGTGTGTTGTTTGGCTTGCGTCCTACCACTACTGGTATCTATGGCCTCTCACCATCGATTCGATCAATACCAAAATGGCGGGATCGGGTTTCACTTGCCCAGCACTTGAAAGCCAATGATTACAAAACATCGATCACGGGGAAAATATTTCATCAGGGTTTTTCTACAAAAGCAGAACGCGATTCGGAGTTTGATGTCTGGGGTCCTGCTGGAGGCGTCGGCATCAAGCCGGCTGCAAAACTCATTCCGCCAACGTCAATGGGAAATCATCCTGCGATGGACTGGGGCACGTTTCCTCACTCCGACACCGAAAAGGGAGATTTTCAAATCACGACGTGGGCCATCGACGAAATCACAAAAGCGAATCCGGATGACGCGTTCTTTTTGGCGGTCGGTTACTCTCTTCCACATGTACCATGCTACGCAACTCAGCAATGGTTCGATCTCTATCCGGATGACGATTCGGTTCTTCCGCCGATCAATCGCGATGATCGCAACGACACGCCTCGATTCTCGTGGTATCTGCACTGGGATCTTCCCGAGCCACGACTCGCCTGGGTCCAACACAATACTCAGTGGCGAAACCTCGTGAGGTCCTATTTAGCCTGCACGAGTTTTGTCGATGCGCAAATCGGTCGGTTGATCGAAGGACTCAAAACCAGCGGTCGTTTTGACAACACGGTGATTGTGATTTGGGGAGATCATGGGTGGCATTTAGGAGAAAAACTTATTACCGGGAAAAATACCTTATGGGAGGAAAGTACGCGGGTTCCACTCATTTTTTCTGGCCCCGGCATCACAGCCTCTCAGCAATGCAATCAACCGGTGGAACTGCTCGACATCTATCCCACTCTGATCGATCTGTGCAATCTCGACGCGCGCGACGACCTTGAAGGAATCAGTCTGCTTCCACAACTTCGCGATGCCGCAGCGGTGCGTGAACGTCCTGCTATCACGTCACACAATCAAGGAAATCACAGCGTCCGAACCACTCGCTACCGTTATATTCTCTATGCAGACGGTTCTGAGGAGCTCTATGACCATCTCGTTGATCCGCACGAGTGGAACAATATTGCGGCTGAACAATCCTCTGCGGATCTGATCACCTCGCATCAGCGATGGCTTCCACAAATTGATCTGCCTCCGGCGACCGGAAGCGAGCATCGAATTCTTGTGTACGATCGAGTCCGGGATGAGGCCATCTGGGAAGACCGCATCACCATTCTTCGAACGGATCCGATTCCATGACTTTTTCTTGTGCCTCGAAAAAGCTTCTGAGTTGCTGCGCACATGTGCCTCGTCTTTTCCGAATAAGCATCGCTCTAGTGACATTGCTTGGAGCAGTTCATTTGCGGGCTGCCGATTCTGTCGTTCTCGATCGACCCAACGTCATCCTGCTCATCGCTGACGATATGAGCTGGGATGATCTCGGGTGCTCGGGGAGTCGTTGTGCGCGTACACCTAGGATCGATGCGATCGCAGCTACAGGACTCCGGTTCACAAACGCTTTTCTGACAGCAAGCAGTTGCAGTCCAAGCCGGGCAAGCATCATGACAAGTCGCTACCCGCACAATCTCGGCCGAGCGGCGGAACTGCATGAACCAATTCCTGCGCACATTCCATGGCTTGCATCACTCATGCATCAAGCGGGCTACTTCACGGCGCTCGTTGGAAAAAACCATATGACTTCTGAGAAGCCTGGATCGCAGTCTCAAAACTTAAAAGACGAATCTCGTTTTCTGAAGCCATGGAACTTGGTTCTTGCAGGGAACTTGCCCGACAACAGCGGAGGCCACGGACAGTGGGTCGAGACGCTCCGCGACCGACCCAAAGAGAAGCCTTTTTTTGGTTGGTTTGCCTCGTTTGATGCGCATCGTGAATGGGAAGCAGACGATGAGTGGAACGAAGTCCTCTATGGTCCGAAACATCTTCCAGAGGAAATCGATGTTCCTGTATTTCTCGTCGATGATAATCAGACCAGGCAGGATCTTGCCTCCTACCACAATGAAGTAACTCGCTTTGATTATTTCTGCGGTCAAGTGATGGATGAACTTACCCGTCAGAACGTGCTTGAAAACACACTCGTTTTTGTACTGTCAGACAACGGACGTCCATTTCCTCGTTCCAAAACAAGGCTCCACGATTCCGGAATGAAAACCGCTCTCGTTGCAACGTGGCCTCGCGGTATTCCTGGAACGATTCACACCTGCGAAAGCCTTGTGAGTTCAATTGATCTTGCTCCCACTATTTTGGAAGCTGCCGGCGTCTCGCCTCCGAAAACTTTTCAAGGCCTGAGCATGCTTCCTCTTTTTCGAGATCCGCACGCGATTTTTCGAACCGCTGCTTTTTCTGAGCACAACTGGCACGACTATGAGGCACACGGAAGATCTGTTCGCAGCGAGGGCTATCTCTATATTCGAAACTCACGAACGCAGACTCCATGGCAAGGTCCTGCTGACTCTGTTCGATCGAAGTCCCACGCTTCGCTTCGACGCGCACGCGCCAACGCAGAATTGACTCCGGCGCAAGCTGATGTTTTTCGCACTCCTCGACCTGCTGAAGAACTCTATCGCGTGGCCGATGATCCGGATCAGCTGCATTCACTCTCTGGCGATCCTTCTCACACAGATGTTCAACAACGACTTTCACATTTGCTCGATACCTGGATCGAACAGACGGGTGATTCAGTTCCTGAAAATCTTTCTGCGGATCGATTTGACCGCGAGACGGGTCGTTCATTGGGTCGCGACAAACAATCGTTGCCGAGCACAGTCCCCGGTGAGGATCGTCGCGCTTCGCACATTCCCGATTCTGGTCCCCGGTAAATAACAGGCTTTGAAAACAGTCGCGTTGAAATTCTTCGAGCGACCACTTTGACGGAGAAGCGATGGAAAAGTTTTCGTTGATAAACTTCACCTATCGATGGTTGACTCCACTGCAAACTTCGATACTCATATTCTTTTTTCTGCTGGTTCCGCTCGCCGAGTTGCATGCCGCCGAGAGACCGGCGAAGAAACCAAACATTGTCATTCTTTATGCCGACGATATGGGGTATGGGGATCTCGGCGTGCAGAATCCGGAGTCTAAGATTCCCACGCCGCATCTCGATCGACTCGCACATGAAGGCATGCGATTCACAGATGCGCACAGTTCATCGGGTATTTGTAGTCCGAGTCGTTATGCGATCCTGCATGGGCGCTATCACTGGCGAAAGTTTCATGGCATTGTGAACTCTTTTGATCCGCCCATTCTTGACGCCGATCGCGTCACGTTGCCCGAATTGCTAAAGACCAAGGGCTACAAGACAGCCTGCATTGGAAAATGGCATCTCGGCTGGGATTGGAACGCGATCAAAAAGCCGGAGTTCATACCGTCCAAAGAGGATTTGAAGGGGCAGGGCCGGTTTCCGCCTGAGGCCTTTGATTGGAGCAAGCCGATTCCTGGCGGTCCTTTGTCGCACGGATTTGACTTCTACTTTGGCGATGACGTGCCAAACTTTCCTCCCTATGCCTGGATTGAAAATGATCGGGTGATCACCGCTCCGACGGTCTTCCTGCACACGCCGAAATCAACTGCCGAAGGCTCTTGGGAAACGCGTCCCGGTCCGTCAGTAAAGGACTGGGATTTTTGGGCCGTGATGCCAACGCTCACCGAGAAGGCCGTGAAGTGGATCGGCGAACAGAAACAGGAAGAACCGTTTTTTCTCTACTTTCCATTTACCTCACCGCATGCGCCCATCATTGCGACGCCGGAATTTGTGGGCAAATCAAAAGCCAATGGGTACGGTGACTTCGTTGTGCAGACCGACGACACAGTAGGTCGCGTGCTGCAGGCTTTAAAGGAGAATGATTTTGCGGACAATACGCTCGTTATCTTTAGTTCCGACAATGGCCCCGAGCACTACGCCTATGATCGCGTACAGAAATTCAGCCATCGCAGTTCTGGACCATTGCGAGGGCTCAAGCGCGATCTCTGGGAGGGAGGCCATCGCGTGCCTTTCATCGTGCGATGGCCAGGCGTAGTACCTGCCAATAACGTCAACGATGGTCTCATCAGTCAAATTGATCTCTTTGCCACCATCGCTAGCGTTGTCGCTGCGGAGATTCCTGCCGGGTCTGCCGAAGACAGTTTCAATCAACGTTCGCTCATTCAAGGCGAGGCCTCGAGTAGCCGCGACACACTCATCTACAATACCAACGCCAACAGCTACGGCGTTCGTCACGGTGACTGGGTTCTCATCGCTTCAAAAACAGGTGGCGTTACAAAGGTTCCGCCGTGGTTTGACCGGGCCAACGGCTATACCACCAACACGCTCCCCGGCGAACTCTACAACCTCCGCGACGACCTCTCACAAAAGCGCAATCTCTATGCGGTGAATCCCGATAAGGTAAAAGAACTTTCC
>Ga0209086_10002078_pt1 | contig 15881 bp, 16 predicted proteins | sample M_130207_XF_Meta_FD_187312 | JGI IMG/M metagenome (GOLD analysis project Ga0209086, IMG submission 187312) | Freshwater microbial communities from Lake Montjoie, Canada to study carbon cycling - M_130207_XF_MetaG (SPAdes) (version 2) | ecosystem: Environmental > Aquatic > Freshwater > Lake... | reverse complement strand
GCGCTGGAACGGTTGGTTTTTTATTCATCCCTGCCGTGTGGCAGGGCTAAACAAATTGTTCCAGCACTTTTTTCAAAAATCCTGTGGGATGGCTGTGTAAATATTTGAAAAGAAAAAGTGGCACATTCCAGCTCGAAGACGGTAACAGGATTGTGCCATTGGCTTGCATATTTGCGACATCTCTTGCCAAATAAATCGCCTTCCCGTAAGGCTTCGACGTTCAAGCATGGAATGATGCTCCTCTTTGCCTTGATCGTCGCGGGTGACCCAACAAAGACAGAACCCATTTTGCACCTAACCACCGATGGCCGTCATCACGCGGTGCGGCTGGTAGTTCGAGCGGAAAAGGTGCTCTGACGGCTTCTGCACCAGCGTTGCCTTGACCAATTCCAGCAGGGCCAGTTCATCAATCTGCGGCCGCAGGGCCGGTTTCAAGTCTGTCTCCAGATGGTTGCCGAGGCAGGGCCTCAGCTTCCCGTCACACGTCAATCGCAGCTTGTTGCAGCGTTCGCAAAAGTGCAAATCGCTCAACGCGCCGATCAAGCCGACCGTCACACCGCGCCGCTTGAGTCGGTAATATCTTGCCGGACCGAATCCAAACGACTCCGTGAGCGGTTCCGGCTCATCCTCCCGACGCAACAATGCGAGCAATTCGGTGACCGGGAAGAAGTTTTTTTCGCTCAACATTTCTGTCAGGCTCACCGGCATCAATTCGATGAAGCGGATGGCGAGGTCATGTTCCGCCGCAAAATCGAGAAGCCGGAAAACCTGGCTGTCGTTACGCCCGCGCATCAGCACCGTATTTATTTTGACGGACGCGAAACCCAGCTCCTTTACCCGGCGGATGCCTTCCAGGACCGGCCCGACTTCACCTTGCGTGATGGCGCGGTAAACCACCGGGTCAAGTGCGTCGAGACTGATGTTGATGCGGCGCAACCCGGCATCGAACAGCGGCTTTGCCAGCTCCGGCAGACGGGTACCATTGGTCGTCAGGAGAACGGATTCCACGCCCGGGATCGCTATCAGATCACGCATGAATTCCACCAGACCCGGACGGATCAAGGGCTCGCCACCCGTCACGCGAAACCGTTTGAAGCCCAGCGAGGTCGCCGCACGCACGATGGCGAGCAGTTCGGCGTAAGTCAGAATCTCTCGACGCGGCAGCCAGTCCGCGTAATTCTCCGGCAGACAATACAGGCACCGCTCGTTGCAACGATCCGTGATCGAGATGCGCAGGTAATCAACCATGCGCCCGAAGGAATCTGTGCGGCTTGCGTTCATGGATTCTTTTCAGATGCTCGGTGCGGATCTTCCCCGCGCAAATGCGCCAGTACTTCACGTATCGCCGGCGCCAGAATTTCCAGGCACTCCCGCACTGCCGTCGGCTTGCCCGGCAAATTGATGATCAAAGATTTTCCGCGCGTGCCGGCCACCGCCCGCGACAAGATCGCCGTCCGCACTCTGGCAAACGACTGCACCCGCATGATTTCTCCAAAACCCGGCAATTCCTTTTCCAAAACCGCCAGCGTGGCTTCTGGTGTCACATCGCGAGTGGAAATTCCCGTGCCTCCGGTCGTCACAATCAAATCGCATTCCAACTTATCGGCAAATCGTTTCAGTGCCGCCGAAATTAATTCCTTTTCATCCGGCACAATCACCGATTCAAACTGCGCTGAGCTGCCGAGAAACTCGCGCAACACATGTTCAATCTCCGGACCACTCCGGTCTTTGTAAACTCCAGCGCTCGCCCGGTCGCTAATGGTGATACGCCCAATTTTCATTCCTTGATTTTCTGCACGACGCGAATGTCTTCAATCCGCATGGTCTTGTCCACGGCTTTGCACATGTCGTAAAGCGTCAACGCCGCGACGCTCACGCCGGTCAACGCCTCCATCTCCACACCGGTCTGCGCGCAGGTCTCCGCCGCGCAAACAATTTCAATCGACTTCGCCCGCACCTTGAAAGTCACCGCCAGAAAACTCAATCCGAGCGAATGGCACAGCGGAATCAATTCACCCGTCCGCTTGGCCGCCTGGATGCCCGCAATTTGTGCGACCGTCAACACATCGCCCTTCGGCAGTACATTGCGTTTCAAGGCGCGAATTGTGGCGGGCTGACAAATCAATTTGCCAGTCGCCACCGCGCGCCGGCGCCGCACCGGCTTGGCGCCCACATTCACCATGCGTGCCACACCGGCGGCGTTGAAATGGGAAAATGTTTTTTTCATGGTTTCCTTGGATCAGCCACCCAGCATATTGGCCGTTGGCAGAAAATCCAGCTCCGCCTCCGCGTCCAACGGCGCGCAATTCGCCGGCAGGCGAATTAAGGCATTCGCGTCCGCCAGGCATGTGACATCGCCCGAACTGGCCCACGCCAGCGGATGCAGGCGTGGCGAGCCTCCGTTCCAATCCAACCGCGCCGGCCAGAGCGTTTCGCGCGGGCACGCCGCGTCGAACAGCCTCGCCGCCAGCCGGCCGCGCAAAAATGTTGGGACGGCCTGGCCGCTCAATCGCGCCATGGCCGCCGCCACTCCAAAATGAAAACAGACAAAGTGCGACAGCGGATTGCCCGGCAGCCCGAACGCCACCCGCGAACCATTTACGGCAAATATGAGCGGCTTGCCGGGACGCAGATTGACTTGCGAAAAGACAACCTCGAAGCCGAGCGACTCCAAAAGTTGCCTCGTGAAATCCTTGTCGCCCACGCTCGCGCCACCGGAAACCAAAACCAGATCCGCTTGGTCAATTTCCGATTTGTGATTTTCGATTTCCGCTTTCGCCCGCGCAAACTCTTCGGGCAAATGCGCTTGAAACACGTCGCCGGGCCAGCGTCGCAGCAGCCCGCGGATCAAGATCGAGTTGCTGTCACGAATCTGTCCCGATTCCGGCGTCCGTTCAGGCGACACCAATTCATCGCCCGTTGTGAAATGCGCAACACGCAAACGCGGACTGACCAGCGGCTGCGCGCAGCCCGCCGTCGCCAACAGCGCCAGTTTGCCAGCGCCCAAACGCTCGCCCAATTGCACGAGCAGCTGCCCGGCCTGCATGTCTTCGCCGCGCTTGCGAACATTCAAACTGGCGTCGCCCTTCAAAATGCGAACGCTGTCGCCGCTGCGTTCCGTATTTTCCTGCATCACCACACGCAAGCTCCCGCATGGCAGCGCCGCACCGGTCGCCAGCCGCACCGCTTCCCCGGGTTGAAGTGAGCGCGGTTTCCAATCCCCTGCGTGAATCGTGTCCACGATTCGAAAACTCTCGGATGAATCTTCGGCCAGTATCGCGTAGCCGTCGCGACTGGAAAGGTCATGTGCCGGCAAATCTTCCGACGCATAAACGATTTCGCGCAGCACTCGGCCAAACGACGCTTCCAGTGAAGCACGAACCGGCGGCAATGGCCGGCAGCACGCATCGATTTCAGCCATGGCTTCGTCCAGTGATTTATGGAAGGCGCCGTGAGCGTGTCCTGGTTTTGTTACCGGTGGGATGACTCTGCTGACGTCGTCACCGGCTGGATCGGCAGGCAGTGCGCGTCGTTTCCAGATCGGCACGTCCTGCTTGAGCCGGTCCATGAACTCCGCGACCAACGCTAACGCCTCCGCGCGATGCCGCCCGGCCACGCCGACGTAAATCGCCGTCTCGCCCACGGGAATGATGCCCGTGCGATGAATCACTCGTGCCGCCAAACACGGATATTTCACCGCAAGCGCTTCGAGCAGCCGCCGGATTTCGCGTTCGGCCATTTTCGGGTAGACTTCGTATTCTAAAGCGGAAATGGGCTGGCCATTTTCCTCACCGCGCACCACGCCGCGAAATTCCACCCACGCTCCTGCCGCGCGGCTCACCGGTAGATGGCTCTTTCCGGCAATTGGCATATTTGTTAGTTGAATCACGATTTCCATTTTATAAGCCTCAACCGCCCGAAACCGGTGGAATCAAAGCCACTTCATCACCGTCGCCAAAACGAGTTTCCCCATCAACATATTCCCAGTTGCGCGCGAGCCGGACATTTCCACGGTGTGCTCGCAGGCCGGGAAATTTGTCCAGCAGCACAGTCCAGAGTTCCTCGCAGCTCAGTGGCGACGGCGTCGCCAGTTGCGTGGCCGCGCAGCCGGTCACATCCTTGAGTTGGGCGAAAAAGAGCACATGCATGGCAAAAGAGAACTCAACGGGCCGTTTCCAGCAACAATTTTACGCCGGCAAAGACCAGCACGCCCGCCAGCACCCGGCTGAAGGTGACGCTGCTCCAACGGCTAGCGCCTAGATGCGTCCCCAGCACCGCGCCGGTGACCGCCGGCACAGTAAGCCACAACAACGGCCCGGCGTGCGTGATCTGGCCCCAACCCGCGCCGACGAGTCCGGCGCTGGAATTCAACACAATAAATCCCGCCGCGATTCCGCCGGTGGTCTTTGGTTTCACCCAGCGCAACAAATACAAAATCGGACTCAAGAAAACACCGCCGCCAATTCCCGTCAACCCCGCGAGAAAACCCAGCACCGCACCAACCAGCAACGCCGCTGGCCAATAAACACTCCGCAATGGCACATCATCCGTCCGCCAGCGGGCGCGTAGCATGAACACAATTCCGCCGACTGACAACACCACTCCGAGTACGAGCTTGTAGGTTTGCGGGCTGACGTGAATCCGGCTGCCCAGCCACGCGCAAGGCACGGAGGCGACGGCGAAGGCAAGCAATACACGCCCGTCAGAATGTCCGACCCGCCAAAAACGCCACCACGCCACGCTGGCGACAAGAACATTGGTGATCAACACGGCAACTCTTGCGGAGGCGGGCGCAACGCCCAGCAGCGCAAGTGCCGCCAGATATCCTGTCGCCCCGCCGTGGCCAACGGAGGAATAGACAAATGCCACCGTAAAAACCGCGGCGAGAAGAATGGCCCAATTCAAAGCTGGCAGGTCGTGCATTTATTATTCGCCGGGATAGGCGGCTTCCACTGGAAGCGAACCGGGTTCTCGGAAATTCTTCAAGGTCAAATCAGCCGGCCGCATTGCTTGAAGGTGGCTGTCGTAAAAAAGCCCGTTCAAACGCCCGTTGTGGCGCGGCGGATAGTGCGTCTGGCTCGATGCGCCGCCGACAAACGGTAGATATGGCGGGCGCGGCGGTTTGCTGACACTGGAATCGGAACAGCCCGGCGTGCGGCGATGATCCCACAGGACAAGCCGGTCGCTGGTTTGTGTGACAAAACTGTCGCGCTGCCCCGCCGGGCTGCCGGTGCTGTAGTTCATCGCGTAGGCGCACTGCCATTGTTGCTCAATGGGGCATTTGAAAATGGTGTAGCTATGGGTCGTCCCTAGAAATGGTGAAAGCAAACCGTTTTTATAAGTTGCGCCCGGCTTGCCGTCGGGAACTTGATAGGGATCGTATGGCGCCCACCAGATTTCGTTCGGGCCGGTCGGCGACGGCGTGCCAGCGCTCGTGCCGCTCGGCACGGGCGAGGACAAGCCGTAAGGATCGTTCGGCGTGTCGGGACACATCCGCTGGGGGCAGTTCACGTCGCTGTTGTCACTGCGATACATGGAATAGGCAAAGCCGGCTTGTTTGAGGTTGTTGAGGCAGGTGGTTTGCTGCGCCTTGGCTTTGGCCTTGGCAAGCGCGGGCAGCAGCATCGCGGCTAGAATGGCAATGATGGCGATTACCACAAGCAGTTCAATAAGAGTAAAAGCGCCGCAGCGACTCAATGGGCGGAGCTGAAGGTCCAATGGGGAACATCCCGACACTACTTTTCGGAGTTGAGTCAAAGGTGATGATTCGCTTTTTGGCGCGACGGAATGCATGACGACTCCTATGGTTGGCGTCTTTCAGGCCTTTTAAGCTATGTTGTTGATTGGTGTTTGTTCGTTTCGGGTTTTTGATAGGTCGCATGTATGCACCCGTCGCGATAAAAAAGCTTTCCCGGGCAGGTGCTTCGAGAGGGGCTTCATGTCGTTGTTATGTCGGCATCGAGTGCTCTTATGAGATCAAGAATGACACACCTTCAACTGACTTCGGTAACAGGATTCTGCCACAAACTTGTGATTTTGCGTCAAACCGATATATTCATAGAAATATAACGGCGAACAAATCTTAAGGAAATCCTCCACTTTCTGTCAAGCGGATCTGTTCCAACATCATCCGAAGTGAAGATGCTTTTGCAACTTTCGCCAGTTAGGTCGAACGGCCCGGAGACTGTCCTTCTCCATTTGCCGATACAATTTAAGCACACGGCGGCCAGCCTCAGTCACTTCCGCGCCTCCTCGTTCGTTCCCGCCACGCACAGCTTCGATGACCGGTGCCTTGAAACAGGTGTTCATGGTTTGGATGAGTGACCAGGCGCGCATGTAAGACATTTTCATGCGTTTGGCAGCCTTGCCAATCGAACCGGTTTCCGCGACCCATTCCAATAATTCCATCTTGCCTGGACCAAACGCGATTTCCTTTCCGCGCATCACACGAAAACGCGGAAGCAATGAAAGGGCCGGGGCGGAATCATTTTTCATTTTCAATGCTCAAAGAAAATCTTTGTCAGGTCAGCAGACGAAATAAATCGGCGGTCAAATAACAGCCGATTGGAAAATGTTTTGAACTATGATGCGAAAATGGAACCGCCGGTTGCATTTGTCAAAAGGAAATTCAAAGGGGGCAACGATTAAATAAGATTATCCGAATCAGATTGTACAGCGAGTGCCCCTCCCACCCGTGAAGGTCACGAGCTGGATTTCAGCGCCCGCAATCCCGAAGGCGAAACGAACTTGATTCAAGTCTGCACCGATGTCAGCGACCCCGCCACCTTCGAACGTGAAATCCGCTCGCTTTCGGCAGCGGCGGCGGAACATCGTGGTGCAACCCTATTGCTCCTAAAGTTTGACACGCTGCCGCCGCGTTCGCCATTGCCAAAGCTTTTGCGCTGGCAACCGGCCATCGCGTGGTTGCTGGGCGACATACTGTCGGGTAAATAAACTCATCGAGTCATTCCCGTTGCAGACCATGCTTCGTAAAACAACTCAACCCATTGCTGCAATGAGTACGTAGAGTTGGCAATTCATTCTAAAAGCAGTTCTCCACGCGCGAAATCTTAGGAGCAAAACCCCGGAACCGGGCAGTTTGTCATAGGTGGAGGCCGGAAGGCATACGGACGGCACAACCTTGACAAACTGAACGGCGACATACAATTGAAACCCGATTTGTGCGCGTCCTGACCGGCCCGCTGCACCCGTAACCGGATTGGTTTTTCCCATAAATAAAGCGGGAATTTCCAGTGGTCAGTGATATTTGAAGGCGATGACAACACCGGCGCCAACACCAATGACAATGCCGATTGAAATCACTCCCAGCAAGGTGAACCAATCCCGTCTCAATTCACGCAACGTGAGCCGGTCGTCCAGTTCTTTACAGGCTTTCTGAAACCTTTCGCGTCCGGCTTCCATGTCGGATTTGGCGCGATTCCAAGCTGAAACGCCGTCCTCCAATTGTTTGGTGATCTGTTTGGCAGCCTCGTTCGTTCTCCGCAACTGATCTTGAATTGCGACCGAAGCGTGTTTTACCGTCTCGGTATGGGCTTGGACGACTTTTGCCAATCCATCCGCCTGGTTTTCACCGACAACAGAAAGATCGTTGATGAGCATGGCGGTTTGCTGGCGATATGCTGCCAGATGCAGTTCCAGCCATTTTCGTGAATCGTTTAATGCGCGCGGAATGCTGGCTGATGCCCGCCACTGCGCCAAAGTCAACAAAGCCATTTGAACAGGAAATCCATTTTCATCACCGTCGCACCATTCCACAAAAATCTTCCGCAGCCGTTTGGCTTCATCCGCAGACAGCTCTTTACACAAGAAATCAAAATCCGTGTCCTCCATATATTACTCTCCAAAGTTCAATTGCGGTTGTGGTTCAGCCTTCGCTGTCTCCTTGGTTGGCTCTGATTTTTGCTCTGTAACGAATTCCGTAGGCAGCAACAAATCCGCAATCGTGTCGTATTGCCGGAATAACTTTTGCATCGCCCACTGAATTTCACCGGCCAGCAACCGTTCCAAGTGGCCGGCTTCAACATGCGATAATTCGGCGAAGCTCAAGCCGCGTTTGGCAATGGCTTCGGCCTTTTCAATCGCCAGTAGAGTGGTCGACGTGACGGCCGGCAAAGTAACCGACTTTGCGCCGAACTCGATCAATTGCTTTTCCAGTTGCGAGCCTTTGAACAAATCGCCGCGCGCCTTGGCGGGATTGTGGACGATGCAATAGTCCACGCGGTCGCCTGCGCATAAAAACAGCCTCCCCGCGTTGGTCATGCTCTCCGTGTCGTCAGTCGGGAACAGGAAGAAGGTCAGTCGCACGCCCTGTTCAGCACACACGTCCAGCACCTGCAATTCCTCCAGCGCGCCCAAGATCAAGGCGTCAGCCTGGGCACGGGTGTCAATGACGTGAACGGGTGCGGAATCTTTCAGCACACGCCGGAACAAACTTAATAGTGCCGTTTTGCTCTCCTGCTCGTTGCCAAGATGATAGGAGCGCACAGCTTGCGGGTGCCGATTCGCAAACGTGTGGTGCCGGTCATCAAGATCGGAGCCGTTCCACGACACGCCGAGCTTGTCGAGCCAGGCGGTGCGGAATTCGGCCTCAAAACTTTTGCCGAGATTGCCTTTGGATTGAGGATTGAGGTGGATGCGTCGGGTGGTGTTCATACATTGGTTGGATCGTTTAGTTTGATATGGTCGAAATTTGGCTGCCGGAATGGACGGGGCGTTGGTGTGGCCGCCACCACCCGCTTACGTGCTGGTGCCGGTGTCAGTACTGAGGCTGATCGCGCCATCACCGCTTCGCTCTCCCAATGAGGTCGGGCCTGCCGTTTCAGGTAGCGCCGGTAAAACTGGTGCAGTCCCTGAAACGTGATGGCGCAACCCTTCTCGATGCGGAGCAGCGTGGCGATTTCCAGCCACGTCCGGCGCTGCTGGCGATGTTCGCGGATGAATTCCACGAACGATTCGAGGCGGCTGCGATAAGCACGCCCGCCACCACGCCGTTCTTTTTTGGTTTCCGAATCCATTCGCCGCTAGTTTAGGCCTATGAGAATCAACTGCGTTAGCGAGCAGTGGGCGGATTGAACAAGAAAGTGGAAGAGTTAAAGACGATGGCCGTTCTGAGCATCAAAAGGCGTTGAGCCGCCGGGTTGAAACCTATTGAACGGCGTTGAACCGTGATGTTGAAATCGGTTGATTCGCGTTGAAATCATCAACGGCATTCAACGTTTTTCAACGGCACGCTTCATGACCTCCGGCGCCTAGCCAAAAACCTACACGAAATCGTAGGGGTAGGGCGTCCACCTTCAAGCAGACGAATAGGAGGCTAACCCATCTGCATAAAATTCGACCGGCATCGATCATACACGAATGTTCGTTACCAACATTTGTCGATGATCCATTGGATCAAATATTGATCTCCCGACGCGCTGAATGTCCGTTTTGAAACCGGAGCGAAACGAAACGGATGTGAAGTGAAGCAAGGTTTTGGAAACGGACATTGAGGGCGCGACAGAATTGGTTCAGGTCACATGCCGGCGATTTGTCTGCGCGGTTTGTGAGGCACGAGCGAACCGGGCAGTCAAAGCGCCGGACATTACATCAGATGGAAACACCCTTGGATTTTTTGTAGCCTTGTTCCAATTGTTGTTCCTGAAACCGTCTGATCTTCTCGTTCCGGCTTTTGGCGATGGCGGTCAATGGGAGAATTTCCGGCCAGTTGATCTGATGTATGCCGCCAATTTTCCGGGCGCGCTGGCCGGTCGTCAATTTCAACACCTGATTGACCGCCCCGAGCCAGTGTTTTACCGGAATTTCGTTGCGCTCGACCTGCTGCAGGAATTCATTCAGAAATGCACGGACACAGGGCAGCAGGATTTTCAGGTGGGCCACGTCGCGTCTTTTTTCCTGCGAAATGCTGGCCACCAGTTCCAGTTTGCAGGCCAGCAATGAAATGGGATCAAGGACGCGGATGGTTTTCCCGTTCCACTCTGCCTGAACCGCCAGTGCCTCCACCGACCCTGAAACTCCCGGAATCCGCCGGACCACTTCAATGTTGGATTTCAAGCCGCCAATATTGAATGGTATGACTCCGGCCAGCGCGGTCATTTGCACTTTGGGCGGATAACCCGGGGCCAGTTCCAATTGCCGGGCAATGCGCTGGACATCGGCTGAACCACCTTTGAAATCAATGTCTTCACTGGTGAACGGCTGCAATGATTTAAGCTGTGGTTCCGTGGCCAGATAGCGTTCGGCCCAATAGTTGACCGCCTGGCCACCGATGAGCAGATAAGGATGTCCCGCTGCGTCACGTAACTTGAGAACTTCGGAAAATTGCTGGAGGGAGAAGCCCACGGTTACGCCCATTTGGACATCGCGCGGGCGACCTGCTTGAAATTGGTGATGCGCCATTTCGCGTCATGGCCCACCAGTGAGGCCCGTTGTTGAAGCGCCGCTGCCGACTGTGGACTGCGACGGGCCTTGCGCACAGCCGCCATCCGGCTGACCGCTTCCTGTCGTTTCACTGCATTGAAATCCACCGTCTTCACAGACCAACACATACCGCAATCTGAAGTCAGACGCAAGTTTGGGCCGGCACTGAACCGTCGTTTCGCTAATCGAGGCGGACGGAAAGGTCGTGGAGTCGCGGGTGTTTACCCTGTGTGGGTGGCGCACCTTGGGCTTGCGAAATTCGGCCAGAGTGACCGCCGCTGGGGACATTCATTTTGTGTATAAGCTACACAAAAGCCGGCTGGTCTTCCGTTAGAATGTCAGTTGAGGATAAATCAAAAATTATGAACAACGAACGTAAAGAACTGTTGAATCTGGCGCGATTGCCCGCCCGCTTGAACACGGTGGAGGCCGCGGTTTATCTAGGCTTCAAACCGCATGACATTCCCATTCTGATCGCGCGTGGCCTGCTTAAACCATTGGGCCGTCCGATGCCGAACAGTGAAAAATACTTCGCCCGGTTAAAACTCGTGGAAGCGGAAAATAATGAGGAATGGTTGTCGCGGGCCACGGCGGTTTTGAGCCAGCATTGGCAGGCCAAAAATGCCCGCAAGAAATCAAACGGAGTAACCATCCGGCTTCATTCGCTCGCTCCGGCTGACGCAAAAACAGCCGGTTAATCTACTCCGGCCGTCATGCTCACACCCAAGGCGCAATACAATCTAGCCGACGCCAAAAAGTATTTTAAGGAACATCTGGCGGTCGGTGATTACTATGCCGAGGGCCAAACCATCCCCGGCCAGTGGTTCGGCCAGGGCGCGGTCGACCTGGGAATGAGTGGCATCACCAACAGCGATGAATTCGCCCGTCTCTGTGAAAACCTTCATCCGCAGACCGGCAAACGGCTGACGCTCCGCCAAAAGACCACCCGAACCGAGATGAATGCGGACGGCAAGGAACGGGAGACAGCTAACCGCCGGGTGTTTTACGATTTCACCTTCTCACCGCCCAAATCTGTTTCCATCGCCGCGTTGGTGGGTGACGACGCGCGAATTATCGAGGCGCATGAACAGGCGGTGACGGCGGCAATGAGCCAATTGCAAACCTACGCCGCAACACGAGTTCGCAAAGGCAACCAATGCACTGACCGGATTACCGGCAACCTCGTGGCTGCCATGTTTCGTCATGACACGTCGCGGGCGCTAGACCCGCACCTACACACGCATGCCATAGTATTCAACGCTACGTTCGATGCGGTCGAGAAACAATGGAAAGCGTTGCAAAACCACGAAATGTTCGCCGCCCAAAAGTTTGTCGAGAATGTTTATTACCATGAACTGACCCGCAAACTGGTGAAATTCGGTTATCAGATCGAGAACAAACCACGCGGCGATTTCGAGATCAAGGGAGTCGCGCCGGGTTTGGTTGAGAAGTTTTCCAAGCGGCACCGGGAGATTGACCAGAAAACCAGAGAACTGCTGGCCCGTGAGCCTGAGAAAGCGGATGGCAACATCGCTGCCATCCGGGAGAACATCGCGCACAAGGAGCGGCCTCGGAAAATCCGGGACATCGGTCTTGAAAAACTGCACCCATTGTGGGAACGCCAGATGACGGCGGTTGAAAAGGAATCGTTGAACCATTTGACGGTCGCAAAGTCATCCACGCTTGTATCGGGCGAGAATGTCTGTGAGCAGGCGGTCACATGGGCAGAACAGCACTTATTTGAACGCCGTTCCATTGTCCATGAGCATGAAGTGTGGCGTCATGCGCTCGAACGTGCCAGGGGTCAGGATGTTTCACTGGCTGACCTTCAAACATTGACACAACAGCGGGGCTATCTGCGTTTTGACGATCACCCTGGAAAAGTTTCCACGCGGGAACATCTTTTGCGGGAATGGGAAATCACCGAGATCACCAAGACCGGCTACGGCGGTTGTCATCCGCTGGTCCGGGAGCCGAAGCCGTTCAATCCCATGTTGGACGAGGAGCAACATGAGGCACTGGCGGCGCTAGTTTCAAATCGAAACCGGGTGTCGGTCTTTCGTGGTGGTGCCGGCACGGGTAAGAGTTTTGTGCTGCGCGAGCTTGTCGGTCAGATCTGTGACAGCGGGCGCGGTGTGGTCGTCCTGGCGCCGCAACGCCAGCAGGTGCTGGACATGGAGCGCGACGGATTTCCGTCACCAATGACCGTGGCCAGTTTTCTGGCCAGACGCGGATTGGCTGAAGGCACCGCCGTCATCGTGGATGAGGCCGGTCAGATTGGCGGCAAACCGATGTTGGAACTGCTCCGACTGGTGGCGCAGCGCAATGCCCGGCTGGTGCTTTCCGGCGACACGCACCAGCACGGGGCGGTTGAGGCGGGTGATGCGCTGCGGGCGATTGAAAAGCATTCGGGCGTCCGACCAATCCAATTGACGAATATCCGCCGCCAGAATCCCGCGCTGGCAAAATCCATCGCGGAACGCCAACGCATCCGGGAGTATCGTCGGGCGGTCGAGGAAGCGCGCGATGGCAAATTCACGGAATCCTTTGAACGGCTGGATAAGTTAAAAACGATTGAATCCTGCACGTTGGCCGACAAGCACGAAAAACTGACGACAAGTTACCTGGAACTGGTAAAAGATCATCAATCCACCGTGGTTGTCTCCCAAAGCTGGAATGAGATTCACCAGGTCAACGATGCGATCCGGGTCACGCTCAAGCAAGACAAGTTGATCGGCGAAGCGGAGACTACAGTGACAGCCTTTCAGCCGGTGGATTTGACAGCCGCGCAGAAGCGGGATGCCCGCTCCTATGCGCCAGACACCGTGCTGGTGTTCAATCGGGATGTGCGAGGATTCAAAGCCGGTGAATCGGCGAAACTGAAACAGATCACGGACACACATTTAATGGTTGCAACCGACAATCGTGAAGTTTCGATTCCATTCAAACAGCTGGATAAATTAACGGCCTGCCAGTGCAAGGAGCTGGCTTTGGCTTCTGGCGACCGGCTGCAACTCAAGGCCAATGGCCGCAGCGTGGAGAACCGCAAGCTGGTCAATGGAGAACTGGTCACGGTCAAGGCCGTCCAGCCTGACGGTCGTATCGCCCTGGCGGATGGCCGGGTGCTGGACAAAAACTTCCGCCAGTTTGTCCGGGGCTACGCCATTACGTCCTACGCTTCACAGGGCAAGTCAGTGGATCATGTTCTGTTTTCAGATTCGATGGCGAAAGCCGCGACGAGCCAGCAGCAATGGTATGTCACCATTTCGCGGGGCAAGAAGTGCATCCATATATTTACCACCGATAAGGATCAATTGCGGGAAAACATCACGCGCAGTGCTGATCGTCCGTCGGTCATGGATCTCCTGGCGGCGCATTATCAAAACCATCCACGTTATCGAAGGCTTGCCCGGCTCCGGGGAATACGGGCAGCGGTGCTGATCACTAAAAGAAGGAAAGCGCGCAAACGTATGGCGATCCGCCAAGCACAAACCCAGCAGGTTTCAAAATCGAAGGGTGTCCACGTTTAATAATCGAGCCGCGAACGATTGGCTATCGTCGCCCGGCGGCGGACCATGTTTTTGCAGCGTGAGCGTGGCGATGACTGCTGCACGATGATGATGCAGGGTGGCTTCGCTGGCTTTCTCCAAAACCCGCCCCGCAAAATCCAGATGATGAGCAAGGGCGAAAACCAGACCAGCACCATGTAAATATAAACGCCGTAATTTTGAATTGCGGCATCCAAAAAATGAAACACCGGATTCAACACCTCGAGTGGACTCACAATCATATTGCCTCCTTTAGTTAAGCGCTGCGGTTGCCAGCGCGGATTCCACCACCCTTGGTGTTGCTAACGAGACAATTTTTTGCTCCTGCTCGCGTTCGTATTCCTCCAGCGGCGGCAATGTTACCTGTGCCTTCTTCGCATACGCCCGGTGAACCGCCTTGCTGTTGTGGCCCAAAGCCAGTTGCGCGAAGCGTTCGGGATAACCTGCAACTTTTGCGCGTTCCGCCCAGGCATAGCGGTAGGAGTGCAGAGTGATGCCTTCGATCCCCAATCCAACGCACCGGCGTTTGAATTCTTTGGCGCGATGTTTTTCCATCGCCAGGATAAGTCGCGGAAACAGCGGACCGGATTTTGGCAGGCTTGCCAGAATTTTTTCAACCTCGCGTCCAAACCGAATCTGCGGCGGCTGTTGTCCACGCCAACGGGTTTTCATGCGGACAAAACAGATGATGCGTGCCTGCCAGTCCACGTCCTCGGCTTGCAAATGCGCCAGGTCGGATTGCGACGCACCCAAGTGCCAGGCCATTTGGTAAAAAGCTTTCAGTTCCGGGTTTCTCTCACGCGCCACAATTTGGCGGTGCTCCTCCAAAGTGACTGCCCGTTTATCTTTGTAGCGTATGGGCGGCCACTGGCGTTTCGGAATGAGCGGCCACGGCAGCCAGTTCATGTCCACGCAGAAATTATGAATCTGCCGCAGGAAGATGTTCGTGGAAACTGTTCCGGTGTGCAGAACTTTGAGGAGCAGTTCGCCTTTTGTTTCAATTATGGTTCTATGCCGAATCAGATCAAACGCCTTGTCCGGCACGGCACGCCTCCAGCGTTCCTGGTTTGATCCATGTTTGTTGTTGATAAGAATTTCCATTGCGTCCTGCCAGGTACGAGTGCTGACGCCGGAATCGGTGCCGGCGAGATACGCTTTGGCGATTTGCAGGTTTAGAACGGGCTGGCGTTCGGACTGGTTTTTGGCCTCAACGATTTGTCTGGCCTCGTCCTCGTCGTCGGTGCCAAGACTGGTGCGTTTGCCGGTTTTGGTATCCACGCAATAAAAGGCATTGCCACGAATGCCACGACGAATTAAGCGATATCGTGTTTTCATAATTTCACGCAATCGCAAGGATAACTGAAGCCGAGTCCGCAGAGTTAGCGAGTATCGGGCGAATATGCACCGATTACGCCAGAATCTAACGGAGTCAGAAAAATGGTGTCCGTTTTGGTGTCCGTTGTGGACCCACCGTCGCCTAAATCATTGCTGCACTAACAGTTAGAAGTGGTGCCGGTGGTGGGACTCGAACCCACACGACTTTTTATGGTCCCAGGATTTTAAGTCCTGTGCGTCTGCCATTTCGCCACACCGGCAACCTAATGTTTACAATCGCTTCCTGAATTAGGGCGAATGAAAATTTGGCGTTGTGCCACTATTTGTGCCACTGTTACAGCATGCAAGCCAATGCAACTGTAAGCAGCCGGACAAACCGCGTTCAACGTCATCCAAATCATGCGGGCAGTTTCGCAAAGGTTCTCGACGGGCGCAAGCAACCGATTCGCGGCTGTTGGAACTCCATGAGAATGTCCCCATCGTAACTCGATAAGAATGTCCCCATCGGCCGGATTGCGGTAGCAACCCGGTTACAACATGGAGACATTAACAATGAGT